>Ga0079221_10000543_pt1 | contig 10800 bp, 12 predicted proteins | sample GAAS200_FD_75069 | JGI IMG/M metagenome (GOLD analysis project Ga0079221, IMG submission 75069) | Agricultural soil microbial communities from Georgia to study Nitrogen management - GA AS200 | ecosystem: Environmental > Terrestrial > Soil > Agricultural land | place: USA: Georgia | collected... | reverse complement strand
CACCGGCCACCAGTTGGAACCATTATGAAAAACGACAAGAAGGATTGCTGCGGATTGATCCGGTGAAAATGAGAGAAAAGTCAAAACCCGCACCCTGAAAACCGCAGGGTGCGGCACCCCGACTGCCTGCGCGCCGGCCGCCGGGCTAGGGATTACCTGCAGCACCTTGTTGGACTGGTCTCTTCGAAAAAAGGCGTAGAAGGACGTGGCCTTTCCACATCCAAAGCCCCGTGAGGATCATGATAGGAACGAAGAAAAACCGCGTCGGGTGGGCGTACTGGGGAATTTTGTCAAACGGACTATAAATGTAACCGATGATCGGAATGCTGAAGATGATGTGAATCCAGCGAAAAATCGTACGTTGGGTGGCGCTACTGATCATGGCGTCCCTCCATTGAGAATTTGCCGCGAACGTGGGCCGAACGAGCGCGTGCCCTGGCCGGGCGGTGGCACAAAACTTTGCCGAAACCGGTTACAAAAACGTCCTGGAACGTTGCCACTTCAAACCCTTAGCGAGCCACGGAACCCTCTTGCGGCATAGTAAGACTCCGCCCCGTTGTGATACACAAAAACCGTGCCGTAGCGGCGATCACAAAAGAGGGCCCCGCCGAGTTTTCGGACCTCCGAAGGTGTTTTCACCCAGCTCGACGTTTTTGTGTCGAACTCTCCAAGCTGCTGCAACTCTCGATACTGTTCTTCCGTTAGAAGCTCAATGCCCATGGCGGCCGCCATATTCGTGGCGCTGTCTTTTGGTTTAGCTTCCTTCCTGGACTCCCGCGCTTCGCGGTCGTAGCAAAGACTTCTGCGGTCTTTAGGACTTTCCGCCGAGCAATCATAAAAAATGTATTCGCTCGTCTTTTTGTCCTGACCCACAACGTCCGGTTCACCGCCGGTTCTTTCCATTTCATGGAGTGACGCCAGTTTTTCCGTGTGAGCTTCCAGCTTTGTTTGTATTTGAGACCATTCGAGGTCTTTATGGCGGTTCCTGTTTTTCTCAAAACGGGCTTTCAAAGTTCGCAGCAGCTCCGCACGTTGTTCCGATGACAATTCCCTTTTCTTGCTTTTAGCTGGTTGGGCCATGGTTTGCGATCCACCTCGTTTTACGAATTTAACGAATGAAACTCTACGCGCTGACCGCGCCAGCGGCACCAGGCATCTCGGTTGCGGCCTTTGTCAGTGCGAGCTCTTGTTCGTGACTGTATTGGTTCACGGAAATAATTTTTCTCTCCGCCGGTCTGAAATACCACGAGAGTACCGTCATGACCAGCAGCAAAAGCGCGGGAAATAACTCCTTCATGGAATCACCGACCGCAATATGGGAATATGCCGCTCCCGTCACCACAAAGAAAAAGCCGGCATAAGCCCATTCCTTGAGCAAAGGAAATTTGGGCATCAAGATTGCCGCAACTCCCAAGATTTTCCAAATTCCCAGTATCGTCAGAAAATACACGGGATACCCCAAATGGGTAATGCCAAATACTCCGGGCGGCGACAAGGCTCCGTCCATTTTCGCTTTGAACAACTGCAATATCCCGCTTGACACCATTCCTGATACCAGCCAGAGAGTGGAAACCCAATAGATAATTTTATTTCTCTTGCTCATAAATCCTCCTCGATTCATGAATTTTGACCCGCCTGAGGCGGCCAGTTAAGGGGTTCGATACCAAACAGCTTGGCGTACTCCACGTGCAGCCGTTGCCAGCCGCCGAACTTCATGGCATCGGGGCCGACCATGCGGCCGATGGGCTGGCCGGCAAGAAGCCGATCCAGAACATCGAAACAAATGTGCCAGCCGGCCGCACCCATGGCGATGTACTTGTGACCGATGTTGGTCCACAGCGTGAGGCGCGTGCCGCCAGCAAAGGCTTCGAGTTTCCACCGCATATCGAAGCCGCCCCAGTTATATTCGAGCGACTTGGGAGCATCGGCCCGCTTCACTACTGTTTCGGTAATGCGAGGCGCGGGCGCTCCTACCGTGGTGAGGTTCACGGTGGCCCCCATCTTACCCAGGCTTCCGTCGGCGTCGAAGGGCGCCCACTCGCGAAGATGCTCCGGTTCCGTTAGCGCCTCCCAGACCTTCTCCGGCGGGTGACGAAGCTCTTTGACGAGAACGAGCATCCACTTCTCTCCGTCCTTTTGTATCCGCGCCACGTTGGCCGGACCTGGTGCGTACTGCTCGCGCTCCATCATCTTTTTCTCCTCACGTCACCCTGGATTTTGAACGTCAGCCCCGCCTGATTATCCGGGTGGGGCATCGACTTGGACTGCGCCCTACCACTTCATCAGCTGGGTGAGCTGAAGGAGATTACCGCAGCTGTCCTTCAGCATCGCAATGGTGGAACCGGTCACGCCGGTGGGCGGCATGGTGAACTCGGCGCCGCGCGCCTTGATCCGTTCGTAGTCCGCCTTGACGTCGTCGGTGAAGAACATGGCCGCGGGCTGGCCTTGCTGGAACAGGGCCTCCTGGTAAGCTTTGGCCGCGGGCTTGTCGTTGAGCGCCAACTGCAGCTCGATGCCGTCCGGCTCCTCGGAGGAGGCCACCGTGAGCCACCGATAGGGGCCGTTACTGAAATCGGACTTCTTCACGAAGCCGAGCACTTCGGTATAAAAGCGCAGCGCCTTCTCCTGGTCCTGCACGTACACGCTCGTCAGTTTGATTTTCATTTCGTTTCTCCTTTGTCAGTTTCGCGGGTTGCGCCGCGTGGTCTCTTCCTTGGTTGCCCTTTCGCTGGAGTGGCCCGATCCTTGGCTCGGTCCGCAGACGGTTCCATGCGGTCGAGGTAGCGCTCGAGAGCATCCACGTGAGCCTTCCAAATCCGCCGGAACTGCTCCAGCCAGCCATCCAACTCCTGGAACGGTTCAGGTTTCAGCCGATAGAGACGTCGCTGCGCGTCCACAGTGGCCTCCACGAAACCGGCATCGCGCAGCACCCGCAGGTGCTTGGACACGGTCGGCTGCGTCATGCGCAGTTGACGTTCGATCTCGCCCACGGACTGCTGCGACGAGACCAGGAGGCTCAGGATCGCGCGGCGGTTCGGCTCCGCAATGATTTCGAACACGGTCTGCATGCTCCATATATACTCTAACAGGCATATACGTGTCAAGGGATATTTGAAACCCCCGGCTGTGGAAATCTGTGCAAAACTCTTGGCGCCGCATCGGGTGGGAGAGCGGGTACTTGGGACAGGCAGGTCCAAGGGAACGGTGGGGGAAGCGGGTTCTCGTTCGCATGGAGATTGAGACTTTACGGAACCAAAGCGTATTAGAATCCGTACAGATCAAGGTAAGACGAACGGTTGCGTCTATTCGTCAATATCGGTGACGGCGGACTTTCCCTTTTGCCGCTGATGGAGGGGGACAGATCATGAAGCGCATGAAGAATTCTGCACGGTGGCGGGTAGCGGGAACGTTGGGTCTGGCAATGATTTCTCTGGCGGGCTCTGCTCCCGCGTGGGCGCAGGGCGAAAAGCGCTCGGTGTTTACGGAGCGCGATTTTCATTGGCAGGGACACTTGAAGGCCGGGCAGACGCTGGAGGTCATCAATCGAAACGGGGGCATTGATGCGAGCGCTGCTTCCGGGGACGCGGCGCAAGCCTCGGGCACCTGGAGACACGACGATGACGAGCGGGAGGCGTTTGTTGAGGTGGTGGAATATCCGGATGGTGTGACGATTTGCGCAGTGTACGCCAGGGATAAAGCGCCCGGGCGCTGCCATCGCGGCGGAGTTTCCTCCGAGTCTAGCAACGGCAGCTGGTGGCACGGGAACCGCGCCAGCATTAACTTTGACGTGCAGGTACCGCGAGGCGTGCTCTTGAATGCGCGGACGACCAACGGAAATGTGACGGGCCACAACCTGGCGAGCGTAGTGGAGGCATCCACGACGAACGGCAACGTGGACGTTTCGACAAGCGAGTGGGCCTCCGCGTCAACGACGAACGGAGGAATCCACGTGTCCATTGGCAATGCGAAATGGAGCGGCGAGCTGAAAGAGAGGACGACGAACGGGAGCGTGGACGTGACGCTTCCAGCTGGAGCGGAATTCGCGCTGGATGCGGCCACGACGAACGGCGGAGTTCACACGGACTTTCCCATCACCGTGCAGGGAAGTTTTAATTCGAAGAGGCTATCAGGGACCGTGGGCGCGGGCGGCCGGGATCTACGAGTTTCCACGACCAACGGCGGAATCAAGCTGACGAAGAGCTGAGGAGTTCCAGACGCTCCACGAGGTCTTATTGGTTTCGGGGTATAATTTGCTTTATGAATCGAGATGCGGATGAACTATTGAAGAAGGCGCTTTCGTTACCTGTAGACGAACGCGCCGATCTCGCGGGCTCTCTAATCGAGAGCTTGGACAACGCGGAAGATGATTCTGTGGCCGCGGCCTGGGAGCAGGAGATTGCCCGCCGGATGGCAGAAATCGATTCCGGTAAAGTAAAACCAGTTTCTCTAGAAAAAGCCCGTCGGCGGCTCGCTTCCGCAGTCGAATGATTGCGACGCAGTTTTTCTTTCATCCCGCTGCCATCGAGGAAGCGGAATCCGCTGCCCGGTGGTATGCGAACGCAGCTCCTTAACCGCGACAAGATTTGTCGACCAGCTCAATCAGGTAACAGACAAGATCCTAGAAGCTCCACAGCGGTGGGCCCGGGGAGCGCGCGGTACGCGAAAGGTTAAGGTGCCAAGTTTTCCCTTCTTTGTGGTCTATACAGAAGCTGAAGGGGTAGTTCAGGTTCTGGCCGTTGCCCACGGGCGGCGTCGCCCTGGCTATTAGAAAAGCAGGTTGTAAGTAATCTGCAACCAGGAATTACATTCACCGCGAACTGAACGCGCGTGTTGCGGTAATTCCCTTTCCTTCGGTTAAGGTGAGGGTGGCACCGGCAGGGACGGCGGAAAGTCGGTCGATTTGGCCGCTGGGCCAGCGAATTTCGATGGAGTCGGCTTTGTCGTGTTGGCCGAGGCCAAAGGTCAGCACGAGTTCGCTGGCCGAGAGGTAGCTGGAGCCGCTGCGGAGCATCTCGGTTTGCGTTTCGCCACCTGCGGTGAGCTTCACAACGGCCCCGATGCCGTCTCGATTGGATTTCGTGCCAATCAACTTGATGCGCAAGCTGCGATTCGCGGCCGAAGCGCCACGTGCTTCTTTGGTGGCCAATTCATTGCGAAACAAATAGACGGGACCGGCATTCGTTGAGAGGAGCAAATCGAGCCGGCCGTCATTGTTGATGTCCGCGTAAGCCGCGCCGCGTCCGACGCGGGGAGAAGCAAAAGCCGCGCCCATGGACTTCGTTACTTCCTCGAACTTCCCTTTGCCCACGTTGCGGAAGAGATGCGGCTGCTCCGCATAGCTGACATTGGCCTGCACTTTTTGGATGTCGTCGTCCACGTGGCCGTTGGCGATGAGAACGTCGGGCCAGCCGTCGAGATCGTAATCAAAAAAGAAGCAGCCGAAACCGAGAGTCAGGAGGGACGCGCGGCCGATTTCCGAGCGCGGCGCTTCGTCAACAAATAGGCCTTTGCCTTCGTTGTGGTAAAGCGAAATCATCTGATTGGAGAAATTGGTGATGAGCACGCTCGAGTAGCCGGAATGATCGTAGTCGGCGGCGTCTACGCCCATGCCCGCGCGGGCTACTCCGTCTTCGCTGAACGCGACGCCCGCCACGACGGCTTTTTCGCTAAACGTGCCGTTGCCATTGTTGCGATAGAGCTTGTTTGGCTGCGTGTCGTTGGAGAAAAGCAGATCGGGCCAGCCGTCATTGTCGTAATCGAGAACGGCAACACCGAGAGTCTTCGAAGTTGCGTCGCCCAAGCCGGCTTTTTGAGTGACGTCTTCGAAGGTGCCGTTGCCGCGGTTGTGCCAGAGGCGCACCGCCGTACCCTTGTACGATTCCGGAGTGCAATAGGATTTGACCTTGCCGTCGAGCGTGCAGTAGAGGTCGCCTTCGGGCGTCCATTGTACATAGTTGGCCACGACCAGATCGAGGTGGCCATCTTTGTCGTAATCCACCCAGGCGGCGCTCGTGCTGAATTCCTTGGGCCCTTGCAATCCTGTTTTTTGGGTTACGTCCGTGAACGTGCCGTCGCCGTTGTTGTGAAATAGACGGTTTTGCCCGTATGCCGTGACGAAGAGATCGTCGTAGCCGTCGTTGTCGTAGTCGCCGACGGCCACGCCCATGCCATACATCTCGACGTCCAGTCCGGCTTTGTGCGTCACGTCGGTGAAGGTGCCGTCGTGATTGTTGTGATAGAGCTTCGGCGTCGAATGTTTCCGGCGATCACCGGGCCAGTCCATGCCGTTCACCAGGAAAATGTCGGGCCAGCCGTCATTGTCGTAGTCAATGAACGCAACTCCGGGGCCCATCGTTTCGGGGAGATACTTTTTGCCGAAGGCACCGTTGTTGTGGACGAAATGGATTCCGGCCTGTTGCGTAATGTCGCGCAATTGAATGGAAGAGGTCTGGGGCGCCGCTGTAACGCGTGCTTTTCCGGTCAAAAGAATTGCAAGCCCAACAACAAACAGCACTGCGAGCAGACGTTTCACCATTCCCTCTTTTCAATCGCGGCCCACGCCGAGCGCGTCTGCCACTTTGTTGATGTAATTGAACCACGCGGCAATCAGCGTGATTTGCAGAATGCCTTTGTCGTCGAACCCGACCGCTCGCAGCTTGTCGTGATCTGAGCGCGAACACTGCACCGCGTCCTTGGTCAGCTTCACGACGTAATCCAGCATGACGCGGTCCTGCTCGGTGATGGGCGCCGTTCGATAATCCTTGCGAAGCGCCTCCACCAGTTTTTCATCCAGCGTGACTCGACGCAGAAACTCTGCGTGGGATTCGATTCAATAGTGGCAGCGGTTGGTCAGCGACACCATAGTCGCAATCATTTCGTGCTGACGACGGACGAGCGGCAAGTCCGGCGCCAGCATCGCGCCAAAGGCAGAAAACGAATGATAGAGCGCGTCCGGAATCAGCGAGTGCGATGCGGTGATGCTGTTCTCTTCGCCGTGGTCCACGGCGGGCGCGGGGGTGCGGTATTCCGCCGGATACAGCTTTCGTTCAGCTTCAATGGCGTTCTTGACGCGTTCGTCTTCGTCCATCCGGAAGGTTTTGATCCAGGTCATTTCGTTCTCGGTTTTTTAGTAATAAGTTCTTAGCGAAACAAAGGGCCTGAGTTTGCTGCTCGACCGTTCTCCTGCACCGAAGCCTTGGGAGCCGCTTTTATCATGGCCGCCTTTGTCCCCGCAACTTTTGCGGTCGCGAACTTCGATTTCGCCACACTGGTCGCCGCCTTCTTTTGCGGCACGTCGTTCAAGGCGACGCTATAGTGCTCGTGAATGGCCTGGCGTTCGTTGTTGTCTTCGGGGTGCGCCTGACGATAGGGGCCGGTGATGGCTTGAGCGGACTCATCCGCTTTAAACCGCGAGTAGCGCGCCTTGTGCTCTTCTGATTTTTTTTCGTCGCCGAGACCGTTGTAGCACAGCATCAGATTGTAATGGGCTTGCAGATCTTCGGGATCTATGGCCAGCGTCTTCTCGAACTCGGCAACGGCATCGGCGTAACGTTTTTCGAGGAAGAGGACGCGGCGGAGTTCGTTGTGGACGACGCGGTCGCGGGGGAACTGCTCGAGAACCATCTTCAAGTGTGTGATGGCGCCGTCGTAGTCGCCGTCTTCGCGCAGGACTTTAGCGTAGAAGAAATTGGTTCGCGCCAATTGCGAGTCGATCGCGAGAGATTTTTCGAGCACCTTGCGCGCGCCGCCAGTATCGCCCTCCTGTACAAGCACGCGGCCGATGTTGGTCCAGCCATCGGGATTTTGCGGATCGGCTTCGGTGATTTTTTCGAAGGCCGCGGCTGCAGCTTTCAGGTCGCCTTGCAGGAAAAGTCCGATGCCGTAATCGTTCCAGCGCGTCCAGTCTTCCTTCGTGCTGATTATTGCCGGCCGTGGAGATGCGGCACTGCGTGGCAAAACACGCAGCGTCTTTGTGTCTTCCGCAAGAACGGTGATCGGCAAATCAGGAATCGCTTTGATTTTGCCCGAAACGTTCGAAGTGTCGCCGTTGAATGCAAACTTTCGGTCATCATAGTCCGGAGTGGTTTCCTTAGCGCCGCTGCTCGCGAGCTTAGTCACATCTTCGGGAACGCCGGCAAAGGAGAACTGCGTGTTGTACCAGCTGAATTTGCGGTAGTTCAGCTTGGCGTGTAAGGTGATTTTGTCGCCACAGTTTTCCGGAACGTGCAGGTGATAGTGCACCGTATCGGCCGCGCCTGGTGGAATCAGGTGCACATAAACGACGGAGCGCGTGGCCCAGGCGTTGCGCTTATTGATGACGTTGCCATGGCCGTCAATTTGGAGCGAACGGTAGAAATGCGCGCCGGGATCAACGGGGCCTTTGCCGTTGTCTTCGACCTGTCCGCTCCAGAAAATGGTCTGGCCTTTTTCGTCGGTAGCCTGGAGTTCGACCCATACGTCGAAGGCATCCACAGTGCCACCGGGGAAAAAGTGGCCGACTTTGCGCGTTCGAACGACGACATCCACGCGAACATCATCGCCACGACGAACCGCAGCGTCGGTACGATCGATCGGAGCCGTGATCGCGCGGACTTCACCGGCAGGGCCTTTTGGCAGCCCCCCTTCGGACTCTTCTCCTACGGCGAACGTGGTCGAGAGTTCCTGTTTGCCCAACTCGTTGCGAACTGGAGCAGCGGATTCCTTTTCGGCGGGAGAGATGGCGAAAATATCCACGCTCAGTTGCTTGTCCTGGAGGAATGTTTTCGCAAATTCGTATTGCGCTTTGTCCCGGTTGGCCGTGGGCACGGCGGTATTCGCACCAGGAAAACGATGCGAATGCACGAGACCGTTGATGTTGCCATCATCCTTGGATGGCGTCATAGGCATGTGGCAGTCGGCGCAGTTCATGGGGCTCTTCGGATAATAAAAGGAGCGCGCGCCCTGGCCGGAGATGCCGCTGGACTGCCAGTTATCGTACTCGTTGAAGCCGCGAATCCAGCGGTAACGGTTCACGGGAACGTCGAGATGCACCTTATGGCAGGAAGAGCAAAACTCCGCGGTCTCCGTGCGCATAAAGGGCTTCAGAAAGGTGCGGCGATGTGGTTCGGGATTCAGGCGTACGACGAAATCGTGCAGCTTGCGAACAAGAGGATTTTCGCTCGCGGCTAGTTCGTGCAATTTTGGGTATTCGAGGAAGAAGTCGCCCTGGCCCATGGTGCTTTTTACTTCCACGATGCTGTGGCACATCAGGCAGCCAAGGCCGGCGCGGGCTTCGGGAAGGTTTACACGATCTTTGATGGGCGTATCGAACTTGCCGCTGTAGAGCAGCGCGGGATCGTGACATCCGGCGCACCATTTGGAAGAGCGCACACCGGCGACTTCCTGCATGTACTCGATGCTCTTGCGATACCACTGATTGTTGAAGGAAGAGAAATGATGCATCGAACTGTTCCACTGCGCATAAATGTCCGCGTGGCAGCGCTGGCAGGCGTCGGATTTCATGAAGTATTGCGAGGGAATGTTCACGTCGCGCTTGGTTTGCGCGGAACTGGGGAAGAATTTGCCGTTGGAACCATCGCCTTCGTGGTCCATGGAGTCAGGCGCCAAGAGCGGATTGATGATGCGATTGGCTCGCGCATCGCGCCAGCCGACCTCGCGCACGAACCAGAGTCCGGCAGAGACAGCAAACGCGGCGAGAACAAGCGAAGCAAAGCGCAATCCTTGTGTAGCAAAGGTTTGGCCCAGCCAGCCCTTCGTACGGAGCCAGTCGGCCAAGAGTAACAGCGCTCCCAGCACGCAGAGAACAATATGCGCGTACAGCCAATTCCAGAGGTAGCGAGGCGTTCCGATTTTGATCAACACGACGCCGAGAAGGGTTCCAACGGCAAGCAGAACCCAACCAAGGCGGGCGAGGGCAGTTCCGTTCCAGACCAAAGGAACGAGAAAAGCGAGAAGCAGCAAAAAGACGAGGACTCCGATGGCCACGTGAAGCAGATCGGCAACCGCGTAGGCGATGGTGGCGGAGGGGAATCCATACAAATAAGCTGCGCTTAGAGCGAGAAGCACGAGACAACGCGCCAACCAGCGCTTGGAGGACTCAATGCGCATCAAGAACCTCTTCTGAACGATCGCGCGCCAGAAAAAAAGCGACCGGATGTCTGAGATCCATCCGGTCGCGATTCAGTTTGGGGTGCCCCGAAGCAAGCCAAGGTTTGGCCGAGCTGGAGGCGATGGTGCTAGTGGGCATAAGATAATTTTCGAGCACGAAACAGGCAATACTGTGAAAACATTAGAAGCGGCAAAATCATGCAAAACAATTGCATTAGCAGCAATAATAGAAAAGGATTAGGGATCTAGAGTGGCTCTATGCCCTTTCCTTCCAAGCACTTATAGGCCTTTTGCGCTGGAAGATTCTTGTATTCTTCGCTGCGGCCGCTGGGCCAGTGGATGACGACGCGGTCGATCTTGTCGCGTTTGGCTAGTCCGAAGGTCAAGGGCAGCTCCGACTGCGAAAGATAACTCGAGCCGCCACGCAGCGTGCGCAATTGGTGAAGGTCGCCAGCGAAGATTTGGACGCTGGCTCCGATGGCATCGCGATTGGACTGCGTTCCCTGCAGTTCGAACCGTATGCTGTGGTTGCCCGCGAGCTGGTCGTTGCGAAAAAGAACGGCGGGGCCATTGTTGGTGGTGAGCAAAATATCGAGATCCCCGTCGCGATCAAAATCTGCATAGGCCAGCCCGCGACCCACGCGAGGCTTTTCAAACCCGCCGCCAACTTCCGCGGCGACATCACGGAATTTT
>Ga0079221_10000539_pt1 | contig 10815 bp, 7 predicted proteins | sample GAAS200_FD_75069 | JGI IMG/M metagenome (GOLD analysis project Ga0079221, IMG submission 75069) | Agricultural soil microbial communities from Georgia to study Nitrogen management - GA AS200 | ecosystem: Environmental > Terrestrial > Soil > Agricultural land | place: USA: Georgia | collected... | reverse complement strand
CGGGCGTCCCTGCGGGACAGCCGCTAAGCGGGCGCGCGTGTGGTGTTCGTCGAAATGCCCATGCCTTCGCGCCATCGCAGGCTCTTTTATGAGAACCCTTCCTGGATTCGCTACCGCGCGCACCTTCGCGCGCTCGCCGCCGCTGGCGGCGCGGATTACATCAACGCCAGCGGCTGGATCGCGGACGATTCCTTGTTCTCCGATCACATTCACCTGAACGCCGCGGGAAGCGTCGTTTTTACGCGCATGCTTGCGGAAGCCATCCGGCGCGAAAAACTGATGTCCGGCGCAGGGCGGTCCGTTTCCACTTCCTCGATGGAAGAAGCGCCGTGAGCCGCCGCCTGTTCGCTCTGCTCGGCCGCAAGGACGAGCCTACCGATGCCGTCGAGGAATACTGCACGCACCTCGGCGAAGCCCTCGCATCTCACGATTTCCGCCTGGAAATCCGCCGCGTGCCGTGGGAACTGCACGGCTGGCCTCATTCGTTCCACGCGCTGAAATTACAGGCCGCAAATTGGCGGGATACCTGGATTCTGGTGCAGTACACCGCTTTGGCCTGGTCGGCTCGCGGTTTTCCGTTCCGCTTTCTTCAAGCCTTGCGTATTCTCGCGGCCGCCCGCGCGCGCATTGCCGTCGTCTTTCACGACGTCGAGCCCTTCAGCGGCTCGCGCCTCGCCGACCGCGTTCGCCGCCTCGTCCAGCTTCGCACCATGCGCCGCGCCCTTGATTTTGCCGACCTGGCCGTCTTCACCGTACCCGTCGAGAAAATCTCGTGGCTTCAGCCCTCCGCAAAATGCGCCTTCATCCCGGTGGGCCCCAATCTTCCCGCGCAATTGCGGGTAGACAGCCCCGAACCCGTACGGCACAAAATTCCCGCCATCGCTGTTTTCAGCATCACCGGGGGCGAAGCCGGCGCCCGCGAAACGCGCGAGATTATCTCCGCCGCCCGGGCGGTATCCCAGGCCCTCGGCGGAATTCGCCTCTGCATTTTCGGCAGGCACGCCGAGTTGCGTGAAACCGCTCTCCGCGACGCACTCGCCTCCCTCCCCGTCGACCTCTCCGTGGAAGGCGTCCTCGAAGGACCGCAAGTCATCGAACGGCTTTCTAGCTGCGACGTTCTTCTCTTCGTTCGCGGTCCAATTTCTTCCCGCCGTTCCAGCGCCATCGCGGGCATCGCCTGCGGTCTTCCTGTGGTCGCCTACTCCGGCCCGGAGACAACGGCGCCGGTCACCGAAGCCGGTGTGCAGTTGATCCCGTTCGAACAGGACAGCTCCCTTCGCCAAAATCAGCTCAATTCGGCCCTGCTCCGCGTTCTTTCCGATTCCGCTCTCCGCGCGGAGCTCTCCGCCCGCAGCCGCAGCGTGTACGAACAACGCCTTTCCTGGACGTCGATCGCCGGCCGTTTCTCCACACTGCTTGTCGATTCTTAGAAAAGGGCCACCAGCAAATGGAAATGCCCCGCTGGTGACAAGCGGGGCATTTCCTGGCTTCAGATCGTTTCGCGAGCAGCGTCAGCTAACCCGCTACCTGCGATTCGGCCCGTTCGGATGCGGCTTCTGCTGGTTTGGCCGTTCCTGCCCTTGCTGATGATTGTCGTGCGGAGCAGGCTTCGGCCTTGCCTGATTCGGCCGCGCGTTATCGGGATGCGGCCGGTTCTGCTGCGGTGGCCGCGCCTGGTCTGGATGTGGATTGTTCGGTCTCGGCCGCTCTTGCGTGTTGTTCGGCCGGTTGGACGGCGGTCGTTCGTTCGGACGATGATTCGGCCGCGTATCCGGTCTTTCGTTCGGGCGCTCGCTCGGTCGCTCGCTGGGTCGATTGTTGGGCCGGTTCGTTTCTGGCGGCCGCGCGTTCGGGCGATTGTTTGGCCGCTCATTGGGTCGGTTCGCCGCCGGCGGGCGATCGTTCCGCCGGTCGTTTCCTGGCCGGTTCGCGTTCGGCGGTCGGTCATTCCGGTTGGTCGGCCGTGCGACATCATTCCGGTGGAAGTCGCCAGGCCTTGGCGTCGCCGCCACCGGCGGCCTTCCGTGATTTTCTCTTGCGAACAGTTCGCGGTCGCGGCCGGCCGCATCGCGGTGCTGCCGCTGCGCGGCGGTCGCCTCGATATGCCTCTCGTGCTCCGCCAACTCTTCGTTCCGCGTCGGCCGCGCCTCCACTCCGCCGCGTCCATTGAAGCTTATGCGGCTTTCGCGCTCCCGAACCACCCTGCGCTCGTAGACATTGCGAACCACCGTGACGTTCACGTTCGTCACCGCGCGGTTGTAGAAAAATCTTCCGCCGTTCCAGTAACCTCCGTAGAATCCGGTTCCCGGGTACCCAAAGCCGTAATCAATTCCTCCGTAGAAACCCACGTGCGGTCCCCAGTATCCCGGGTGCCACACGTAAACTTCGTTCACGAATCCCCAATATCCCGGAGTCCATAGCAGGCCGGGTTCCGGCGGAAAAACCCACGTTCCCGGCACCCAGTAATAGCCGTCGTCGGTGTAAGCCCAATATCCCGGCACCCAGATGTAGCCGTCGCCCGGGCATATCGGCTGAGCGTAAATCGGAAGCGCCGGCGGACCAATCCGTACGGAGATTCCTACCGCCACTTGCGCCGGCAATGCCGCGGGAATCGCCAGTACAACGACTCCCAAAACTGCGGTTGAAAGCCATCTCAGCGTTTTCATTGCGATCACCTCTTCGGTGTCTCGATTGCCCTGCTCACCTTCCGCAAGGCCGGGCTGGGATGCGCCCCTTTACCTGGCACCTCTATTTTAAACCCCCGGCGTCGGCCGAAGTCGCGCCTCGGGAAATAACCGCTTGTTTTTCAGTGGATTACCTTAGGCCTGCGGCACGCCTCGCGGACCCCGCACGCTTATAAACCGCACTCCGTCCGCCACTTAAAGCGACGGCCGGATCAGCGAACTTTCCGCTGCTTTTGGCTCCTCACCAGTTTTTCGCGATCGCCGCGACGATCTTCCCCAGTCCATCCAGATCCCGCGTGTCAATCACCTCTCCCGGCGAGTGCGAATATCGCAGCGGCCACCCCAGCGCCACATCCACGCTGCCGAAGCGCGTAAACACCGCGCCGTCGTTTCCTCCGCCGGTCACTCCGTATTGCACGGGAATATTGTTCTCCCGCGCGAGTTGCACCACGCGATTCACATACTCCGGCGGAACGACGTTCGAATTATCCACCGCGCGTACCACGAATCCTTTTCCGATTTCCGCGTCCCCGAATCGCTTCACTTCGAGCGGTGAATCCGAACTGACGAACGTATCAATCGCAAACACAAAGTCCGGCACGCGCCCTTCTTTCGCCGCCCGCTCCGCGTAAGCCGCCGCTCCCTCCAGCCCAAGCTCTTCTCGGGTGGACCACACGAACGTCACATCGCGTCCCGGCAGCTCCGGCCCCCCCGGCGCGATCGCGTTCACCGCCGCGACCAGCGCCGCGCATCCCACGCGATCGTCAAAACTCCGCGCGTTCGCCCGCGTCCCCAGCAGTTGCCGGTATTTTTTGGGAATCGTCAGCCAGTCGCCTTCCTTGATGCCGAGCTTTTCCGTCTCCGCTTTCGAACTCGTCCCAACGTATACGTATACGGGCCCTTCCGAACGCAAACTCAGCGGCCATTCGAATCCCGGCCGGCCCGCCGCCAGCGGCTGGTCCCATCCGCCGGGGAGTTCCATCACGCCGCCAACGCTGCTTCCGTCGGCTAGATGGATCAGCGCAACGTGCCCCAGAAAATATTGCGGATACCCGCCGCCCAGTCCGGAAACCAGCAGCCTTCCATCGTCCTCGATCTTCTTCACCTCGTAGCCGATCTCATCCATGTGTGCCATGAACACGATGCTCGGCGGCGTCTTCGCATCTTTTTTCCCCGAACCGAGATGCAGCACCAGATTGCCCGCCGCATCGGTCGTCGCCATCTTCTGCGCCCACGGCGCTAGCCGGTTCAGCACAACTTTCCTGACGCCCTCTTCATGGCTGCTCGCGCCGTACGCTTCTGTCAGCGCTTCGATCGTGCTTTGCTCGGCACCCCCGCCCATACTCCCGCCAATTCCCCCCGTCTCCGTGATTCCCAGGTACGCCTTCAACAGACTCTGCAGATTTCCTTCATCTCCCCAGCTAACGCTTTCCACCGGCGTCACCGGATACAGCGTCGCCACTCCCACTTGCGCGAACCGCGCCGGCAATTCCGCCCCTCTCGCGTAGCCGGCCATGCCCACCGCCTTCGCCGTCAGCACTCGCACCGGCACATGCTCTTTTTCGCCGGCTTCTTTCAACGCCGCCGCGAGGCTCCCTTCCGCCGCGTCCTTTTCTCCCGCGCCAATCAGCACTCCGCTGCCCGGCGCAATCGTGTTCGCCTTCGCATCCGGCGCCTTCTCCTCCGCAATCCTTCCCACAAGAATCATTTCGTCCGGATGCATCTCCGTCAGCAAGCGGTTCAGTCCACGCCCGCCGGTCCATTGCTGTGTAACAAACGCGATCGTCGTCGTTCCACTCGCCTTCGCTTCCTTCATTCGCCGAGCCAGCGCTAGCAAGGCCGCGCAACCAAAACGGTCCCCCGTCGCGGTTCCCGCCCACCCGCTCTTCCCCACGGAAAAATCCGTTCGCTGCAGCGCCACCGGATCGAGCAAATCCACTCCCGCCGCGCGCACCTCCGCCGCGCTCGCGGCGCCGATATCCACATACATCTCGTCGAGGTGATTCATCTTCGGCGTCCCGAGCCGTCCCGGCTCCAGGTGCACGCTCAATCCCGCGAACACGCCGTTCAACTTTTTGCCCGCGCGCGTGATCACCCACACCGGCTGCGCGAAGCTCAGCGAGTCGAACACGCCGTTCGGCGCCGCCTGCGGCAATCGCTGCACGCGCAAAAATCCATCCTCCGTGATTCCGCTGACCACGTATCCCGGCTCGTCGATCGCCGTCGCAATCAACCGGTGCGGTGCGCCTTCCCCGAACGTCACCCACACGTTCCCCAGGTTGTCTGTTTTCGGCGAGAAATTCTTCAGCTCGTCCCGGATGCCTTTTGTCAGCGCCTGTTCATGCCCGGTCACCGCCGGAATCGAGCTCAGCTGCCCGACCGAGGGCGTCTGCCCTGCCGCTGTTCCGGCCAGCAGCAATCCCGCCGTTCCCAGCACAGCCGCTTGCATTCCCGTCTTCATTATTCGTCCCCTATTCCAGCCGCGTTTTTTCAGCACTTTTGAGCATTCGCTTCGTCCCTAAGCTCGTCAAGCGGAAGCAGATAATACGCAACTCCGCGCCTCGGAACCAGCCCAACTGCTGCGTCGCCGTCCCAAACCGTTTCAGGGCTGCCCCGACGCACAATTAAGGTGAACGCCTAATTCACGCCTGAAGGTCTGCTCTGTATAAATTGCACAGGCAAATCGTGTCCATGAAGCGGGCCACCCATCTCGTTGTTCTCGCCTCCATTCTCGCTTGGGCGCAGATCACCGCCGCCCAGGCGACCTTCCCCGTCGTGTCCACTGTCACGCCCGCGCCCGCAGCGGCGCTCCCCGTGTTCCCGAATCTCTTCGGCGCTTCCAGCGTGAACATCATCGTGCGTTCCTCCCTCGGCGCCGACGGCTTGAAACAACTCTGCCTGCTGCACTCCTGCACACTGCTTTACGGACTCGACGGCTCCGCCAATCAACTCTTTCTCGTCCAGCTCCAGAACGTCCTCGATCCGCAGCTCGCTCTCGGCGCTTTCCGCCTTCTTCCCGGCATTCTGGATGCCGAGCTCGATCAAATCCTTTCGCTCTCTCCCGGAGGCGCCGCGGCCACCACGCCTCCTCCCTCTTTGTTCCAGCACTCGCCTGTCTCTTACTATGGCTCGACCGTCTGGATGGGTTACGCCGCACAGCCCGCCGCAGGCATTGTCCGTCTCTCTGAAGCTCAAAACCAGTTCGCTGCCCTCGGCACCGGCATTATCGCGGACATCGATACCGGCGTTGATCCCACGCATCCCGCTCTCAGCGCTGTTCTTCTTCCCGGCTATGATTTCACCCGCAATCAAAGCGGCGCTTCCGAACTTGCTGATCTCTCCGGTACTCCTCTCCCCGTCGATCAGGATCAAGCTCAACCCGCTCAAGTCAATCAATACTCGATCGCCATGGTCGATCAGCACAGTGTCGCCATGGTGGATGGCGGCGCCTACTCCGCGTTCGGCCACGGCACCGAAGTCGCCGGAATCCTGCATCTCGTCGCTCCCCAGGCCCGCATTCTGCCGCTCAAGGCTTTCCACTCCGATGGAACGGGCTATCTCTCCGACATTCTGCGCGCGATCTACTACGCCGCGCAGAACAACGCCCGCGTCGTGAACATGAGCTTCGACCTGACTTCCTATTCCCAGGAGCTGGCTTCGGCCATTTCCTCCGCCGAGAATCGTGGCGTCATCTTCGCCGCCTCTTCCGGAAACAGCGGCCTCGAAACGCTCGTCTATCCCGCCGGCTTGACCAATGTGATGGGCGTGGCCTCCACCAACGATTTCGATCAGCGCTCTTCGTTTTCCAATTACGGAGACGGCCTTGTGTGGGTCGCGGCTCCCGGTGAAGCGATCGTCACCACGTATCCCTTCTCAACCTATGCCGCGGTCTGGGGAACTTCTTTCAGCGCCCCCTTTGTCTCCGGCGGCGCCGATCTCGTGCTTAGCCTTCTGCCGGCTGCCGATCAGCATTCGGCCTCTTCGGCCATTTCCGTTGCGCAACCGGTGCCGCAACCGGGAATGGGCCACGGCCGGCTCGATCTTTATCGGGCTTTGAGTGCAGCACAGGGGAATCCGTAAAGGTTTCTCCGTTTGAGTCTTTTTCAGGAGATCCCACCCTCTCCTGAGCGTTGCCCAGGTTGCTTGCGCGACAGGCCGCGGCGAACGTCCTTGATCCTGTTCCTTCACGCTGAAGGACAAGGCGTTCGAGACTCGCTCTTGGGGGGAGGCACTTCGCTCATGTCGTCCGAAGAACAATGGCTCAAAGTCTTGATCGTCGGCCCGGCCAGCGAAACGCTGCAAACCGTCCGCCTGTTGCTCGGAAGTATGGGCTGTCAATGTCTGCTGGCCTCCGACGTCCGGCAGGCGCTGACTTTGATTCCCGTCGAGAGTCCCCGCGCTGCCATAGTGGACGTCAACGCGGTGGATTTTGCTCCCGCGCCCTCCGCCTCCGTAACCGACCAGCTCTGCTCCGAACTGCAGGGCCGCGTGATTGTTTTCTCCGAAGAGCCCGTTGCCGGAGAACTGGAAGTCCTGTCGCAGTGTTTTGAACTCCCGCAGGTCCATCCTTCTCGGCTCGTTCATGAGCTATGGCCCAAGCTTCAGAGCGTCGCGCGCCGTCCTCCGCTCCGTGAGCAAATCCGCTACGCAGCTCTGCTCGTCTTCGACAGCGTTCTTGCCCCTCTTCCCGCTGGAATTCGCGGTTCGCGGCCTCCGGGCCGCCGTCTCTTGTTCCGCTTCGGCAGTCTCATGGCGGATCTCTCCATCGAGCCGCAGCCGGATTCCCATCTTTCTATATCCGGCCAGATTGCCGATTCCGCGAATCCCCATCTCCATCTCGAGGAGCGTTCCGTCTCCCTTTGCGGCCACAAAGGCGCTCTGGCCAGCACCAAAACCAATGCCTTCGGCGAATTTCACCTGGATTCCCCTTCGGCCCTCGATGCCGCCGTCGAAATCGACATTCGCCAGGGCGAACGCTTCGTGGCCGCGCTGCCCCTCAGCACTCCCGCTCGTCACTCCGCTGCTCGCTGAATCCTTCGCCCTTCAACCGCCTTTGGCAAGGCAGCTCCGAACCTCTACTCGACGTCTTCCTCCACGTCCCCCTTCGCACCTGCCAACCGCAGGTGGCGTTCGCGTGAGTGTCCTCCTCCAGCTCCCCATTCAACACCCCCACAACGCTTCTCCTCACTCGTCCCTTAGCGCCACCATCGGATCAAGGCGCATGGCGCGGCACGCGGGAAGGCAACAGGCGGCGAGCCCAACGACCATGAGCAAGATGGCGACCGTCGCGAAAGTCTGCAGGTCCGTAGCATACAAACCGTAGAGCATCCTCTGCAAAAAGCGTGCGACGCCAATCGCGGCGCCGGTGCCGAGGGCTGCGCCTATGACGATGAGCAAAGTTCCCTCACCCACAACCAGTCGCAACAGATCGCTCCGCTCCGCGCCCAGTGTCATTCGAATGCCGAGTTCTCGCGTCCGCCGCGCGACTTCGTACGATAGCAGCCCGTAAACACCGATGCAGGCAAGCACAAGGGCAAGCACGCCAAAAAAGAGGGAAAGCTGCGACATCAGGCGCTCTTGATAGAGAGACTCCTCAATCTGTTCCGTTTGCGTGCGGATATCGAAAAGCGGCAGATCCTCGCCTGTGCGGGAAACAATTTCGCGCGCCGTCTTTAAGAGAGCTGTGGGTTCCGACTCGGTCCTTACCGCAAAATGTGCGATGTTTCTGACCAGCGGCAGATATACGGTCGGCAAGATGCCGCGGCGCAGATCTCGATATTTCGTGTCGCCCACGACGCCAACAATGATGTAGCCGGGACCCGGATGCCGGATTTCATCGTCTTTGGTTTGCGGGCTGCCGAGATGCTGCCCGACGGGATCTCGACCCGCGAAGAATTTGCGCGCAAAGGCTTCGCTAATGATCGCGGGCACCGGTCGGGAATGATCGTAGTCCTGGTGCAGCGCGGAAACGGCGGGCCCGGACGGCGAGGCGGACTGTGGCTGTGCCGCGGCGGTAACGGCTTCTCGCGCTGCATTGTTTGCCGTAGCGACGGAGAAATCAGCGGAAGTAAATGCGCGGCCTCTAAAGAGAGGAATTCTCATCGTGGAAAAGAAATCGGCGCCTACGGCCAAAGTTGCGGCATTGATGTTCTCCTTAGCGGGAGCACCGTCGAGATGAAAGTTGTTGGCCGACCAGCTCCCGCTCACCAGCGAATTTTCCGAGTAGCTGACGGAAGTTACTCCGGGAATTCCCGAAAGACGCTGTTGCAGCGTGGAATAAATCTGCGCCGTTTGCTCATCTGAATATCCGGCCAGGTGTGGATCAACGCCAAAAAGCAGAATGTTGCGGGCATCGAAACCGGGATTGAGGTGTTGAAGATTGCGCAGAGTGCGAACCAGCAGGCCCGCGCCGACCAGCACGATCATCGAAAGAGCAACCTGAATGACGACGAGAGAATCTCCCAAGCGCACCGGCCTCCTGCTGTGCATTTGTGAGGTGGCTCTGAGAGACGAAGTGGTGCCTTCCTTCAGCGTCGGCGTTAGGTCGACGCGGGTCGATCGCAGAGCTGGGGCAAGGCCGAACAGAATGCCCGCCGCGAGCGTAACCACGAGCGTGAAGGCAAGGACGCGCCAGTCCGGTTTCACCGCGAATGGAAATGGCTGCGCTTCCCAGCCGCTTGACAGCAGCGCAGTAAGGACGTGAACGCCCCAGACTGCGACGAAGATTCCGAGCGCACCGCCAATCAGCGACAGCAGCACGGCTTCCGTCAGCAGTTGCCGAGCCATGCGGCCGCGGCCAGAGCCGAGGGCAAGACGCACGGCCATTTCTTTCTGTCGCGTCGCCGAGCGCGCCAGCGTCAAACCCCCAACATTGGCGCAAGCAATCAACAGAATGAGCGCGACCCCGACCATGAGTGGATAGAGCATCGGGGTCAATTGAGTGCGTCCTCCGTTTAACCCAATGTTCGCTGGCAGCAGAGAGATTGCCGGATCGTCCGATTCCTTGGAAAAGCTCCTTGTGCCGTGAACCATTTCGTTGCGAAAGATGGCGGTAGCGTTCATTTGCGCTTGGGACAGGGAAACACCCGGCTTCAAGCGGCCGATCAAGGTCACCCACCAGGCATCCGGATCCGCAACTCGGTTCTCATTATCGCCCCACCATTCGCCGCGTACGCGGTCGGCAATCGACAAAGGAATGAAGAAGTCCTGCAATTTTCCCGGCGTCAGGCTGGTAAAGCGCGGTTCTGCGACACCCACAATCGCGAAGGGCACGTTGTCGAGCCGCACGGCGCGACCGAGCACAGAGCGGTCGGCACCGAAAGCCCGCTGCCAGTATGCATAGCTCAAAACGAGTGTGCCTGAAGCGGAAGCCGAATCATCGGAGGGCCCAAGCGGGCGGCCTATGATCGTGTTTACCCCCAGCGTAGAGAAGAAATCACCGGAAACAAATGTGCCGCGCGCGATGCTGGCTGTGCCGTTGCCGGCAACGGCCATATCCAATGGTCCCGCAAAAGCGGTGATGCTCGAAAAAGCGTCGGCCTCTGAACTCATGGTCTTGAACAGCGGGACGGAGAAGGAACAATCGCGCACGCTTTCCTGATAGTCGCAGTCGCCGTAATCGCTGTGGCCGTCGAAGTTGGGTTTGGTATGGGCGCTCCAGGTAAAAAGCGCAAGCTGCTGCGGGTCTTTCACCGGCAATGGACAAAGCACAACGGCATTGAGAACGCTGAAAATCGCGGTGTTAGCCCCGATTCCCAGCGCCAGCGTAACCACCGCCACCGCCATGAACCCCGGTGACTTCCGCAGCATCCGCGCCCCAAACCGCAAATCCTGCCAGCATGTCCCCACAAAATGTTCCCACCCGGCGCTGCGCACTGCTTCCTTCGTCCCCTCAACGCTCCCCATCTCCACCCGCGCTTCACGAACTGCCCCTTCACGGCTCATTCCGCGCCCCATCTTCTCCGCCGCGGCCGCTTCGAGATAATTCCGCACCTCCTCATCCAATTCCCGCTCCACGCGCTCCTTCCACAGCAGCGCCTTTATCCCGCCCGCAATATTCCTCAGCAACCCCATTGTTCCGTTCTCTCTATCTCCCCGCCCTCTGTGCTCTTCCCTCTGTGGCCTCTGTGTT
>Ga0079221_10000537_pt1 | contig 10816 bp, 9 predicted proteins | sample GAAS200_FD_75069 | JGI IMG/M metagenome (GOLD analysis project Ga0079221, IMG submission 75069) | Agricultural soil microbial communities from Georgia to study Nitrogen management - GA AS200 | ecosystem: Environmental > Terrestrial > Soil > Agricultural land | place: USA: Georgia | collected... | reverse complement strand
GCATCTCGACGGCGGGCTGGCCGACGCCGTTCCACTCCCAGAGCATTGTGAACGCCACGATTATGACGGCGTTCCTGCTTACCAGCTCGCTGACCATGGTGCTGGCCGTGCGCGCGTCGGTCCAGAAAGACGCGAAGGCGCAGACGTTGTGGCTGTTGGCGACGATCGCGTGCGGCGCGGGGTTCGTCATTTTGCACGGAATGGAATGGAGCAAGCTGATCGCCGAAGGTATGACGCTGCCGTTCTTTCCGACGGTTCCCGGACACGAAGTGAGCGGGGAGTTCGCCAACGTGGCGAAGAGCGTACCGCAATTTCCGTCCACTTTCTTTACGCTGACCGGCATGCACATGCTCCACGTTACCCTCGGCATCGTGTATCTTGGCGTTGTCGCTTTGCGAAAGAAATTCATTCCGATTCTCCTGGCGCTATGGCTCATCGCGTGGCTGGGGACGCCGAGTTACAGCCCCTTCCACTACGCCGCGCACGTGCTGCTGTTGGCGGCGATTGTCTGCGCCATCATTTTGTGGCTGAAGCCGAAAGTGTATGACTCGTCCGACGTGGAGGTGGCGGGTTTGTATTGGCACTTCGTCGATCTCGTTTGGATGTTCATTTTTCCGTTGGTGTACTTGATGTCGGCAAGAATTCTCTAGGAGCCTGACGAAAATGGATGAATTCCAAATTGCAATTGCGGAACGCGTAGCCGAAGAGCAGCGCCATCACAAGAAGGGGCAATTCTTCTGGGTGTGGGGCGCGCTGCTGGTGATGACAGCCATCGAGGTTTACTTGACCTATCAGAACATGGCGCCGGCGAAGATGCTGACGATCCTTATGGGCTTGTCGCTGATCAAGGCGGCGCTGATTATCGGGTTCTTCATGCACTTGCGGTACGAAATTTCGCGCATGAAGTGGATCACCATGTGCTCCGTGGTGGCGTGCCTGATCCTGATGACCATCTTCTTTTTCCCGGACGCGGAGCGTATTATTACGCTGGGAGTGAAGTGAGAGAGAAAAGGAAGCTGACAGTCGACAGTTTACAGTTGACAGTTCAAGACAAGAAGAGGAGTCCCAGCACGACGCACCTGGACCCTGCTCGCGGCTCTCGCGAAGATGTGGTTTGGAACTGAGATGAAACTTCGGGTCACATTTTTGACGCTGCTCCTTTCGTTGTGCGCTGTGTGTGTGGCGCCGCCTGCTTTGAGCCAGGGCTGCGCAATGTGTTCGAGCTACGTGGAGGCCAGCTCCAAAGGCGGCCAGCGCGCGATCAACAAGGCTGTGCTCCTGCTGCTGCTGCCGGCCGCGTGTCTTATGAGCGGGGGCATGGCGATGGCCTACCGCTACAGCCGCAAGCGCGACCTGGAACAGGGCTGAACCTCCTGATTGGAAACTCGAAAAGCGAAACTCAAAATTCGGCCAACACCCTCTCCTCGGTTTATTAAGGCCTGTCTATTATCGCAAGCTTTTAGTAACTACTTATTATACAAGCTGTGGTCACTTGTCAAGGTCTATATAGCCCAAGCAAGGGAGACGAATCGCCGTGCGGCGGAGCGTCAGGCGGAGGCGGCTTCGGTTAGGAGCTTGACCTCTTTTTCGGGCTTGGTGGCTTCTTGAGGCTTGGCTTCCGGTGGGGGCGGAGCTGGGGCTTGGGGTTCGGCGCGGAAGGCGGCGGCGAATTCGGCTAGGAAATGGTCCATGGGGATGGGGGGACGGCCGATCAATTGTTCGAGGAGGCCGTCGATTTTGCCGCCTTTGCCTTTGAGGTAGTACGCGTGGAGGTCGAGCAAGGCGTCGGCTTGCCACTCGGGCATGCCGCCGTCGAGCATGGCCTGGCGGTGCTTCTCGGGGGGGATGTCCACGTATTGGACATCGCGGCCGGAATGTTCTGCAATTTTTGCGGCGAGTTCGGAATAGGTGAGCGCTTCGGGGCCGTTCAGTTCGTAGGTTTGGCCGGAGTGATCGCCGGCGGCGAGCGCTTTGGCGGCGACGACAGCGATGTCGCGCACGTCGAGGAAGCTGACGGCGGCGTTGCCCATGGAGGAGTGAAAGATTCCTTGCGTGCGGATGGAGGGGGCGAAGTAGGTCAGGACGTTTTGGTGAAAGCTGTTGGGGCGAAGAATGGTGAAAGAAGTTTTTGTGGACTTGAGCTTGTCTTCGACGCGGCGGTGCCAACTGGGGAAGGACTTGCGCCATTCGCGGGCGCCCAAGGCGGAGTTCAAGACGATGTGGCCCACACCGGCGGCGACGCAGGCGTCAATCATGTTCCATTCGAGCTCGATCAACTGCGGAATCGGGGAGCAGACCAAGTAAACGGCGTGGATGCCTTCGAGGGCGGCGGGCAACGTATCTTTTTTTGAGAAGTCGGCGATGACGGTTGAGGTTCCCGCGGGAGCATTGACTGCGTCGGTGGCGGAGCGATACATGGCGCGATGAGGCGCGCCGGTTTTGGCGACTTCGGTTAAAACAGCTTTCCCCATCGTGCCACTTGCACCAGTGACTAAAAACATGGTTTTGTGCCTCCAGAGGATTACACGCCAGTGCAGGTGGGCTGGGGACGGAAGATGGCGTGGCTGGGGTGGGCCCCCTAATCATATAACCGGAGAAGGTCTGGCGAAATGCCAAAAATTAATTTGGGGCAAAGGCTCCCCTTACTCGCGAGAGAGCGGCCTCACTTGACTCAGATGCGGTTTACCGGGTAATCCGATTATCTGGTGATCGGTGGCATAAAGGTGTTTTGGTGCTCGTAAGGCTGCCGGCGCGAGCGGCGATAGCCAAAAACCCAAATGAAGGCGTACCAAAAGAAAGCGTAGATGAGCAGGTTGCAGGTGAAAGAAATCCCAGCCCAGAACTTTGACCATCCTTCGAAGAGAGTGCCGGGTGTATTGAGGGCAGTGACCAGATGCGTCCCGGGTGCGGCAAGCACGCCCAGAATTCTGGTTTCCCACGGGTTGTAGCCGAGATGGATTTTCGCTTCGAGCAAGAGGACAGAAGTAGCCACGCCCAAAACAAAGGCCCAGAGAAGTTTTGACTTAAGCATGCAGGCCTCCAGATTTAGAAGTTAGAGGCGGGCTGGGAGACCTGTTTGTGAACCTTGCCAAATGCGGGGACAAAGGAAAGCGGCAGCAGGGACTGCCGCACTTCCAAAAAAAGATTTACGGCTGGGAGTCAGGGCGGCGCTTGAGCGTCGGCCGATCGTCATCGCTGGTGGTGCTGGGATCGGTGCTGCCCGGCTGCTTCTTGGATTGCTCGGTCTTGCTGCGCAGGGTCGGCTTGTCTTTGCCTTCTGTGACCTTGCGCGAGAACATGATGTTGCGGAGGCGAGCTTTAACCGTATCAAATTCCGAGGTGGTGACAATGTATTCCTGGCGCGCGGGAAGAATGCGCGCAATTTCCTTTTGCGTGTTGCCGATACGCTCCGGCGTGGGCGGATGCGTGGAGAAAGCCTTCGGGATGGTGCCGGGACGGCGCTTTTCGTCGGCTTGGATGCGCTCAAAGAAGGTTACGTACGAGTTCGGGTCGTAGCCGGCTTTGTACATGTACTGAACGCCGAGGAAATCCGCTTCGCGCTCGGCGTCACGCGAGAACTTCAGGAAGGTCAGAGGAATGGCCATGTTCAGGCCTTGATACATGGCGTATCCCGCCCAAGTGTAGGGAATGAAAATCATGGCGGGAATCGAGGCCAGCTGCATCAATTCGCCCTTAGTGGCCTGGCAAGTACCATGGCGCGCTGTGACGTGCGAAATTTCATGGGCCATCACGCCGGCGAGTTCCGATTCTTCCTGGGCGCGGAGAATCAGGCCGCTGTTTACGTAGAAGAAGCCGCCGGGAAGGGCAAAGGCGTTGACCTCGTCCGAGTCAATCACTTTGATGGTGAAAGGAACTTTGGCGTCGGAGTTGCGCACGAGATTCTGGCCGACGCGGTTGACGTATTCGGTGACGACCGGATCGTCAATCAGCTTGGAGGAGCGCTCGACTTCCTGAGCGAGGCTCTTGCCCAGGGCGATTTCCTTTTCGAGCGAAAACCAGTTCATTTTGCAGCTGACTTTGCGATCGCCGATGGCTTCCACGTCTTCCTTGGAGCTCTTGGGATTGACGGTATCTTTCTGCTGCACGGGCTGTTGTTCGGCGGCAGGTTGCTGAGCCTGCTGCGGAGAGGCTTGTTGCGCAGGCGGCGTTTTGGATGGGTCTTGCTGCGGAGGATTCTGGCTTTGCGGCATGGCAAAGGCGGGAATTGCCAGGAGGGCGCTGCCTAGAGCGAGGCTCAAAGTGTGTTTCAGGATGGCGTTCATGTGCACCTCCGCCTACCCAGTAGTATACACCCCGAAACGCTGGGACGGCGTCAAAACCTTCCAGAACCTATGATGTTGAATTGGTCAAGAAGGTTATCCGCTTGGAAAATCAAGGCCATAGCGAGGTAACGGGTGCGGAGTGGCGTATTTTGAGTCGCGGAGCAGCCCCATTTGGTACTAAACCCAGGTGGGAGACAAAAGAGCCGGAAAGTGCTGCTTGCGAACAGGTTGCGGGGTGAGGCTGTTGACACACTTTGGGGCTCACTCTAGAGTCAAAGACAGCCAATTCTACTTATGAGTTTAATGAAAATTCAGGTAGGCCAGCTCTGGAAGAAGGACGCTACCGGCGACATTTACCTGGTAACCCGGCTCTATTCGGAAGCTCTGAATACGATGGTGGTGCTGCGCAAGTCTGGAGCCGAAGGCGAGGCGCAGATTCGCGCGCGGGTGGAGCGGGGGAGCAAGGGGCAGACCATTCAGGGCTTCTCGCCAGCGCAGGAAGAGGAATCCTACTAGCGCCTTACCGAAGAACGGTTCTGATGTTAAGACACGCGGGCGAGCAAACCGCGTCCCTACGACATGGCGCAGAAGCTGCGATGACAAGCGGCGGGGTCTAAATCGAACGAACTTCCAGCTTTACAACATCCTCCACTTTCATCAGTTCCTTTTGCAGGAAAGGCTCTCCGTATTGAACGCCGATCATTTGGCCATAGTGGCGAGCTAGCTGGTTCATGTCTTCTTCGAGGCGGTCGATTGCCAGATGGACTTTGCTGGCTCGCTCGTTATTTTTTGGACGGAACTGGGAGGCGAAGGCCAGGATGGCTTTGCGGCGCTGTTCGTATTGATCGGAAATGTCCACGACAAAGGTGGGGCGGACGTTAGCGTAAGAAGTGGAGTAGAGAATCTTGAACGGGCGGTAGGCTTCGCCGACGATCGGGAGTTGCTTGAGGCCCGCGAGAAAGCAGCCCTCGTAGCCAAGCTCGGAGGCATGGTAATGGTCGGGATGACGAGCTTCCCAATAGGGCAAGATTACCGTCTTGGGGCGGACCTGGCGAATGACGCCGGCGAGGCGAAGTTTGAATTTTCGCGAGGCTTTTACGTCGGAGTCCGGAACACCGAGAGTGTCGCGCCAACTCACGTTTAAGAGCTTGGCGGCGTTGGCGGCTTCCTTTGCGCGGATCTTGGGAGTGCCACGCGTACCCATTTCGCCGGCGGTGAGGTCGAGGATTCCCGTTTTGTAGCCGAGCTGGGCCATCTTCAGCATGGTGCCGCCGCAGGTGAGCTCGACGTCGTCCGGATGGGCGGCGATGGCGAGGAGATCAAGATTCAAAAGGGCCTCCAAGTCGAGGGGGGATTCTACACCGGTGTGCGCGGGGCCCCAAAGTTTCATAAGGTGCTGCAGATGGATCCAAGACCAACAGCAACTCTGGGCATGACTCACTACTGTTTCGTGTTTTGTCAGGCGAATCTGGGTATTGCCCAAATAGCGATGAGTATCAAAGCCAAAAGAACAAGGATTTCTAAGAGGTTCAACCAAGTAGAACGCCGCCACCATAGCGGCGGCGCCTCGTCTCGGTACCAAGTAATGTGTCGTATCCACACGAGGAGAGCCAAGGCGACGATGCCGCACAGAACTTTGAAGGCCACTTTCCAAGTCAGCTGACTTAGTGCGTATCGTATCAGGCCAGCTCCACCAAGCACGTAAAGTGCGGCGACGAACAAAGGGATTGAACAAATTAGGGGGATTCCGACGAGCTTGAAAAGCACGTTTGCCGGCTCTTGCAAGGCCATGAGTATTTTGCTTCTGGGCGCGCCCATATTCGTCAGATTGTATTCCAAGTTGCTGCAAAGGAGCATTCGATTGGGTGAGTTTTACTCCATGCGGAGGGCGGCCATGGGGTCAACGCGCATGGCGCGGCGGGCGGGAACACAGCAGGCAATCAACGCGACCATCACCAGCAAAACGGACACAAGAATAAAAGTTGCGGGATCCGTGGCGCTCACGCCGTAAAGCATGCTTGCCATCAGGCGCGTGAGAGCCAGGGCCCCAGCGATGCCGAGGGCGATTCCGGTGATTACAAGCTGCATGCCTTGGCGCACGACGAGGCGGAGAACGTCGCCCGGACAAGCGCCCAATGCCAGGCGAATGCCGATCTCGTGCGTGCGGCGGCTCACGCTAAACGCAAGGACGCCGTAAATGCCGATTGCGGCGAGGCCCAACGCAACGGCCGCGAAGAGGACAAGAAGAAACAGATTAAAGCGCTGGGTCGCAAGCGAGCTGCTCAAAAGCTGGTCCATCGTGGCGACCTGATAGACGGGCACGCCACGGTCGAGCGCTGCGATTTCCTGACGGACTGCGGAAGTGAGCGCGAACGGCTCCTGGTTTGTGCGTAGGACGAGAAACGCGTACCAGAATCCCCGGAGAGGTGTGTACATCTCCGGTTTTGCCGCGGCATTCAGGCCGGCTCCTTTCACGTCTCCGACCACGCCGATGATTTCGAGTGGACGGTCCTGATGGCCAGTGAGAATCCTGCGCGCAATCGGATCGGTCCCCGGCCAGAATTTTCTCGCCATGGCTTCGTTGATGATGATGGTGTTTTGGTTCTTTTCGTCCGCGGGAGTAAACTCACGGCCGCGCAGCAGCGGAATGCGCAGGGTTCGAAAAAAGTCCCCGCTGACGCCGCGCCAATCTGCCGCAGAGGCTTGCGCCCAATCCGGAATCGTGCCGTCGGCGATGAGAAAAGTGCCCCAGTCTGATTCGCCGCTCAATGGCAGCGTGGACGCTGCGGCGACGGATTGCACGCCCGGGAGCGCTTGGAGACGTTCTATGAGCCGGTCAAGATAAGTACGGGTTTGTTCCATTTTCGGATAGGCGGCTCCGGGAAGCGCAATCTTCATGGTGAGCGAATGCTCGGTCTCAAACCCCGGATTCACGCGATTTAAGTAAAGAAAACTGCGAAGCATCAAGCCGGCGCCGCACAACAAGAGCAGCGCCAGAGCGACCTCGGAAACCACCAGGACGCCGCGCAGCCGCCGGCTTCGGACACTCAGCCCGTCGCCTTGCCGACCATCGCGAAGAGCGCCTTGAAGTCGTGGCCGCGATGCCTGCAGCGCGGGGACAAGTCCGGCGAGAAGAGTGGCCAGCACGGCAACCGAGGACGCAAAAGCGAGCACCGGCACGTTCAGGCGAAAAGATTGCATCCGCGGCAAATGCACGGACGTCAACAAAAAGGCAAGTTGCAGTCCCCATTTCGCGAATGCAAAGGACGGAATGACGCTGATGAAAACTAGAACGAGAGTTTCCGTCAAACTCTGGCGCAGCAGCCGCGTGCGATCCGCGCCGAGTGCAGAGCGCATAGCGAATTCTTTTTCGCGAGCCAGGGCGCGCGCCAACATAAGATTTGCGACGTTGGTGCACGCGATCAGCAGAGTGAAACCGACCGCGCCGAGCAATACAAACAGCGACGTCTGCACCTCTCCCACAATTTCGTTAAGAAGGGGTTTGGCGCGTACATGCCAATCGGCGTCCGTATTCGGAAACGCTTTTGCCAGCCCCTCTTGAATAGCTTCGATTTGAGCTTCGGCTTGCGAAAGAGTCGTCCCAGAGCGCAATCTGCCGAGCACGTGATAGGCGTGAGAAACGCGGTCGTGTAGTCCGGAATCGCCAATGGTGCTGGTTGGCAACCAAATGCCGCAGCCTTTCGGGAAGTCAAATTCAGGAGGCATCACGCCAATGAGCGTGTAGCTTTCTCCGTCCAACAGGTAGTTCTTATTGATGGCGCGCGGGTCGGCGCCGAAAACGTTACGCCAAAGCGCATCGCTTACCAGAAAAACCGTTTCGCTGCCGGGAAGTTCGTCGTTTGCGGAGAAACCGCGGCCGACCGCGGGCTGGACGCCAAGGATGGAAAAAAAGCTGTTCGTCACAGTCGAATAGCGCTCGCGCTCCGTTGAAAACGGCCCGCCCAGCACGATGTCATTGGAGGCTTTGATTAGGAAGTAGGCGGCGGTTTGCTCGAATACGGTGTTTTGCTCTTTCCAAGCAAGATAGTCGGGATAGGACACGCCGCTGCTATCCACGCCGCGAGACTTGTATTCCGTCAGATCCACGAGGCGATTAGCATTTTTGAAAGGCAGCGGGCGGAGGACCACAGCTTCTACTACGCTGAAGATTGCAGCGTTGGCGCCGATCCCTAAGGCAAGGGTGAGGATGCAAACCGCCGAGGCCACCGGGTAACGCAAAAGTTGGCGAAGACCAAGGCGGAGGTCGTAAAGAGAATCTTCCATGAACCGAGCGAGTTTGCTCAACGATGCACCCCGATAGCGCCTAAAGTCTGAATTCGATCCTTCCACTTGGCTTTCTAGACGCGAATTGACCGCCAATTGTTAACGGGGCGAGTGCGCGGAGGCGCGAAATCGAGGGACTGAGGTCGAGGGAGGAATGCACGAGAGAAGTGAGCTGGCTGTGCTCGGGCCTAAAGTGCTCGCATCGTGGTATTTTCTTTGCGCATGAGCCTTCCTTTACAAGGGCAAGTGGCATTGGTGACCGGAGCGGCCAAGCGGCTGGGCCGCGCAGTGGCTATGCGCCTGGCCAAAGAAGGCGCGGACGTAGTGGTTCACTACAGGAGTTCGCAGGGCGAGGCGGAAGATGCCGTCAAGGAAATAGAAAAGCGGGGGCTGCGGGCCGTGGCGATTGGAGCGGACCTGAGTAACGTGACGGAGATTAAACGGCTGTTTGATGAGGCTGGGAAGCAGTTTGGGCGGCTCGACATTCTGGTGAATAGCGCTGCAAATTTTTTGCCGGCGAGCATGATTTCCACGACGGAACAGGTTTGGGATGCCGCGCTGGATACGAATCTACGCGCGCCGTTTTTTTGCGCGCAGGCGGCGGCGCCGTGGCTGAGAAGAACGCAGGGCGTCATCATCAATTTTGCGGATACGGGCGGGCTGCTTGGCTGGACGGGATACATCCCGCACTCCGTCGCGAAGGCAGGCGTCATCATGCTGACCAAGGTGCTGGCGAAGGCGCTGGCGCCGGAAGTGCGCGTGACTGCGATCGCTCCGGGGACGATTACGATGGAGGGGGATCCGCCGGAGTGGGAGGCGGATTTTATCAAGTTGGCGCCGCTGCGGCGGACGGGCACTCCCGCTGACATCACGGACACGGTGCTTTTCTTAGTGCAATCGAAATTTATTACCGGACAAGTGTTGGTGGTCGATGGGGGCCGCACGTTGTGAAGGATCCCTCAGTGCGCACATAGGTCTCGATCGGATTGAAATCAAGCCAGGATTCCTCGCTTCGCTCGGAATGACAGAGAGTGGCCGCAAAGATTCACCCCAGGACAGGTCAACTCTGAGAAACAGTAAGTTCATGGGTCCGTGCAGAGAATGACGCGGCGGTGTATTCTAATAGGCTGAAAAGATCACGAAACTTACCGGAGGGAAAGCGTGGCATCGGTTCAACCACAATTTGGGGGACAAGAGTCCGAAACGCCGAATGAGGCGGCGGTTCGTCCCCAGCATACGATTGAAGATGTAGAGATTCAGGAGTGGCTGGAGTCGTTGGATTCCGTTCTGGAAACCAGCGGGCCGGAAGTCGCGGCTGAGATTCTTGAGCGGCTGCGCGCTCATGCCACCGTCAACGGCATCGACCTGCCGTTTAGCGCGAACACGCCTTATGCCAATAGCATTCCCGTACGATTGCAGCCTTTGTTTCCGGGAGACCAGGAGCTTGAGCGGCGCATCAAGAGCTTGATTCGCTGGAACGCGCTGGCCATGGTGGTGCGGGCGAACCGCGTCGAGCACAACATCGGCGGACATATTTCCACGTACGCCTCGGCGGCAACGCTGTACGAGGTGGGCTTCAACCATTTTTTCCGCGGACGCACTGAGGAATTTGAGGGCGACACGGTTTATTTTCAGGGTCATGCTGCGCCGGGGATGTATGCTCGCGCATTTATCGAAGGACGAATCAGCGCACACCAACTGGAAAACTTCCGTCGCGAATTGAAACCGGGCGGCGGGCTCTCTTCTTATCCCCACCCCTGGCTTATGCCGGATTTTTGGGAGTTTCCTACGGTGTCCATGGGTCTAAGCCCTTTGATGGCGATTTATCAGGCGCGGTTCAACCGCTATTTGGAAGATCGCGGCTTGAAGACGCGCACGGACGCGAAAGTCTGGGCGTTCCTTGGCGACGGCGAAACGGACGAACCGGAATCGCTTGGCGCAATTACGCTGGCTTCGCGCGAGAAGCTGGACAATTTGATTTTTGTGGTGAATTGCAACTTGCAGCGGCTGGACGGGCCGGTGCGCGGTAACGGGCAGATTATTCAGGAGTTGGAGTCGGCGTTGCGCGGTGCGGGCTGGAACGTCATCAAAGTGCTGTGGGGCAGCGAGTGGGACCCGGTTCTGGAGCGCGACGCCGAAGGGTTGCTCGTCAAGCGCATGGGCGAGTTGGTGGATGGCGAGTACCAGAAGCTTGTGGTTTCTTCAGGCGCATACGTGCGCGAGCATTTCTTTGGCAGCGATCCGCGACT
>Ga0079221_10000535_pt1 | contig 10853 bp, 9 predicted proteins | sample GAAS200_FD_75069 | JGI IMG/M metagenome (GOLD analysis project Ga0079221, IMG submission 75069) | Agricultural soil microbial communities from Georgia to study Nitrogen management - GA AS200 | ecosystem: Environmental > Terrestrial > Soil > Agricultural land | place: USA: Georgia | collected... | reverse complement strand
CTGAAGCTCGTCCACGATTTGCATCCGGAGGTTGCGGTCGTGGTGCTCACGCAGTACGGCACGATCGAGTCTGCTTTGGAGGTCACGCGCCTGGGCGCCATTGATTACGTCACCAAGCCGTTCCGCATCGAAGAGCTGCGCTCGCGCCTCGAGCGCGCGGCCCGCGCCGTCGAGCTCCAGCAGGAAAACCGCCTCCTCCGCGAGCAATTGCAAAACCGTCCCGGCTTTGGCGGCCTCATCGGTCTCTCCGTCAAAATGCAGCGCGTGTACAAAATGATTGAGAAGGTCAGCCAGCATGAGTATCCCGTACTGCTTCTGGGCGAAAGTGGCACGGGAAAGGAATTGGTGGCGAAGTGCATTCATTTTTCCGGGCCGCGCAAGGACCGGCCTTTCGCTCCCGTGGATTGCTCCGCGCTGGTGCCAACGCTTATCGAATCAGAATTGTTTGGCTATGTGAAAGGCGCCTTCACCGGAGCCATGCAATCGAAGCAAGGGCTCCTGGAGGCGGCGCAGGGCGGTACGCTGTTTCTCGATGAAATTGGCGATATGCCTGTGGACTTGCAGGCAAAGTTGCTGCGCGCGCTGCAAGAGCGCGAAGTCAAGCCCGTAGGGTCGACGGAACGCCGCCGCATTAACGTACGGATTATTGCGGCAACGAACCGCGATTTGGAATCGGCCATTCGCACAGGCACGTTCCGCCAGGATCTGTACTTCCGCCTGAATGTGGTGCAGGTCAAACTTCCGCCCTTGCGGGACCGCAAAAGCGATATCCCCCTTCTCGTGACTGCATTCCTCGAAAAGTTCTCCGATCCACAAGGTCCTGTGCGCACCATTTCCGAGGATGCCATGCGCCGCTTGATCGCTTACGACTGGCCGGGCAACGTGCGCGAACTCGAAAACGCCATCGAGCGCGCCGTGGCTCTCGGCACCGGCCCGATCGTTCACGCGGGCGACTTGCCCTCGAATCTTCAGTATCCGACCTCGGAGCGCACGCCGGAAAAAGATGAAATCCTGCCGCTCGAGGAACTGGAGCGCCGCGCCATCCTCCGCACGTTGCGCGAAACCGGCGGCGACAAACTCTCCGCCGCGCGTATGCTCGGCGTCGGCAAGACCACGCTTTACCGCAAACTCAAGCAGTACAACATGGACCACGCCGAATCTTAACGTTTAACGAAGATTTGGTCTTTTCAGGGAGAAGGGAGCCAAAAATTCAGGCTCCCCGACGCAGTGAAGGTTCTCGAGTGCTTTACTTACCGCTTGGCCTGGCCAATACCTTAGGAAGGGGGCAACCTCCCTTGGCGGTATTGGTGTTGGTCTGTGTCACGAAGAAGACATCGTAGGCCATCCGGCCCACGCCAGGTGTGCTACCGACCTGTGCACGGTAACGGAACACGTTCCCGTATTGGTCTGCGCGCTGATCCCATTTGTAGTTCAGGCTGATGGAGGTTATACCGAGTTGTGGCAATGTAAATAGCTCGTTGGGTTGTGTCAGGCCGTCGTGGTTCGCGTCGATCCACAAACGCAACGAAGAGAAGATGGCGTCGCGAGCATCGATTACGCCATCGCCATTCCCGCCGTTCGCAGTGGTGTCATAGACGGCCAAAGCAGCGAAGCCATTTGGAGTTGAAGACTTTGGTTGCGGCGTGAAATTGCCGAAGAGTTGCTTGCCGCTATTGCAGTTTCCGTAGGCGTCAGGCAGGCACAAGAATGCGTTCTGCGCTCCCGCAGCCGTCCACGCGATTTGCACTGGAGCGCCAGTTCCTGAGATGTCGTAGCTAACGCCGCCCCCTGCACCAGTAAGTTGAAAACCGTTGCCAGATACATCAATAAGGATGGGAGAATTGTTTGGATTGGGCACGCAAGTCCATTGGCATGAGTTTGTATCCCACGACGGAACGTCGCTCGACCCGCAGTACGGAGGACTCCCGACCGGTGAGCATGGCGGCGGGGCACAGGCAATAGCATTGCAATATGTTGTAGCGACTGTTGTATTGCCGTTGTAGCAATTACCTGAGGAGACGTCTAGAACTTTGCTGTAAGCCCACTGTTGAAAGTAGCTATTGGCGCTTGTGGTGCCGGACTGGTAGGAGTTTATCGAGAAATACGGCGGACAGGCCCTAGAACAGTTGCTATAGCAATTGTTTATTTGTCCACCCTCACCGGTTGCCGAATCAGTATTGTTAGATGTTTGGGACGTGTTGTTGTTAGTGTTGGTGCAGGTCACTTGGTATGTGACTGATTCTGAGACTACGTACCCATTTGAGTTGATGGTTTGAACATCTCCAGTCTTCACGTAGGATATTTGGGCACAGTTGCTACTCTGAGCACGCGAAGCACTCGCCCACAAACAGAATGCAACTAGGAGGAAGAGTTTCAGTTTCACTGGTTTCCTCCTTCCTTTAACTGCGTATGTGGGGTAATGAACGCTATTTTTGCATCATTCTCCGCAGCAAGGTCAGCAAGTGACGTTGCGCCTATATTGTCAGCCATGCCGCGTAAGGTCACTTCCATGTTTCCTTCTGGTTGGGAGCCGTTCTCGGCGTGAGCAACATCGGCTAGTCGTTTTAGACCAGCGGCAGCCGTCTTCCGGTCTGGTGACTGCTTTATGATCTGATTCGCCTTCTGTAGAGCAAGCAGTTCACCTTTCCTGCGAGCAAGAATATGTCCGAGTGCTCGCTTGTTGGAGCCGTCTACTAGGCCGTCAGAGTACGCAACTAAGTCCACATCTGCGATAACGTTCGACACAGGCTTTGGCGCGGTATTAAGAATTATTTCATCTCGGCTAGCGCCCGGAATGAACGCACCGTTGCCATACTTGGCGCTCAGGCCGGGGCTAACTTTGATGGACGCCATCAGTGGCAAGTAGTCGTTGTATATCTCGGAAGTGCTCTGCGTTCCGTCCGTGAATTTGACCGTCACAGAGAGGTTGTAAACGGTAATTTCCTTGTTGGATGTGTTTACGACGTGAACGGTGAGCATGTTCTTAACAGCGTCGTAATTCCATCCCTGCACTACCGCTCCGGGCGGCCCCGCTTTGGATGGTATGGCCAACAACATAAGACATACGAGAGCGAGATAGGGCAACCGTTTATACATAGGACTCCTTTGGGGGCGGGTACGGGCTCACTCCTGAATGTGGCCAGCGTTAAGCAGTAGAGGACATCCTCAGGAAGGAAGTCCAGTTTAAAATAGGTTAAACAGGAGGCCTTATCGACCCCGCCTTCCGTCGGTTCACTCTGGGAAGAACCCTTAGGTTGAGTTTCGACATGGGATTATCCACAGATTTTCCTCGCCGCTTCTCGCCCCTAAGTGCTTGATTTATAAGCCGCTTCTCTCCCCGCTCGATGGGCTTGCCGGTGCATAGGCAACTTGCGGAGATTCTCCTCCTTCTTTTGCTGTCCCTCAAAAGCCGGCCCGGGTCAGCTGCTCAGGAGAGCGGGGACTTCAGCCGATGGAATGAGAGTCTGGAGAAGAAAACCGGAAGAAGAAGAAAGCCCGGCCAGCGTCGCCGGAGCGGCTTTGGCCGGAGCTTCGCACGAAGGGTTGGTGCGAGAAGGTCTGCGTGCGCTCACCCAAAGACCTTGCCCGGATCGCGTGGGAATCTGGCTGGAGTCGGACATCAACGCACGGTTTTCGAGTGGATTGTCAGGGGTGTTTCACGGTTTCGCCTTTGACAGCACCTCGAGAGAAGAATGTCCCCCCGAATGGAAGATTCTTTCGCTGGAACCGCCATTGCCCGAGCAACTGTTGCTCCGGGCAGAGCCCTTCGAACAAAACCTCAACGATTCCGTTCGAAATGCCGTCATCGGCCAACTCGTGGGGCTGCGCTGCGCGCTCTGGGTTCCCGTGGCCGATCAAAACCGCGTAAGGGGATTGATTCTGCTCGGCAGCGCAAGCAGTCCTCTGGCCCCCTTCCTGGATAAGGCCAAGTCGGTCGCTGCCGAGCTCGCCCTCGCCTTGCGAGCCGAAGAGCAATTCCGGGCCGCTCGAATTGGCAATGCGGAACTCGACCTGGTCCGGCACATTGTGGAAAGCCGTTTGGATGTTTCCTCTTTGAACCGGCTGCTTGCACAATTGGTCGAAGACTGCGTTCACGATTCCGCCAAGGAAGAAGGCATAGGCGCGTCTTTCGCAGCAATTGGGGTGATAAACCCTCAGGCGGGACTAGCCCTATCCGCGGCGCAAGCAGACTTTCGATGGCGCAGTGGGGATGAATTGTGGACTCGCGCGTTGGGTACTGACCCGGTTGCCAAGTTGTGGCGCCACGCCCTCGAAACCCGCCAGATCGCCGGAAGCGAGGTCCCCGTCACCTGGGCGCAGGCATCCGTCACCCGGGTCGTGGCGCTGCCGTTGGAGACGGAGGGGCAGCTTCTTGGCATTCTGGTGGCAGGGTTTCCCGCTGCCGCGGCTTCCATCGCCACCCTGAGCCGGCTGGAACTGCGCGCGCGACTAGCTGCCTCCACACTCTTGCGCAGCAAGCGAATCGAAGAGGAGTCGCGCAGAGCCAACGCCGAGCAGTCCCTGGTGGACTTGGTGAGCGACCCGATCTTTCTTTTGGATAATTCCGGAAGAATCACCGCAACGAGTCGCGGCGCGCGTGAACTGCTTCGCCGCGCGGGCCAGGCGGCGGTGCTGCCTTCCGGCAACATCTCCGACCTTTTTTGCAGCCATGACCGCGAACGGCTGCGGAAATGGTTCCAGCAGGTCCTCGATCCTTCTTCTCCCGCCCAAGCCGTCAAGAGGGAAGCACCGCAGGCGGAATTGCAGAGTAGCGTCAAGGTGCGCGTCCGACTCGCTCCGCGCTTGCAGGGCCAGGCGCCGATTGTCCTGCTCGAACCGCAAGAAACGTTTGAATCGCAGCCCAACGCGGATCACGCGGAAGCCGAATTGCAAAATGTTATCGAGTGGGTCGAGGAAGGCGTACTCCTGTTTGATGCGCACGAGAACGTGCGCGCGGTGAACACGCGGTTCGAGCAAATGGCCGGGCTGGCTCCCGAAGAGTCCGGAAAACTCAAGACCCTTGAGGAATGGATTGCGCGCCTTGCGGAGCAAGCCGTGGAACCCACGCAATTCGCCGAGCGCTGGCGCGAACTGGCGCGCAACATTCAGGGCGGCGTGCGCGAGCCCATGCAAATGGCCCTTCCCGTTCCCCGTGTGCTTGAGCGTGCCGCGCGGCCGGTCCTCGATGGCATTGGCCGCCAAGTGGGCCGCGTCGAGATTTACCGCGACCTCACCGCCGAGCGCGTGTTTCATTCGAAACTGCTGCAGACCGAAAAGCTCGCCGCTCTCGGGCAAATGGTCAGCGGCGTCGCGCACGAATTGAGCAATCCGCTGACCAGCATCCTTGGCTATGCCCAGCGCCTCCTCGTCGCGCAAAGCGGCCCCGGGCAAAACGCTCTCGAACGCGCCGAAGAAGTGCGTCAAATCTATCAGGAGGCGGAACGTGCTGCCACGATCCTCCGCCAATTGCTGCTCAGTGCCCGCGAAACGATACCCGAGCGTCGGCTGGTCTCCTTGAATCAGGTGGTGATGCGCGCCACGGAACTTCAGCGTTTTACCCTTGCCGCAGAGAAAATTCGCGTCGAGCTCGACCTGGATCCAGCCCTTCCTTTCGTTCAAGGCGATGGGGGCCAGCTTCAGCAGGTGCTGATCAATCTTCTCAGCAACGCGCGCCACGCCCTGGAAGAGCAGAGCCACGGCGGCGTGATTCGTCTCCGCACGCGAAGGGCGAGCGACCGCCGCTTGCTCCTGGAAGTCGAAGACAACGGGCCAGGCATCCCGCAGGCCATTCAAGCGCGCATCTTTGACCCTTTTTTCACCACCAAACCGGCGGGAGTGGGAACGGGATTGGGTCTCTCCATCGTTCTCAGTGTGGTGCGCGAGCACGGCGGGCAGGTTCGCTTGCAAAGTCCGCCACAGGGCGGCGCGTTATTCCAAATCGAACTTCCCGCGGCAACGGAGCGCCAGCAAGAGGAAGCCAGGCCCGCGCTCCTGCGAGAACACGGAACTCCTTTGCGAGAGAGAAAGAGGTCTCTTGTCGATGAGATGCAGTTCACGAGCACAACTGTTCCTCAAGCGGCCCAATTGGAAAACCCGGTGAATGCCCCTGCGAGGCAGTCCGCCGTTGCGGAGCACGCCCCGGTGCGCCCGTTGGGGAAGGAAGTGCGCGCGCGCGTGCTCGTGGTCGAGGATGAGCCCACCGTGGCGCGATTGATCGCCGACGTGCTCGAAGACGAAGGCTTGCGCGTGGACGTGCTGTTTGATGGGCGCGCGGCGCTGGAACGCGCGGCGCGCGAATCGTACGACCTGGTCATCTGCGACATGAAAATGCCCGGCCTGGACGGCCAGCATTTTTACCGGTCTCTTGTGCGCAACGGGAATTCGCTGCGCGAACGCTTCCTGTTCGTGACCGGCGACGTGATGGGGGCGCACACGCGGGAGTTTTTGCGGCGCAACAGGCTGCCGCACGTGGCCAAGCCATTTCGCGTCGAGGAATTAACGGAAAAAGTGCACGCCATGCTGCAAACGCAGGATCGGACGCACGAAGAACCTTCGGCCAGTGAAGCGGCCAAGAAAAATGCTGCAAGAAACGGGTGAAGTATGGGAAACAAGGAACAAACGGTGTTGCTGGTGAGCAATGATGCGGGATTCTGCGCGGCCATGAGGCGTGAATTCGACTCGAGTGCGCTGCGCGTACGCGCGTCGGCAGTGAGCAGCGTCGCGGCGGCGCGGCGGATTCTCGAAGAAGATTCCCCCGGAGTGATCCTTCTCGAAGAGGATAGTGTCGCCGGCGATGGCGTTGAGATGAGAGAAGCGGGCCAATCGCTGGAGGCGGTGGTGGCGCCACTGGCGGTGCACGCTCCCGTGGTAGTTATCGGACCGGCCGAAAAACGCGGAGAACTCGCGGGATTGATCGAAGCAGGCGTAGCGGATTTTGTGGAGCGGAAAACGAATGCGTTTGCGGAAGCGCGCGGGCTGATCCAGCAGCGTTTGCGGCAGGCGCTCAGTAAACTCGAGAGTGTGCAGAAGGTGGCGGAGGAAAGCGGCGAAGAAGATTTCGGAGAAGTGCTGCGGCACGAATTGAACAATCCGCTGACGGGAATTCTGGGGAACGCGGAACTGCTGCTCGCAGAGATTCGCAGAAAAAAGGACGGCCGAGTTCCCGGCGGGGGCGAGCAGCGGCTCGAAACCATCGCCACGCTGGCGGTGCGCTTGCGGGAAACGGTGCGCCGCCTGAGCGAAGAATGGGAAGCGCGCAAGCATCCCGTGCCGTGAGCGCCAGAGAGATTCGAAATTTGAAATTGGACAATTAAAAATCGACGGAGCGCACAGCCACGTTTCCAGCGACTGCCGGCATTCGTTTCCTAATCCTTCCGTTCTCCGCGAGTAGAAAGGTGGAGCGGGCTAACATCTTCATCAACTCCTTCCTTCATACCTTTGACCTTCAACTTTTGACTGTTTGACTTCTTTCCCGAGGGTCCAGCGCTTGAAACTACGATTGGGGCGAAACGGGGGTCTTCGCGTACGTGGAAAAGAACGAAAGCACGCGGCGCTGGAACTCTTCGGGGTAAAAGCCCAGCGCGGCGGTGTGGTACGCTCCGGGAACGACCCAGAGCTGCCTGGGACCGCGAGCTGCATTGTAAATCATTTGCGTATGGCGGCAGGGAAGCGCTTCATCCTTTTCGTCACAAATCAAGAGAACCGGGAAGGCGCGGGAGGCGACCGCCTTCATTGGAGAAATTTCCGCCAAAGGAAAGCCCGTGAGTCTTTCTCCGCGATAGAGCAACGTCCAACTGAAGGGCGCGAGTAGCGTCTTGCCGAGCCAGGGATACTTTCGGAATCCCGCATAATCATAAGCGGCTTCGCGGAGATTCGCGAACGAAGCTTCCGCAACGACGGCTTCAATGCGCGGATCGGCCGCGCCGGATTGCAGCGCGATGCCTGCGCCCATGGATTCCCCCAGAGCGAAAATATGCTCTGGTCCGGGGCAGGACGGCCCACCGGGACCGCGCCATTGGATTGACAGGCAGGGATTCCGCAGCGAAGAAAGCAGCGCGTCAATCACCGCTCGTGTATCGTTGCGTTCCAGCCAGCCGTAAGTGGCGATGGAACCTTCGCTCGCGCCGTGGCCGCGCGCGTCCATCATGACGACGCTGTAGCCTGCTCGCAGCAGAAATTCGGACTGGCCGATGACGCCGAGGCGATTGTCCGCGACGCCGTGGAAGAGCAAGACCCACGAGCCGTTCGGATTGGGGGGAGTGACTTTCCAGCCACTGAGATGGACGCCGTCCGCAGCCCGGACCTCGAAGTCCTCGCGGTGGGAATGCGTAAGGGCAAAGGAAGCATCCGCTTCGCGTATGAGCTCTGGCGTCAGTTCACGTCGAATTGGATGGAGATACCACGGCGCAACAAGCCAGCCCGCCACGGCCGCCAGCAACGGCGGCAAAAGCAGCAGGATCAGCGCGATGCGGATCAGTCGTTTACGCATGGACGTTTTCCTTGAGGCTGTGAATGGGACCATTCTCCCTATAAAGACTTACGTATAGAACGGGCAAGTTGTTCTCCCTTGCCGATTGTCGGAAGAGGGAAGGCAGCACAGAGGGGACCGGTGATTTGTATGCATTGGGAAGGAAGGTGGGGCGCACAGAGTGGAATTTGTGCGACCGGGATTAGCCGGATTTCCTTTATCGAGATAAGTGGAAGTGCTTTGCCGCGACCGCGGAGGCAAGCAGGGACGCCGCGCAAAAAACCAGAACGAAGGAAAGACGTGTGCGGCGCGAAGATTCGGCAGCGTTGGCCGCAGGCAGGAGCACACCAACCGCAGCTCCCATGACCAGCCCGCCAACGTGGGCCGCGTTGCTTATGCCAGGGATCGAAGCTCCGATGACCAGGTTATAGAAGATGAAGCCGCCCAAGCTGCTCAGCATCTTTTTGTTGATTTGCAAGTGCGCGGGGGTCTTTTTCAGATAGACGAAAGTGACCAGCACGCCCGCCATGCCGAAGATGGCTCCGGAAGCACCGGCTCCTGCCGCGAGGGGATGCCAGTAAACGCTCACGATGCTGCCAAACATGCCAGTCGCGAAATACGCCAACAGATACGGGAAGCGGCCCATAAGAATTTCCGCGGCGCGGCCCAGATTCCACAGGCACCACATGTTGAGCCCGATGTGAATAATCCCGAAATGCACAAACATGCTGGTCACCAGGCGCCACCACTGGCCGTTCAACGTAAGGGGACCGAAGTCCGCGCCGAACGCGATGGCCTGCTGAGGAGTGGGCAGGAACGCGGAGACGCCGCTGAGCACCATGATCGCAAACACAAGCGCGTTGGCCGCGATAATGGCGGTGGTTACCGGGTAAGAGGGCGATTTGGCCGGCTCATTCGAGAGCGCGGCTTGCCCAGCTTCCCAAGCCGCGCGATAGCAGGCCGGGCATGTCGTGGTGGATACATCGCCCGCGTCAACCTCAAATTCGCTTGCACAGAGAACACACCGCCGCGTAGACATGGGGGAGAAATGGTAGCAGGTTTTGCGAGAGCGCGGATTTGCTGCTTACGGAAAAGGCAAGCTGCGAAGAATTGCGACAAGAGTGAGTTTTAGCGCCTCGCGAGGAGCAAGAACAGAATTCCCGCGGTCAGGCCCAAAAGGAGAAGCCCGCCAATTACGCGAAGAAACACCGATGCAGGCACAGCGGGAATAGGTCCCGGCGGCCGCTTGGGAGGAACGGGCGGGTCGAGGATTCCAACGCCGACGGACTTGCGCGGAGGCCCTCCTGAACGCGCGGAGGAAGATGCTGGCTCCAGCTCAAATTCGTTTTCTGCAAATTCGTACGGCACGAAGAAATGCTACTCCTCAGCTCGAAGCGCGTCCAGATGCAGGCTAGATCAGGCGATAAATGATTTCGATGGTGATCCATTGGGGCACGGGGCGGCGTGCGCCGTCGCGCGCGGGTGTGAACTTCCACGAGCGAACGGATTGCACGGCGCGATCGTCCAAGCCCATGCCGATTCCTTGAGCGATTTGAATTTGTGAAGCGCGGCCGTCCGTGCCGACCAAGACGCGCAGCGTGACGTGGCCCTGGAGCTTCGCCTCGCGCGCCTCGTCGGTGTATTGCGGGTCGGGGCAGTAGACGCAAGTTGGGAGCGTGACACCGGGCCGATATGCGGAGGAAGAGTCGCCCGCACCACCCGGGCCGTCGACAGGCCCGTCGCCCATTGTTCTTCCATTACTGTTTCCGATCGTCTTCGAGTCGCCGGGTCCAGGCGAATTGGTGTCATCGCGCATCCAAGGCAGCCCGATCTTGTTCACGGAAGCGAGCAGCGGTGGCGCGGGGGGATCCAGAATCATTGGAGGTATGGGCACAATCGATTCCCGCTTGGGTGGCAGCGAAGGCCTGACGATTTGTATCGAAGATACAGGCACAAGGTTGCCGGTGGTAGCTGGTATCGGAGTCTTTCCCCCGCCACTGCCTCTCCCCTCGGAAGGATTTCGGCCCATCATGGCAGCCCAGAGGTCTCGCGGCGTACCGATGTGCGCACGAATCTTGATTCCTGGCGGCACCGGTATCGTAACGTGGCGCGCGGGAATAGCAAGCAAGAGAAGAGTGGCAATGATGGCGGCATGTGTGACGAGCGAAACACTTTGAGCTCGCTTCAAACGCGGCGATCGCGCCCAGCGCAGCAAATGGATCGGCGCGCCGTTGGCCGAGGAGGGAGAAATGCCCATCGGCGCAAAGGCTTGCTGGAAATTCTCGCGAATGCGCTGAAGCAAAGAGTCACGCGAGGACAAAAGCGCAGGAAGGGGCCGGAAAAATGGATCGCGCATGGACGCACCTCCACGCTCGCCTCCACATCT
>Ga0079221_10000534_pt1 | contig 10866 bp, 8 predicted proteins | sample GAAS200_FD_75069 | JGI IMG/M metagenome (GOLD analysis project Ga0079221, IMG submission 75069) | Agricultural soil microbial communities from Georgia to study Nitrogen management - GA AS200 | ecosystem: Environmental > Terrestrial > Soil > Agricultural land | place: USA: Georgia | collected... | reverse complement strand
TTTTTGAAGTAATCCCCGAAAGCCGCTTTCCCTGTTCCTTAGAATTCCATAAATATTTACTTCACTTCTAAAACTTTTTTATGGAAAAGAAATTTACGTTTAATGCAAAAGCAGTAACGTATTTATCACTAACAGTTGTTGCATTTCTTTTGAGCTGCATCACTTCAAAAACTGAAGCTCAGCTAAGTTGTCCAAATCAAACCGTTCTTTACCTGGAAACGTTCGGCACGGGCACCACACCTACAACCAGCACAGACATAGTTAATTTAACTTATCATGCCGCAGGGCCATTGGCTGCTGAAGCTACATACAGGGTCATTAACAATACTCAGCAAAAGCCTGAGTGGCAAAATTCAGCTGACCACACCGGCGATGTAAATGGAAGAATGCTTGTAGTGAATGGAGAAGATGAAACATTTTTTTCCCACGAAGTTGACCGTACGCAAGGTTTTGATGCAGGTAACTATACCGTAACACTTTACCTGATGAATATAGATACCTTAGGTGTTTGCGGAAAAGATGCTTTGTTAACCGACATAGGTTTGCGGGTAGAATATCTTGATCAAACAAATAACTGGGTTCCATTAACCGGTTCGCCATATAATGCAAGCGGTGTTCCTCAAACATCGAATACATCACCAACATGGGTTCAGTTAGGATCTACTTTTACTCTTCCATTCTTCAGCAATTTTACTATTAAAAGTGTCAGGATTGTGGTTTCGGATGGCGTAGTTGGTGGTTGTGGTAATGACTTTGCTATGGATGATTTGCAGCTTGCAGAATGTCCTCAGGGCGGCCAGTTACCAGTTACCTTCCTCGGTGTGTCGGCCCGCCAGCAAAATGATGGTGTAAATGTATCGTGGTCTACTGCCCAGGAAATTAACTCCAGCAGGTTTGATGTTGAAAGAAGCGCTGATGGTGGTTCAGGATGGGATGTAGTGGCTACCGTTGCGGCTGCAGGTAATAGTTCTATTGAAAAAAATTATTCTGCTTTTGATGCAAAACCACTCAATGGCACCAGCTATTATCGCATCAGGGAAACAGATATTGATGGTAAATATAAATTTTCAAAAACAGTACCAGTAACAATCAATTTTGCAAATACAACTGTTGAAGTTTTGGCTAACCCGTTCTATAACAATCTTACCATAGATTTCAACAGCCCGACCGAGCAGCAGGTTTCAGCACGTTTGATTGATATTACAGGAAGGCAGGTTCTTCTTCAAAAATGGACCATCTCTTCCGGCACAACAAGACAAGTGCTTACCAACGTGGGCAACCTGATGCAGGGTATGTATATTCTGAATATTTCAAATCAGAATGGTGAAATGCTTTTCAATGGTAAAGTAATGAAGCAATAAAATACACAAGGATTAACCATAAAAAGGGGAGCCCATAGGGTTCCCTTTTTGTTTGACTGTTTGAAGAGATTTGTTACCGATATTTACAAGTTATGAAAACCACATCGCTGAATGAAATAAAAAACGAACTGGAACATTGCACCAGTAAAGAACTTGTTTCACTTTGCATCAGGCTGGCAAAATTTAAAAAAGAAAATAAAGAATTGCTTTCTTATGCACTTTTTGAAGAAAAGTTTCCGGATGAATTTTTGAATAATTGTAAAACGGAAATGGATCAGCAATTCCATGAAATTAATACTGCTAATATTTATTATATCAAAAAAAGCATCAGGAAAATTTTAAGGCAGGTAAACAAACATATAAAGTTTGCAAACTCAAAATTGCCGGAAACGGAAATGTTGATTCATTTGTGTAATAATTTTCACAGTTTTTCCATTCCCATGCACAAAAGCCCTCAGCTAATGAACATTTATTCATCGCAATTAAAAAGAATTGATGCAGCCCTTGCTTCGCTTCATCCCGATTTGCAATACGATCTGCTAAGAAAACTGAAGTAAGTTTTTTTGCACAAAATTTTCCATTTCACTGTTGCAGATACAAATTTTTTTTGTTCAAAAAGAACTTAGATTTATCTTTCCGTTTCACAGTCATTTTCAAAAATATTTTTTTATGAATTTAAGAAAAATTGCACCTTACTTATTAATCGCAATGAGTACCCTCGTTATCACCCCGGTATTTGCCTCAATCGGAAACAATGGAACACCCACAGAAAAGACCAGTACAGATGCCCATAGTCTTCAGATAGAAGCAAGGATTATGGAAATAAAAAACATGGATAAAAGTCATCTCTCCCGCCAGGAAAAAAGAGATTTAAGAAAAGAATTGCGGCAGATGAGAAATAATGATAAACGTAAGGGGATTTATATTTCCCTGGGCGCCCTTATCATTATTGGAGTGATACTGCTGATTTTACTTTTATAATCGTTGCAAAACATGTAGCTACAAAGTGGAAACTTCACTCAATACTGCTTGTACATCTTCAAGAGGCAGTTTACAGGTTTTGTTATGACACACATAAATGAAAGTTTTACCCGGTACCAACTTATCTTCCAACACCGGTAGGCTGCTTTTATAATTACCTCCTGCAAAGAAAACATTGGGTAAATATTTTTTTTGCATTGCAGGTAATTTTTGTTGCCACTCCGGGCCTGCAATGGCAACTTCATAAGGTTCGTTTATTTGCAAAGTCAATGCTATGGCCCAATTGCTGTAATAAGAGGGCGTTTTTTTAATATCATTCAAAACATTTTTTATCATTTGCCGGGCTATTTCCTTGTAAGAATTATTATCAAAAAATAATCCAAGTAATATTAAATTTTTTGCCATCTCGCTATTAGAAGAAGCAATTACATTATCCGTCACTTCCATCTTGCGCGCAATGAGGTTGCTGTATTTTTTGTCGGTATAAAAAAACATTCCATTGCTTTTATCAAAAAAATTTTCCAATACATATTCCATCAGCGATTTTGCCTGTGTTAAATACTTTTCTTCAAAACAGACCTGGTAAAAATTAATTAATGAACTGATCAAAAAAGTATAATCGTCCAGGAATCCCGGTATCGTGGTGATACCATTTTTATAATTGCGGAATAAACTATTATCCGCTGTAATATTATTGAGTAAATAAAAATCAATATTGGTCTTTGCCATTTCAAAAAACTCATTTTCACCGAAGGCTTTATAAGCATCCGTCAAACCAATTACCATTAATGCATTCCACGCGGTCAGGATTTTGTCATCAGTATTTGGCCGTGTTCGTTTATGCCTCTCCGTTAGTATTGCTTGTTTCAGCAATTTTATCTTTTGATTAAATGCGTCAGCAGTTAAATCATATTTAGCAGCAATATTATCAGCGCCTGAGCAATCAGGAATATTTTTTCCATCTTCCCAATTACCTTCTGGAGTGATGTTAAAATAATCGCAAAATAAAGCAGCATCATTTTTTAAAATTGCATGAATTTCATCATAAGTCCATACATAATATTTTCCTTCTTCGCCTTCGCTATCGGCATCCAGTGATGAATAAAATAATCCTTCCCGAGAGATTAGTTCTCTTTTTATAAATTCAATTGATTCATACACAACATCGCGATACAACGGATTGGCTGTTACCTGGAATGCAAGACTGTAAAGGCTTACAAGCTGCCCATTATCATACAACATTTTTTCAAAGTGAGGCACATGCCATTTCGGATCCGTCGAATATCGCGAAAAGCCACCGCCAATCTGGTCAAAAATACCACCGCAGGCCATTTGTTGTAAAGTGGTATTCACTATGCCCAAAACTTGCCGGTTACCAGTATAAAAATGATACTGCAATAAAAACTCCCAGATGGAAGGCATGGGAAATTTTATCGTGCTCATCATACCACCGCGTTCCTTGTCTGCTTTTTTTATAATTCCTGAGAAAGCTTCATCCAAATCATTTTTTGAAAGCAATACTTCATCATTATTTTTTGGTACCAGTTCTATTTCATTAATTCCGCGTGCTACATTATCAGCCTGCTCTTCCAGTTTATTTTTTTCAGTTTTAAATAAAATAGAAAAATAATTAAGTACCTGTATCCATTTTTCTTTCGGAAAATAAGTGCCGGCATAATAAGGTTTTCCATCGGGCATTGCCAAAGCATTCAACGGCCAGCCACCATTGCCGCTAATTAAATACGCGGCATTCATGTACACCTGGTCCACATCAGGCCGTTCTTCACGATCTACTTTTATGCAAATGAAATTTTCATTCATCACCTTAGCCACCTCTTCGTCTTCAAAGCATTCATGCTCCATTACATGACACCAATGGCAGGCTGCGTAACCAATACTTATCAGCAACATCTTGTTTTCCTTACGTGCTTTTTTAAGTGTTTCATCATTCCATGCACACCAGTTTACGGGATTGTGTGCATGTTGCAGCAGGTAAGGGCTGGTTTCGTGTATGAGCGAATTTGTGTGCATAATTTTTGTAAATGTAGCAATGAAAAATTTTACTCATAATTTAGCACCCGATGCGTACACAAATTTTTATCAATATTGATTTACTAATAAACACGCGTAATAATAATGAATTGTTGCGCGGAAAAAATTTGTCGCACCTGCCGTGCATCCGCAATGCATACATCGTTATTGAAGACAATATCATTGCTGAATATGGGGAGATGAAAAATTTCAGATATCAGCATAAACAAACCACATCACTTCCCAAACAAACAATGGTAATGCCCTGCTGGTGCGACAGTCATACACATCTTGTTTTTGCAGGCAGCAGGGAAGATGAATTTATTGATAAAATAAAAGGGCTGAGTTATGCAGAGATAGCAGCAAAGGGTGGAGGAATTTTAAACTCCGCAAAAAAATTATATGATATTTCTGAAGACGAACTTTTTATTCAATCGTGGAAAAGGCTGGAAGAAGTAAGCAAACTCGGCACCGGCGCTATTGAAATAAAGAGTGGTTATGGCTTATCGGTAGAAGATGAGTTAAAAATGCTGCGCGTGATTAAACGCCTGAAACAAAAAAGTTCAATGGTGATTAAATCAACTTTTCTTGGTGCACATGCTTATCCGTTGAAGTATAAAAATGATCACGCAGGATATATTAATTCCGTTATCAATGAAATGCTTCCTGTAATTGCAAAAGAAAAATTAGCGGATTTTATTGATGTATTTTGCGAAACAGGATTTTTTTCAGCATCGGAAATGGAAACAATTTGTAACGCAGGTAAACAATGGGGTTTATTACCCAAGCTGCACGTGAATCAACTAAACAGTATTGGCGGAATTAAAAAAGGAATTGAATTAAATGCTTTATCACTCGATCATCTCGAAACATTGAATGACGATGAAATTAGTATGCTTGGAAATTTCAATGGATGTGCAACCGTATTGCCCACCGCAGCATTTTTTCTGCGGATGGATTATCCGCCGGTAAGAAAGTTGATTGATGCGAATGCAGCAGTAACGCTTGCTTCTGATTATAATCCTGGTTCATCACCATCGGGCAACATGAACTTTGTTGTGGCGCTGAGTTGCATTCAAATGAAGATGTTGCCGGAAGAAGCGATGAATGCCGCTACTATAAACGGCGTATATGCCTTGGCGTTAGAAAACGAAGCCGGAAGTATTACGGTTGGTAAAAAAGCGAATCTCATATTTACCAAACCTGTTCCTTCGCTTGCATATCTTGCTTATTCGTTCGGAACTAATCATATTGATAAAGTGATGATCAATGGAGAATTCGTTAATTAAAAATGTAAAATGAAAAAGTCAAAAGTAAAAGGTCAGAAGTAAAAAATTGACGATTCAACAATTCTACAATTGACGATAATTGAAAACTTTTAATTTTTAATACATGCAACTTATAGAATGTGTTCCCAATTTTTCAGAAGGGAAAGATATTTCTGTTATCAAACAAATTACTGATGAAATAGAAGGTGTGGCGGGAATTAGTTTACTGAATGTGGACCCGGGCAAAGCAACAAACAGAACCGTGGTAACTTTTGTTGGCAACCCCAAATCCGTTGTGGAAGCGGCTTTCAGAGCAATCAAAAAAGCAGGCGAGTTAATTGATATGAGCAAACACAGCGGCGAACATCCGCGCATGGGTGCTACGGATGTGTGTCCTTTGATACCAATTGCTGGTATATCAATGGAAGAAACTGCAAAGTATGCACAGCAGCTTGCAGCAAGAGTGGGCAAAGAATTGCAACTTCCGGTTTATTTATATGAAGAAGCACAACCGGATAAACAAAGGAACAATTTATCAACGATAAGAGCAGGAGAGTACGAAGGTTTTTTTAAAAAAATAAAACAACCGGAATGGAAACCTGATTATGGCCCTGCGGAATTTGATGTAAAACGTGGTGCCACTGTTATTGGCGCCAGGGATTTTTTAGTGGCTTATAATGTAAACTTAAACACTACATCCACCCGCAGGGCAAATGCAATCGCATTTGATGTGCGTGAAGCAGGAAGAAAAATTAAAAATACAAAAGGAGAAGAAATAACAGAACCGGGTACTTTAAAATCGGTGAAAGCGATTGGTTGGTTTATTGAAGAATATGGTATTGCACAAATATCCATGAACCTTACCAACATCAATGTAACTCCCGTGCATATTGCATTTGATGAGGTTTGTAAAAAAGCCGAAGCACGCGGCATTCGTGTTACCGGAAGTGAATTGGTTGGATTGATTCCTTTAAAAGCAATGCTTGATGCCGGAAAATATTTTTTAAAAAAACAACAACGGTCTGCCGGCGTAAGCGAAAAAGAATTGATACGGATTGCAGTTTTGTCAATGGGATTGGATGAACTCTCGCCGTTTAAACCGGAAGAAAAAATAATTGAATATAAAATGGCAAATAGAAACAATCACAAATTAATCAACATGACACTGGATACATTTGCTGACGAAACAGCCAGTGAAAGCCCTGCGCCCGGCGGTGGTTCTGTTGCTGCATATATTGGCGCACTGGGCATGGCGCTTGGCACTATGGTTGCTAATTTATCATCACACAAAAAAGGTTGGGACGATCGATGGGAAGAATTCAGTAATTGGGCAGAAAAAGGTCAGCAATTAAAAAATGAATTGTTGCAATCAGTGGATGAAGATACCAAAGCATTTAATGAAATCATGAATGCATTTTCACTTCCAAAATCTTCTGAAGAAGAAAAAAAGATCAGGGCAAATGCAATTCAATCGGCCACCAAACACGCCATAGAAATTCCTTTCAAAGTAATGCAAACAACTTTTGCAGGAATGGAAATTATTAAAACAATGGCAGAAACCGGCAATCCTAATTCTGTGTCTGATGCGGGCGTGGCGGCATTATGTGCGCGCAGTGCAATAATGGGCGCATTCCTGAATGTGCGTATCAATGCGGCAGGATGTGATGATAAAAATTTTGTAAATAAAATTTTGGAGAAAGGAAATGAGATTGAAAAGAAAACAATTATCTCCGAACAGGAAATTTTACAAATCGTAAATGCGAAAATTAAAATGTAATCAATTATCTTTTGTGAACCCGGTGAACAATGTGCCTGTGATGATGGTGATGTTTTTTATGATTCATGTGGTATGGTTTGTGAACCGATTGCCCGAATGAAATAGCAAAACATAATAGGAGGGCGGATAGCAAGGTTATTTTTTTCATAAGGCTTCTTTGTATATAAAACTAATAAATTCTGCAATTATTTTGAATAACAAATTTTTTGTATAACGAAAATAATTCTTTCTTTTGCTAACATCTTTATACACACCCTGTTTACAATATTCAGGTTTTTTTAAAATTCTGTTTTGCTATATTTGGTGCAAAGCGTGTGCCATGTAATATTTCATAGCTACCTCATTCATAAATATGAAAAACAATGGTTGATAAAAATTTATTTGAATATAACGAAGAATCTATAAAAAGCCTCGATTGGAAGGAGCATATACGGCTTCGCCCGGGTATGTACATCGGCAAACTCGGCGATGGCAGCAGCCCCGATGATGGCATTTATGTATTGCTGAAAGAAGTGATAGATAATTGCATTGACGAATATACTATGGGCTATGGCAAACATATAGACGTTGAAATAAAAGACAAAACAGTAACGGTGCGCGATTATGGAAGAGGCATCCCATTGGGAAAAGTGGTAGATGTAGTGAGCAAAATAAATACTGGCGCCAAGTACGATAGCAAAGTGTTTCAAAAAAGCGTTGGATTAAATGGCGTCGGTACCAAAGCAGTGAATGCATTGAGCAATTATTTTAAAGTAACTGCTTTTCGTGAAGGCAAAAAGAAAACTGCTGAATTTGAAAAAGGATTTTTAATAAAGGAATATAAAGAAGAAAAAACACAGGAACAAAATGGCACCGAGATACTTTTTGTACCCGATGATAAAGTGTTTAAGAATTTTCATTTCGTAACAGAATTTCTCGACAATCAATTCTGGAATTATTGTTTTCTGAATGCCGGGTTGGTGATTAATTATAATGGGAAAAGATATGTAAGTAAAAATGGTTTGCTCGATCTGCTTCAGCGCAAAACAAACGAAGATGAAAACAGGTACCCGATTATTCACCTGCAGGGAGATGATATAGAAGTGGCCATAACGCATAACAATCAATATGGCGAAGAATATTATAGTTTTGTAAACGGGCAATTTACCACGCAGGGCGGAACGCACCTTGCAGCTTTCAGGGAAGCATATACGAAAACGATTCGCGAGTTTTATAAAAAAGATTATGATGCTGCTGATATACGAGGAAGTATTTGCGCAGCTATCAGCCTTCGCGTGCAGGAGCCGGTGTTCGAAAGCCAGACAAAAACAAAACTCGGCTCTCAGTATATGTTTGAGAGCGGACCCTCGCTGAAAAATTTTATAAATGATTTTTTTGCAAAAGAGTTAGATAATTACTTACATAAAAATCCTGAAACTGCAGATGCATTAAAGAGAAGAATAGAACAGAATGAGCGCGAAAGAAAAGAATTAGCAGGAATAAAAAAACTGGCCAATGAGCGTGCAAAAAAAGCTAACCTGCATAACAAGAAACTGCGCGATTGCCGTTATCATTTTAATGATGCAGCTGAAGGAAAAAATAAAGATGAGATAAATGCAAGAAGAATGGAAACCACCATCTTCATTACGGAAGGCGACAGCGCCAGTGGCTCCATTACCAAATCAAGAAATGTGGAAACACAGGCCGTATTCAGCCTTCGCGGTAAACCATTAAACTGTTTCGGGCTTACTAAAAAAGTAGTGTACGAAAATGAAGAGTTCAACCTGTTGCAACATGCATTGAATATTGAAGAAAGTTATGATGACCTGCGTTACAATAATATTGTGATTGCCACCGATGCAGATGTGGATGGCATGCACATACGGTTATTGCTGATGACTTTCTTTTTGCAATTCTTTCCTGACCTTGTAAAGAACGGGCATGTATATATTTTAGAAACGCCGCTTTTTCGCGTGCGAAATAAACAGGAAACTATTTATTGCTATGATGAAAATGAAAAACAAAATGCAGTAGCTAAACTGGGCAGTAAACCGGAAATCACGCGGTTCAAAGGTCTTGGAGAAATATCGCCGGAAGAGTTTGGAACATTTATCGGAGACAATATCCGGTTGCAGCCGGTAATGCTTTTACCCGAAGTGCATATACAGCAGTTGCTGGAATATTATATGGGAAAAAATTCACCATCGCGCCAGGATTTTATTATTGAAAACCTTCGGGTAGAAATGGACCTGGCAGAGGCTGTTTAATATATTTTTATCATTCAAATTCTAAACAATAATGATTCATGTAGTCTTTCAGGCAAATGATGTAGATACATTGCGCAAGGCAATTGCATTAGACACATCTTTGGCAGGTGATATAATTGAAATAAAAGATGATTTTGCAGTAGGGCCTCTTGGTGATATATACTCACGGCAAGGCATAGACGAAAGAAGAAACTGGTGGAAAGAAATATTAAGCGGCGGAGATTATGATGGATTAGTAGAATCGGGTGAAGTGGATGATGTAAAAACTGTTGAAATATTAAAAGAAAGATTGCACAACCACCCCGAAGAAATGTTGTGGATATGGGTTGCTCCCAATCAACATGATGTATCAGGTTACTATTGGCTGATAAGCCAACTGAAAAATTTCCAGGGGCGCATCTTCATTTTGCTTTTGAATAACCTTCCATTCATCAATGAGAAGGGACATATATTTTACCCAACGAATATTTTTGATATTCCAGCAAAAGAGTTTTTAAAAGCAAAAAAATTAAACCGGCCCGTTACCACAGCTGAATTTGAAATTGATGCGGACGAATGGACTAAAATTTGCAACGAAAATAAAGGTGTGCGTACATTGGAAGCGGGGAAAAAATTATTGCAGCATGATTATGATTTTTACGATAAAGAATTAATAAAATTAATCAATCACGACTGGCAAAAAGCAAGTAAAGTGTTGCATACATTTTTTTTTAAAGCAAAAATTGTTACGGGTGATGCGTTTTTGCTCTGGCGTATCAAACTAATGATTGCAGAAGGGAAAATAGATGCGCAGGGAGAAATAAAAAATATGAAAGATTTTGAAGTAAAAACAAAAGTAGAGGCGCCGGTAATATAATACACCAATCTAACGGCGAAGTATATACGAAAATTAAAAGATCAGGACAAGACGATGGCGAAAAATATAAAAGAAGTTCAGGTACATCAAGAGGTTGGCATTACAGGCCAGTACAAAAACTGGTTTTTAGATTATGCAAGCTATGTGATACTGGAACGTGCAGTGCCCGCGGTGGAAGATGGACTGAAACCGGTGCAGCGCCGCATTTTGCACGCAATGAAGGAGATGGATGATGGCCGTTTCAATAAAGTGGCTAATATTATTGGGCAAAGCATGCAATATCATCCGCATGGCGATGCAAGCATTGGCGATGCATTGGTAAACCTTGGCCAGAAAAATTTGCTGA
>Ga0079221_10000533_pt1 | contig 10878 bp, 10 predicted proteins | sample GAAS200_FD_75069 | JGI IMG/M metagenome (GOLD analysis project Ga0079221, IMG submission 75069) | Agricultural soil microbial communities from Georgia to study Nitrogen management - GA AS200 | ecosystem: Environmental > Terrestrial > Soil > Agricultural land | place: USA: Georgia | collected... | reverse complement strand
GCTTTGCTGAGAGCTTCGGGAGATAACTCATTGAAGGGTTGTACTTTTGGCGCAAGCTCGCTTGATTCAAGCGGAAGCATTCCAATGGTACGGCCTTCTACCACATCCTGTGGACGGATACCCGGAATTTCAGGGGCGATAGCTGCCCTAAAATCAAAAGGCCGTGGAACTGGCGGAGTAGAGACAGTTGTGCTCTCTGCGCGAGCTTCCACGGGTATATTTGGAACAGTTGTTGGAACTTCTGGCGCTTTAGATGTAAGAGATTCCCCAAATCTAGCGCCCCCTTCACTTGCAGCAAAGCCGTAAACTAATCCCTTACCCACTTCCCCTTGACCAAGAGCTTCTCCGGCTTGAGCAGCCATAGGACCTAGCATTGGCGTATAGCCTGCTAGAGTATGACCCAAACTTTCAATACCAGTAGTTTCCCGACCTTTTTGGAGTTCGGAAAGTTGGGCACCTAGAGTTCCTTGATACAGTTCTTGGCGGGCTTTAGCACTAAATGGAGCATTTATAGCTGCCGCGCCTAGCTGGATACCACCCATTCCTACTTCGCCACCTGCTTCTAACGCCTCTGCAACTTGATTCTGAAGCCAATGGGTCGCAGAAGTATCAGTATCAATGAAGGTTTTACCCTCTCTTGAGAGAGCGTGCCGGGCCGCGACCTCTGGTGGAATACCTTCCGCTGCTTCCTTCGTTCGACCATAGCCTAGATAGAGAGGCCCACCCGGCTTTGTCTGAACCGTACCAGCAGGGAGTTGGGGGATACTTCCACCCGCTTCGGGTCCTTTGGTTGGTAGGTTCTGGAAGCCTTTAAAGCGAACATCATATAGGAATTGCTTGGCATCATCAGGAAGAAAGTCGAGCTTATTTAATGCTCCGACAAAAGCATTGGTATCGCCCTGAGTATGATAGGCGTCCCATATTCCTTGGCGTTGGTCATCTGTAATGTGGGAACGGCGGAGAGTATCTAAAAGAACATCCTCACCCGGAGTCTGTGCTTGTGCCTGTTGAGGCATCTATGTCACCTTACTTTGGAGTCCAGTTGCTATTGCCGCCACTTGTAACTGCGGAAGCAGGAGATGATTCTGTTTGAGGATGGCTTCCCCACGGAGATTCTTCGTAGCCCATGCCGGGATGCTCTTGTGCCCAACGTTCGTATTGTGACCAATTGAAATCAGCTTTTTGCTTATCCATTTTTGCTTTATCAACATACTGTTGATATTTAAGTTGATTAGGAGTTGGGCCAGTCATTGCGCCTTTAGAAGTGTCGCTAGGAATTTCTCCTAATATTGGGTCTCCATATTGGGAAATATAATCTTTATATGGAAGGATAGGGGCTAGTTTGCTATAGACTTTCTGACGCTCATTTTGGAGAAAGCTGGATTGTTCACTGTAAGGATGTGGAACATTCTGTTCTGCGCTAGTTCTTGCGCCAGCGGCCATACCGTACATGCTAGACCAAATACGAGCTGCCTGTTCGCCTTTAGCTTTCACATCAGGGTCATCACTCATTTGCATGGCAATGATATCGCTTTGCGAGAAATTTCCTGACTTGACGCGAGCCATTCTAGCGGCTTTTTGAGCCTCTTGAAGCTGGTCAGCATTCAAATCGGAATAGGATTTAGCTCCATATTTTTTCATTACTTGGTCTACAGCAAGTTTTGAAGAGGGGTCAAGTTTGCCGCCATACCGAGCTTCTTCTGCTTGGTCGGCACGTTGCTTTGCTATATCAGCTTTCTGCTGATTGATATCAGCCTCTTGACCTAGATATTGACCGTGCTGTTTGAGATAATCAGCATATGCTTGCTCTTGATTAATTTGAGCAAGAGTATGCTCTGCCTGAAGTCGAGATTGAGCAAGCTGTAAAGGAAGCATCAAATCTTCTAATTGCTTTTGATGCTGGAACTGTTGGGCGCCCATTAACCCTTGAAAAGTTCGGGAAATAGCTCCGCCAGCTCCTTCAGGTCCACGAGGGCCGGGAGTCATAGCCGCAGTTAAGAATGCGTTATCAAGATAACTTGCTACAAGCGGATGCTTTTTCGCAAGCCAGCTATTAGCACTCATAGTTGCGTATGGACTGCGAAGCTTATCCACTTCCTGTTGATAAGGCGCAATTAAATCTTCATAGGTGGAATCGAAAGCCATTAGTGACCTCCGAGGAAGGGATTTGAAGTGGTATTAAAGTAATTAGATTGGCCAGCAGATAGGAGATTAGAACTAAGTAAAGGATTCATTCCTTTACCAGTTGCCGCTGTCATTCCTCCGCCAAATCCGCCACCCATCCCCATTGTTGCAGCACTAATACCCATTCCAACAAGTTGAGGTAACCAAGTGCCTAAACCGCTCTGAGATTGAGTAGAAGTCTGTCCCGTTTGCAGAGGATTATAACCCTGCATAGAACTAATTGCTCCACGTCGAACCTGTTCTGCGTTCAATAAAAGATTATTGAATGTCTGACTCTGCCGCGCAAGATTAGCTCGCTGAATACGGTTTAGATTGGAAGATAGAACCGCACTTCGATTAGCTACAGGCCCAAGCGCACGCTGATTCCATAGCAACTGTTGAGTGCTTGCATTTCCCATAGCCTGATTAGCGCGATTCGCATTTTGCAACTGTTGATTAAAGAAAGTCGCCAATAGCGGATTCTTTGCGTAGTCATTAAGAGTAGCCGCAATAGTAGGCTGAAAGCCTTGATAAACTCCCATAGAAGTAGGGTTATATTGATTAGTTGTCTTAGTTGTCTGGGTTGTAGACATTATAATACTTTCTTGAATCTAAATTCCGGTGCTGTGGAAACTTGTTCTGCCCCCCAATTTTTCATTACTTCAATCCAAGATTTGTCCGCCTCATGGACATTAAAGTAATATGACTTCGCTCCCTGAGACCATACAACTGTTTCTAAATCCCGCCAAAAAATAACTCTTGCTCTATTGTCCCAATTATCAGGAACAATAATTGGGTCAATTTCAGTTGCAACTCTCTGTACACCAAAAGCCGTTCCGCGCTGTGTATCAAGTGCCAATACAACGCAAGTTGCATCAAGGTCGCATTTATCTTTAATAGATTCTACTTCTTCAGGTGTAGCCAATCTAATTCTATTCATATTCCCTCTCATAAACCTAATTTAGTTTTAATATAAGTTACTAAGACTCCGCCCACTAATCCAAGACTTCCTGATGTGTACCATACTTTCTTTTCAATTTTAGAGACACGATTATTTAAGTCCCTATGTTCATTATATAGGAATTGTAATCCCTTATCTATCTTATCTCCTTGGTCTTTTACAGCTTGCGCTAAAGTTGCTTGACCTTTTATTAAATCTATTACCGTATTTTCTGAGATTTCCATTTTAAAAGTACCGAGATAAAGTAGAATTAGTTGTACCGCCCGCCAAACCTTTATTCCAAACTAAAGACATAAAATCAATAAGAATACCTTTACTATTAGCTACAGGAGATGCGAAACTATCATTTCCAAAATCAATGAAAGGTCTAAGAGCCGGATAGAAAGATGTAGTGGCTCCTGTATCTGTTCCAGAAGGGGTGATACTGCTTAAAAATCTAACTTCTCCGGTTACTCCTCTCGGAATTTGATGGGTAAAAGTCCCATTACCTGCCGAAATAGAGCCTCCTGAAATAGTAACTATTGTGCCTAAATCTATTGGGAGATTCGTACCAGTTGCCCAAGTTATATTTACTTGGCCATTAGGATGACTAAAAGAAGGTTGTTTATCAGAAAAACTTAAAGGCGAAATACTCATTGTATGAGTAATTACTGTAGAACCATCTGTTAAAAGAAAATCAATTGCTCCTTTAATAGAGCAGGAAATTTCTAATCTATAAATCTTTCCTTCGGTTGGAGTTAATGTAGTATCAAAAACTGTTCCGGTTGTATTAACTCTTGTACTGGGACTAGTTGTAAAATTCGTTACATATTCAAACTTAAATGTACTATCATTTATAGATGGCGCAGTAGTATCAGTATCATATCTTAAACCAATAAAATAAGGCGGTCTAGGTGTAGTAATTCCTGCTGAAACAGTTTGTATATAATTAGCAAGACCTACATACATAGAAGTATTCGCCATTGAAAAGGTAGCCGGAGACGAACTATTATTTCGTAATAGTTGAAAAACCCATATCATCTTCCAACCAGGATAATCAAAAAGAGGAAAACCATTTCCTCCGCCTGTGGAACCATTATCTAATTCTGCGAAAAGAGCGGCATTTGCGGATGCACTATTTGATTCTGCTATAACACCATTAAGCGGAAAAGCTCCACCTTGAAAGTTTACATATGTTCCCCCACCTAGTATATGCCAATTTAATCCGCTTCCCCAAGTTTGAATGGAAGAAGGAGGACCCGGAAAAACTGAAGGATTATTAAAATCTTCTCGTAACACCATATATGCAGGGTCAATTGCATGTATCGCATCTCCGTGAACTAGCCCATCGGACCCTCCTGCGGCAGCGGCTATAGTTACTGCGCCAAAAATATCGGGAGTTAAAGTAATATTTGCGCCAGCTTTTAAATTTAAAGTATCTTGAGTCTGGTTAGCAACATTGTTTGTTTTAAGCGCAATGTTAGCTTCTTTTTTAACCACAGAAACTTTTAAATCTTCAATAGCCTGTTTAACTCGGTCGGCCCATCTATTGAGGACCGCGACTTCGCCCGATGTTTGAAGTTTAGTAGCTTTTAGAGAAGGAATAGTCATAATTAGTATCTATTTAGAGGATATAAAACAATACTATATTCACCTAATAGAATGTCAGATGGAGTAGAGGACCCGTCTGAGGTGGCAGTAAAAGTAATCTTATAAAATCTATCCACTGCGGGATATCCTACAAAGAATGTTTTATAATCCCCGTAGATATTAGCCGCAAGAGCCGCGCTGCTTCTGACAGTTACCGGAGAATTGAATTCTGCCGCAGTAGTTGCACCTAGCACTGTGACTAAAGTTCCTGCAATAGAAGTTTCGACTTCTAATTCATTTATAGCTTTGCGCGTTAATGGGTCTCCTAAATCCAACCATGTTGTAGTAATGGTATGAGCAATTCCCACAGGAGTCGTGTCGCCTGAGCGGTCAGTGACAGTTGTCTTGTCGAACAACCGAACTTTACCGTTAGAATCGACCATCAACCATCTGGGAACGCCAAATAGGTTAAAGTAGAAGAGTCCCGAAATGAGGCTATCTGCAAGAGACCAGATGAACCATTCTTTCAGGCGAAGGTCGAACACGCATATTGTATCTGGGTCGGTATTAGAACCTGTAGGAATAGCTAAAAGATAAAAGTTATAAACGCCATCATTCACAAATGTCGCCCATGCGTTACTATCAGCCGCTTTGTTGATAGTATTTAAAGTTGCTTGAATGGGCGTACCGACATCTTGGTAGGTATTGAAATCACTAAGTATAACGCGATAATCTGGCGTCATCCACATTGCGCCGAGCGGAGTACCTTCCATAAAGACTATATTCCATACGTCTTGATTCACCAAACCGACTTCATTAAATACGATTTCTGGTTGGCTAAAGGTAGCGGCACTATCACCTGTGATTCTACGGATGTGGCGGGAAGTACCGACATATAAAGTTTGGCCATCGCTTAATAGACCCTTTGGCACTTCAGCGGTGCTAGAGATATCTAGTTGGTTGTCCGCAGGCCATGCTTCTTCATAACGTCCCGCAATAATTCCGGTATTGGTAGTTAACTCTGCAATGCTCTTGCTAAAGACAATAAATTGCCCGTCAATCATAAATAGACGGCCAAGATGCTTGATAGGAAAGTCTCCGTTGGGCGGAGGAGTATTATCAGCTACGCCGAACTCAAAACCATTGTCGTCAGTAAAGAGATAGGTATTTGCGAGCAGCAAATCTTGCTCAGGAACGCCGTCTTGGAAAACAGTTGTTGTATTGTCATCTATCTCGGTTAACAAATAAAGAATAGAAGGGTCTCCCCCATCGGCAGTTGCAAGGATAAGTCGCATATCCACTTGCGAATCTCCCGAAACAGGAATTCCACTAAGAGGAATTACACCGCCCGAAACGGCATTGGTAGAGGGGCTAATCGGCGAAAGGTCGCTTAAATGACCTGTAACTGAATTGCCAAACACCACATAATATCTTCGGCCTGAGAAGAGAGTAACTGGCCCATTTCCAACGGTTGCGCCCTCAATATTAATTTCATAAACCTTATGGTACATATCATCATGGCCGTCCAAGAATGCCATGACATAAACTTTGGAAAGGTCTTGACCATCAGGTAGAGCAATATGGTCCCACTGTTTCGGGCGATTGGCCACATCATAAACTTGGACCCAATTGGTCCCGCCATCTATTGTGTAATAGATACCTGCCGACCGCTTGGTAACAGTTTGTCCATCTGTTCCAGAAGTCGGTACTTCGCTTAGAACATTTAGAGTAATGTTATTAAGCGTAGAACTTAAAGCGGAGAAAGCCCACACGCAACCATTATATGCATGTGTATGCTGTCTTGTCGCAGAGGCATAAGTAGATTCATCGCCATCAAATACGTTGCCAGGATTCGTGTAGGAGCCAGTTGTGGAACTATCTAGTCCAAAGAAAAATCCTTGGTCTACTCCGCCTTCATAAGAACCGACATGCGCGTTTGGCCCCCAACCATTTGTCTGGGTAGCAGGGTAGACTCGATTAGCAGTAGTTAAAGTAGCGGCACTAGTTTCAGAAACGCCAGAAGGGTTATTAACAGTTACCGTAGTACTAGTCGAACTAACAACCGTAAAAGTTCCGTTATTGGCGCTTGTGCTAAAACCCGCAATCGTAACGATTGTACTGGCTAGAAGGGCATCTAAACCAGTTCCGGTATAAACAGTATTTCCACCAGAGGCAGTAGCAGCAGCGGACAGAGCGAAGCTTAATGCTCCCCCACCCGAAGGGGTCCCAACCAACAGAGCACTAGTGGGAGCCACGATTCCCCAATTACTAGACCCATTGGTAATATGCCATTTTTGAAGGTCGCCGCTTACGCCATCAGTAAAGAAAGCGTAATCACGAGAAATAACACAACGAGGATTGGTTGCTAAAGCAGCCGGGGTAAAGATTGTTTGAGCAACCCCAGAGCCATCCCAGTATATAACTTTATTCGTTAAAGAACCAGTTCCAGTCGCATCTGCAACTGTGGCAATAACTGTTCGTTCGGCTAATGTTTGATTCTCATAATCGTAAAGATGACGGGCTTTAAGTACCGCAGCAGCATTCGCAGAAGGAGTATGTTCATCTGAGGCTATGCTAGAGCCAGTATCCAACTGCGGTTTAAATGAACGATATCCCCAACGCCGTAGAAGCGAGTTGGTTTCTGGCGGCATAATATTAGTAAGCGCAAGAAACCTATCGGGGTTCTGTCCCGGTGGATTTGTAAAGTTATCTATACCTGCTCCACGCCAATCTCTGCGAGTATAGCGATACAAACCTTTTTCGGATTCAAGAGGAGTAATCTGAGCGTCAGGCATGGTTTAAAAGAACGGAGGCAAATATCCCAAGATTTGCTGATTAACATAGCTTCCAGCATCAGGCCGCATAAATTCAACGCCTTCTGGAAATAGATTCTTATCAACTACCATCTGTCTGTAACCGTCTTTGAAGGCTTGCATAGAAGCGGAGAATTGGGCCTCATCTCCGATTAATCTCCAAGCAAGAGCACTGATACCTTGAATAGCAATATCTTTATAGCGAATTGGAACTTGAGGAACATCGGTAACTAACGTTAAATCAGAACGGGCTTTAAAATATCTAAAGGTAAGAATGTATCCACCAATAGGCTCAATAGAATTGCTAGTAGGTTCGGCTGCACCGCTAATTGTTAAACCCGTATCTGGTTCGGTCCAATCGGTTCCAACCGCAATAGGAGAAACATTCTGTAAAGTTCTACTACCGGGGTCGCTGCGGTCATTGGTATAGTTAGTGGCCTCAACTGCATACACATTCCAATGAGAATAGCCAATCCCATTGGTAGCTGAATTAAAAACCAATTTGGGAGACCGAACAACTGCAACACTATTTGCTGCAATCATTTGAACTGCCGGAGTATTACAAGGCGAGCTTTCTTTACCTTCATCATCCACAAGAGTAATGGTAATAAAATAAACCCGTTTCGCTAACGCGCCGCTTACAGAAGAGTCGATAATAGGCGTGCTCGGAACGGGTTGATAGGTATTCTCGTTGTTGGGAGCAGGATAGATAGAAAGAATATTAGGACTATTTGGGTCCTGTCTCCATGCCGCAGGTTGACCGGGACGGCTCAAGCCACTAGAATAAGTAAGAACTGGCCCGATAGGAGCCTCTCGCATCCACTTTAAAGCGCGGAAGTTAGATAGGTCTCTAACAGTATCCTTACGAATCTTATCCACATCAGAAAGATTTAAGGCAGTTTCAACAGTCCCCGCTGGACGGCTTGCCGTTGGTCCAACCCAATAATCAGTCTGACCAAGCTCAGTAATAAAATACTGAGGGTCAGAAATCATAAAATCCCAATTAGACCAACGTTCCATTTCTTTCTGAACGCGGTCAGCATAGTCAATAAGGGCTGTCTGGGCCTTACCAGAAGTAGTAGAATCTAATTGTGAACGACAATCTTGGCTAACGCCATCTATCCAAGTTTGAACTGTATAGGCCACGTTTAGTTATCCGCATCCTTAACTTTTTCCCATGTTCTAGCGGTTACATAACCAGTAAAACCAACAGCAGTAAGTTTATAAACCCAAGGGTCAAGAACTAAGGGAGTAACGTTGTAATGAAAAAGCTGTGAAACTAAAGGAATAAAAAAGTTAAATGTAATTAGAAAACCCCAAGCCGCAAGTAACATCGGTCTAACATTTCGAGGAAGCCAACTCTGACTTTGCGCTTCTGCTTTAATTACGTCTGCTGATTGCTGAATTTCAGTAGTAATAGCATCTTCAATTTTACCCTGAAGTTCTAACTGAATTTTTGAAAGTTCGGTTTGAGCTTCTAAAGCTTTTGTGGGGTCAACTTTAAATGCCCCAACAATTTTAGCGAAAGCATCGCCAATACTACCACCAATAATATTTGTTAAACTAAATGCCATGAGGACCCTCTTGGGTGGGTCTATCCACCACTGTTAATGTAATCGCATCAAAATTCATTACCGCTCCTTCTAACTTCTCCCATAACTCTGCGAAAGCTGTACGGCTTTCTCCGATGAAATCGGTTGTATGCGTTTGACCAACAAGGATGCAACCTTCTGTATCCTTCGGCCAATTTCCCCAATGAATCAAGATGTTGCTTCGGTTGGGGATATTTTGGATATGCGGAATTTTACCCGCATATTTCTTAACCCAAGGGTCTCTGCTTTGCAGGAACTTTGGGCTAGGTGCTAATACCACTTGATAGGTCCCGGCAGGGATGGCCGAGCCGGGAAGCCCATCTTTGTGTGGTAATTCTAAAGTAAAGCATTCTGTCTCGCCGTCTACTGATAGCTGTCCAGTTGTAGAGTTATCAGTAGTGATGAGCCGTTGAAGGATTAGTTTCATTAGTTTCTGTATTCGGTGTTACTGAAATCGCTAACCTGCCCACCGACTGTTGCTGTAGTTAGAGGCTTGCCATTTCTGGCCATAATCTCCAACATCTTCTTATCCTTAGTAGGACGCAGAATTCGCATATCGGATTGGAATCGGTCACGAAGTAAACCGCGCATCTCTTTAGCAATATCAGGACGAACGAAGTGTTTGCCCGGATGATAATCAATTAGATTGATGGAAATCTTGCCGAAAGGCTTGTCAAACAAATCAACTTCTGGTACTTCAACATATTCCCAATTTTCTTGGTTCTCGTTAAAAGCTTCTTCTTCTTCCCACATTCGCTCATGCTTGACTTTCAAAGCTTCTTTTGCTGAAGCTCGTTGAGCTTTCGTGGGTGCTACATTTACTGCTATTGCTTTGCCGTTGTCGGCCATAATAAATACCTCTTATTCCTTGTGAGAAAGTTAGAAGGAAGGGCGGCAGGTTGTCCACCGCCCGACCAGCGCGTTTTACGGTAGCTGATGAAAAACGCTAAGTACCAGCGTACCGAAAATTAAGAAACAGAATTAGGCGTTGTTAACCGAATTCTGACCAGCAGAACGAGTACGGATAATCCAGTTTTGATTGGTGATGATTGCCTTGAAAGCAAACTTGTAACCAATCTTACGGGACTGTTGCAACGTATCAGTCTGTCCGCCGGGAGCCGCAGCATACACACGAAGGTTCTGTAGTTCAGAAACTTGATATGCATTGCGTGCAATGGCGAAAGAGCTATACGTCTTGTTTGCCCGCGCAGACGTTGCGTCTGTGTGAGCCGCAAAACCCGGAGCGTTTGACTTGACTACACGGAAACCCGCTAGTTCGTCAACTTCGCCCTTCCACAGACGTTCTGGCTTACCAAACTGGTTGGCTGCCTTGAAGTCTGGGTCGTTTTGCATTGTGGCATGGACCTGCGGAGGAACAACGAAGATGTAATCTCCGTCATCAAATGGCCGTCCACCATTATCCATTAGAGAGGCATGGATAGCAGTTAGGTCGGTATATCCGAGAGTATCGCTTGCAACAAGCGTGGTAGAAGTCTTGCTGTTGGGGAAGTACGTGCTGGTAGCTGCATCAAGCACGTTGAAGATTAGAATATCATACGTTTCGGCTGCGTGCAGGCCGAGAACATATAGGGCACGTCCGACCACATCATGCTTGGACGTTAGCTCTGCAAGGTCAGACAGGCGGAGCAATTTACCATACTGCTCGGCAACTGCCTGAAACTGCGACATGGTTAGGCCGTCTGCATCAGGGCTAACACCTTCAGTCAACTGCGTTGGAGAAAGCGTAGTAGAAAGCTTTTCCAAACGATTGAACTGAATC
>Ga0079221_10000532_pt1 | contig 10884 bp, 10 predicted proteins | sample GAAS200_FD_75069 | JGI IMG/M metagenome (GOLD analysis project Ga0079221, IMG submission 75069) | Agricultural soil microbial communities from Georgia to study Nitrogen management - GA AS200 | ecosystem: Environmental > Terrestrial > Soil > Agricultural land | place: USA: Georgia | collected... | reverse complement strand
TCTCTATCATCTGGTCGCAGGCCATGGATCGAGAGTATCAACCCGCTCCGAGGCAGAGCCCTCCCCGGCTTACGGTCATCCGTAACGATGCGAATGACGGGTTCGCCCGCGGGACCAACATTGCCATTCGCTGCGCTCTTGCGTCCTCCACATCTTACGAGTTCATCTGGGCCCTCAACACGGACACGATCGTCGATCCGAAGGCTGTGACCGTCGCGATCGAAGTTGGCCGGCGCATGCCGATGGCGGGATCGGTGCAGTCGCTACTCGTGGGCTATCCGGACGACCATCTCGTGGACTCGGCCGGATTTCGCCTGCTGGTCCGGGGTGGCGCGCGCGACCTTTTCCGCAAGTCTCGCGTGGACCAGCTGCCGGTCACGGTGAATGACGAGCCAGTGCAGGTCTTCGGTGCCTGTGCTGCCTCCGCCTTCTATCGCGCCGCGGCCCTGGCCCGGGTGGGTCTCTTTGACGAGCGGCTCTTCCAAACCAACGAAGACGTGGACCTCGCGTGCCGCCTTACGGCGGCCGGGTATGATGCTTGGCTGGCCCCGGGGTCCGTGGTGCGCCACAAGGGCGGCATCTCCCGTCGGCGAAATGCGGGGCGCATGTGGTTCATTGCCCACCGGGCGAAGCTGCTGGTTGTAGCCCGGTGGTGGCCCCGCCTCGTGGCCACACCGGCCGTCCTGCTGGGGGCCGCTCGGGCCTTTGTAGCCATGGTCCGAAGTCCTGGGGTTCGAGCGCGGGAGTGGTGGGAGGTGGTCCGTTCTGCGGCCAAGGAGCTCATGGGGGGTGCAGATGAGCATGTGCGTCGGGCGGTCTTGTCGGCCGGTCGGCGGGGGTTTCGCCTGCCAAGATAATTCGACGTTGTGCGCGAATCCTGTGGCGGGTAACTTGTGACAGGACTTCGGGATATACCACTTCCGCTCTGAGAGTTGAATGAGTCAAACGGTGAGCCCCCACGGGGGCGTTTTGGTTGATTGCACGGTTGGTGAAAAAGAGCGCCACGAGCTTGAGGGCAGCGCCGAGGATGCCCCACGACTGCCCGTAGACCTTTTCACCACCATGGACGCGCTGAACATCGCCGTGGGGGCATACAGCCCCTTACGGGGGTTCATGGGTGAGGCCGACTTCCACAGCGTATGCGAGCGACGCCAGCTGACGTCCGGACTCACCTGGACGGTACCAGTCCTATTACATGTGCCGGCGGGGATGGCGAGCCGCCTTCGGCCCAAGGGGTTGCTTGTTCTCGTGGATCGTGAGGCGGTGCCATTCGCACTTATGCGGGTGGAATCGGTATTCACGGTGGACAAGGCGTACTATGCGCAATCGGTCTTCGGGACTGCAGACCCAGGGCACCCTGGGGTGGATCGTCTCGGAGCCCAGTCGGCCACCTGCGTCGGGGGGCCCCTGACGCTCCTCCGCGAACCGACGATGGAAAATCGGCAGTTCTTCTTCCGTCCGCAGGAGACCAGGACCCTCTTTGCCGAACGGGGATGGCATACCGTCGCGGCTTTCCACACCCGAAACGTGCCGCACCGGGCCCATGAGTATCTGCAGAAGCTGGCGCTCTCATACGTGGATGGGCTTTTCGTCCACCCGATAGTCGGGTGGAAGAAGGCTGGGGATTTTTCCCAGCGGGCCCAGTTTGAAACCTACCAGGCGCTGCTTGAGCAATACTATCCGGCCGGCCGGACGCTGTTGGGGGGCTTCTATTGCCAGGTCCGGTACGCCGGGCCCAGGGAAGCGGTCTTCCACGCGATCGTGCGTCAGAATTTCGGATGCACCCATATCGTGATCGGCCGCGATCATGCTGGAGTGGGGAAGTACTACGGCGTGTATGACAGTCACCGGGCGTTCGACACCGTGACCGACTTGCAGATTACGCCCATGCGCTTTGCTGGTCCCTACTTCTGCCGGCGGTGTGAGGAGATCGTCACGGAGCGCACCTGCCCGCACGGGGGTGACGACGTCTGTGACATTTCCGGAACCCTGGTACGACGTCACGTTATGAACCGGGAGCCCGTGCCGCACTATCTCCTGCGAGAAGAAGTTCTCCAGGTGCTCGAGCGTTTGGCGACCGAGGAGGCGTTCGTTCGATGACTGGTGTCTTATGCACGATCAGTCCCCAGAACGGGCTGGTCCCGGGGGCCGACTTCGTCCGGTGGAATGGTGCATTCGGGAGTCCGCCGGAGGTCCAGAAGTACTTCCAGCAGCTGGCGGTGCCGCGGCTCCTCGACCTCCCCGGGCCCCGGATGAAGCCCCGCACCAGCCGGATTTCCGACGACGAATGGCTTGTATTCGCCCGTGACGCGGGCTATGAGTATGTGGGTCTCTCATATGTGCGGCACGCTCAGCAGATCCTCGAGTTGAAGGAGCGACTTCGCGGGTCCCGGACAGGGATGATCGCAAAAATTGAAACGCGCGAGGCGGTCGACAACCTCGACACAATCGTCGAGGCTTCGGACGGCGTGATGATCGATCGGGGAGACCTGAGCACCGCCATCGGTGTCCTCGCCCTGGGAGCAGTGCAGAAACACGTGGCGCAAGCCTGCCGCCGCCAAAAGAAGCTCATGATCATCGCTACCGGGCTCTTCGCGTCGATGCGGTCCGCCGAGCAACCAGGCATTTCCGAAGTCAGTGACGCATTCAACGCCGTTCTGGATGGTGCGGATTACCTGATGTTCGCTGAAGAGACTGCCTTGGGGCGGCACCCCGAGCTAGTGGTCGCGGCGATGCGCAAGGTCATTGAGGCTGCGGATTCGTACCGCGCGCTGGCGTCCGACCGTGACGAATCCGAGGCGGGTGATGCGAAGCGGCGGTCGAGAACTACCGGGACGTAACTGGCCCGCACCTGTCCACCCGCTCTGGGTGCGGTGGCTAGCGTGGCGAAACGAGACGCCGACGCGGCAACCGTCGGAGATGGGGGCGGGCGTGTGGGTCGGCGGAGTCCCGTCGAGGCGACGCTGGGAGATCCTTCGGGCCCGAGGGGTCACCACAGTGATTGGGTTAACGGCGGAGCTGCCTCCGCCGGCTTGGTTGGCGAATGCGCAAGCAGCGCTTTGGCTCCCCGTCGTCGACCGTTTGCCTCCATCGGACGAGCAGATGCACTTCGCCATACAAGCAGCTAATGAGGCCGAACGAAGGCGCGACGGAGTTCTCTTCTACTGCGGGTCTGGCTTGGGAAGGGCTCCGACCGTCTGGGTGGCGTGGCGCCTCTCGCTCGGGGAGCGCCTTGGGGACCTACTAGGTCATCTGGTATCAGCGCGTCCGATTGCCGATCCAACTTTACCGCAGCGCGAAGCTCTGAACCGGTGGAGTGATGTTCGGTCTCGGTGCTAGGGGGGGCTAATGATCCAAGCAATACTGTTGGGAGTGGTGTTAGTGCAGGGGCAACTTCCTCGCGACTCGGTGCGTAGCCGACTCTACGTTCAGGCGGAATTGACGTGGTATGGAACCGGGGATCAGCAGAGCCTTAACAACCGGCACGTCCGATTGGAGGCGATTCGTCGACTGGGATTCGGCGGTACGCGCCTGCCGGTGGAGTGGTCGCGCATCGAGCGGGTACGGGGGCAGCCAGACTGGAGGCGCCTTGACAGCACGGTGGCCGAGCTGGTGAAGGACAACCTCGCATTCTACGGTGTGATCGCCTACTCCCCCCCGTGGGCCGTTCCCGACAGCCTGCGGGGCAAGCCCCGTAGTGAAGCCCATCGACCGGTCGTCAATGGATCGAGCTCCAAAGGCGACGCGGCGTTTGCGGCGTTCGCCGCCGCAGCAGCGCGCCGTTATCGTGGGCACATTAATCGGTGGGAGATTTGGAACGAGGAGAACTACCCTCCTTTCTGGATCCATGTAGTGGATGGGGTGAACCAGGGTGTAGACCCGGAGGACTACGCCGACCTGTACCGGGCTGCTCGGGACTCCATCATGGGTGCCAACCCGGACGCTCAAGTGAGTATCGGTGGGCTGGCCTCAGTCAATGGGGTGGCACGTCCCATCAGTGATCCCCTGAATCCGAAACGAGACTTGATCCCGTTAACGCCCGACCAGTTTCTACGAGGGCTCAAACGAGCCAACCTGCGTCCCGCCGTGGTGGCGATACATCCTTATTCCACGGTCGCTCCGGACGTTCGAGTGGCGAGCCTTGGCACGACAGTGTTCCCCGGGCTCGTCGTCGATAGTGTCTTAGAAACACTGAGGGCATTGGGTTGGTCGGACAGCCCGGTGTGGGTAACGGAGTGGGGAGTCAACGTAACTCCCGGGATGTCACAAGCGGATGTGACTAGCTGGCTTGTTCGGGGACTGCGCTATTTACTCTGCACACCCAATGTGCAGCTCGTCACTCTTCACGCGTTGACTGACGATAATCAGGTGGAGCACTTCGGCCTGTTGAAAGCCAACGGCGAATCTTCGATGGTTGGGGATGCGCTGCTGAGTGCACTCAAGTCCTGGGAGGGTTGCGAACGCCGATGAACGAGAAGGTCCAGGCGTCGCCAGCGGCCACGGGGAAACTCGTGGCCGCGCCGCATTACCTGGTCCAGTGGGTCGTACTCCCCTACCTGTACATGTCGTTCCTCTTCTACGCCATCGTGCAGCTTCAGCAGTGGATGTTGGGGAGGGTCTTCGTCACTCATACGCACGTACGGATATTCGGTCTCATCGGAACTTTGATGGCGAGCATTGCTTACGCGCTGCGACGGAGCCGCGTACGGGTGCGCCAGCCCCGCCTCGTCGGATTCATGGTGTTGTACAGCGCGTTCGTCGTCGCGGACTTCGTTCTCAAAGTCGGGAGGGGAACCACGACCGTTCCGGCCGCCATCTACGGTGAGACGTACCTCTACTTTTTCGTGTTCTTCCTTCCCTTGATTTTCATCATCGCAGACAACAGCCAGGACGGCCAGACTGCGATTGTTGAGCAAGGGGCATTCCGACTACTGATGTACGTGGCCGCGCCGGTCTTTCTGTTGGGATTTGCTCAGGTGCTGCTCAACGCCCCAATTCTCAGTCTGGGGGATGAGGCTGAGGGGTACGGCGTCGAGGTGTACCAACGGAGCGACATCGGGCAGGTACGGGCATTCTCCGTCTTCGGCTCGGCCTTCACCTACGGTCACTTCATAACCCTAGTCGGCGTACTCGCGATCGCGTACATGGTCCGAAAGCGGTCGACCTCCGCTGGCTGGACAGCTGCGTTGATCGGGTCGTCGCTCGCCATCATCTCGACCCTGACCCGCAACGCCTATCTCGAATTCCTCCTCAGCGTCTGCGGAGTGCTGGTCATTCCGGTGTTGATCAACCGTCGATGGAAGAATTCGTGGATCATTGGATTGAGCGTCGCGGCCGCCGCGGTTAGCTATGCGGCCATGATAGCCTTTCTCTGGTTAACTCACCTACAAGGGCGAGGGCTGCTCAACCTCAGCACGTTCGAGCTACGCTTGGCCGGCGTGGCGGCTGTAGTCCTGAAATATTTCGTCGTCGGGCGCAGCGCCTCAGTGCTGGCGGTCGGGCAGGGATACATGCAGGGAGACAAGTTCGCCACGCTGCAGGGCATCCACCCGCTGGTGTTCGATAACACCTACGTTGACGTTGCCTTGTTCTCAGGTGTTGTCGGCTTGGTGTTGTTCCTCATCTTGTTTGTGCGGCTGTTCGGGTACGTACTGACGAAGTACCGCCAGACCAATTCGTTCTGGTGGCTGGCCCTGCTTGGGATGTATTTCTCATACCCGCTGGTGGCTACACTGAATATTTACGTGTCGCAGCTGTATCTCATTACTGCAATGGTGATATGTTACGATGTGCAAGGAAGCCGTCGGCTGAAGCACGTCACCAACAGTCCCAACCCAGCGAGCACGCATGAGTGAATCGGACGACCGGACGGGACCTCCGCTGCAGCCGATCCGACAGGGCGGCTATGCGTTCGTGGTCTCTGAGGACGGGGAAGAGGGGGTCACACTCTCGCCGGTGGGTCTGGTCAACCTACTGCTAAGGCACCGTCGGAAGATCGTGGCGTGGGGCCTGGTGTGCGGCTTGGTTGCAGGGATTTTGACCGCGCTGCTGCGGGGGTATAAGGCCGAAGCAAGCTTTGCCCCGCAGACCAACGGAGTCAATGCGTCCTCATTCTCGGGGTTGGCCGCCCAATTCGGAGTCAACCTGTCGAGCCTGGGCGGTGGCCCTTCGCTCGATTATTTCGCCGACGTCACGCAGTCCAGGCAACTACTCACCGAAGCGTCGGTGTCCACGTACCACTTCTCGACCAAGCGAGGTGGGGCCGATTCCCTGGTTGGTACGCTCGTACAGCTGTATGACCGAGGCGGGAAGACACCTGAGGAACGGCTGCAGCGGGCGGTGAGAGCGCTGGACAAGGATGTGTCGGTCAGCAAGGACGAGGACGGCGGGATCGTCACGATCGAGGTGCACCAGAAGTGGCCCGAGCTGGCGGAGCAGGTGGCGCGCCGCCTTCTAGTGCTGGTCAATGATTTCAACCTGAATCAGCAACAGAGTCAGGCATCCGCAGAACGCGCCTTCGTCGGTGGGCGAGTCGCCGAGATTCATGCTCAACTTGATTCGGCTGAAGATGAACAGCGACGATTCTTCGAGGACAATCGCACGTATCAGAGCTCTCCCCGACTAACAGTTGAGGCCCAGCGCTTGCAGCGCCGGGTGGACTTTCTGCAACAACTCTACCTGACCCTCGATCAGGCGTACGAGCAGGCGCGCATCCAGGAAGTGCGGAACACGCCTGTTATCACGATTGTCGATCAGCCGGAAGGATCAGCCAAGCACACCACCAGCTTGGCCCTCAACGGGATCATCGGTGCCATATTCGGCGCTGCGGTGGGGTTTGTGATCGGCTTTCTGACCGACTACGGGCGGAGGCAACAGTCAGTGCAAGCCCCTGCCTTCGAAGAGTATGTCGCTCTTCGCCGTGACCTGAGGGATGACCTCGCGGCACTCCCGCGGCGCGTCGGAGCACTGCTCGGCCGCAAGCCTAGGTGAGCACGCCGGAGCCGAATACCCCGGCGTCGGTGGGTGGCCGGGCAGTTGAGAACGAGCACGTCCCCGCGCTGGACGGCTTGCGAGGGCTCGCGGTCCTCGCTGTCATGTTGATGCACTTCACGATCCTCACGCCAATGCTGCTAAGTCCGGCGCCCCTCCTTAACCGAATCGTCGTCGATATTGCGTCGGCCGGGTGGATCGGGGTGGACTTGTTCTTCGTTCTTTCCGGGTTCCTCATCACCGGTATTCTGTACGACGCGAGGGAGTCGAGAGAATATTTCAGAAACTTCTATATGCGGCGGGTACTGCGGATATTCCCGCTGTACTTCGCCACACTGATCGTTCTGTTCGTGATCGTTCCGTGGGCCGCTCCCAACCTCATCCATCATGAAGCGTCTACCAGAGCGAGTGAGGTCTGGATCTGGACGTACCTCTCGAACTGGCGAATCGCGGACATCGGGAATTGGATGGCGGTGCCGCCGCTGACAGGCCATTTCTGGTCGTTGGCGGTGGAGGAGCAGTTCTATTTTATCTGGCCATGGATTGTACTTTGGGCGAGCGGCCGGACACTCATCCGGCTTTGCGCAAGCGTCGTGGTGATCGCCTTCGGCCTGCGCGTCATCGCCATGGCGGCTGGCACCAATACCCTGGCCATCTTTGTCGCGACGCCCACCCGAATGGACAGCCTAGCGGTCGGCGCTCTCATCGCCGTCGGGATCCGCTCGGAGACCCCTGACTTCTGGCGACGGGTGATGATTCGTGCAGGAATCCTTGGGGGAGCAGCGCTCGGTATCTATGCGGGGATCACAGGAACCCTAGGGCAGTTCGATGTCGGCATGCAATCGGCGGGCTACACGCTCCTCGCACTCACCTTTGGGGGTCTATTGGTGTGGACCTTGGGGGCGGGGTTCGGGAGCCCCTTGCAGAGGCTGCTCGCGCTTCGAGGCCTTCGGTACATCGGAACACGAAGTTACGCGCTGTATGTGCTGCATCCACTCGTGGTAATGCTGCTCTTCCGCGTCTGGTTTGCTAAACTCGGTACGGCTCCACCCCGTGACGTAGCGTGGCAGGCCGGATTCTGGATTCTGGCTACCCTCGCCTCCATGGCGGCGGCGGAAATGAGCTGGCAGCTTCTAGAGCGACGATGCCTCGCGCTGAAACGGTTCTTTCCGCGATGACTCCGGCGGCCGCCCAATCTGTCGACACCTGTCAACGACCGGCTCGCCGGGAAGTGTAAGTCCGTACGGCGACTTGCCAACTCGGCAACTGGGCACCCAGCCGGCCTACCAGTTCGGTATTCAAGGCGCTATTCCGCGGCCGCTGTGCGAGAGACGCAAAGTTCGAGGCGGAAGCGGCATCCACCGGAACGGCAACCTGTTGGAGCCGCAGCGCTTCAATCGCCAGCGTATGCCAGGTGCACACGCCACCGTTCGCGACGTGGATCACGCCGGTCTCCGTTCTACCTGCCAGGCCAATGATCACGGGAGCTGCGTCTCCGGCATATGTTGGCGTCATCCACTGATCGTTGACCACACGGAGTGGTCCGCCTTCGCGAGCCTTTCGAATGATAGTTTCGATGAAGTTGCCCCCCTTTCCGCGGGACCCCGCGAGTCCAAAGAGGGACGACACGCGTACGATGAGATGATTCGGCGTGGCTGCGGCTGTCGCCCTTTCTCCACCGGCCTTCGAGGCGCCGTAGACATTCAGAGGCCCAATCGGATCACTCTCGAGGTACGAGTTCGCGGGCGTCGCCACCCCGTCTTCCGCAGGCGGCTTCGTGCCGTCGAACACGTAGTCGGTGCTGATGTAGATCACGCGGGCACCGACCCGCGCAGCCCCCCGGGCCACGTTCCCGGCCCCCTCGGCATTCACCGCGTGCGCCTGCGCCGGGTTCTGCTCGCATTGCTCTACGTTGGTGAAGGAACAGCTGTTGACTACGACCGCCGGACGCAAGCGCTCCATGGTAGTGAGCACTGCCCCTTCGCTTGTGATGTCCAACTCCGCATGCGTGAGGCCCACTGCACGCACCCCGGCCGAGGCGGCCGCGGCCATCAGGTCGGTTCCGAGCTGCCCGCCCGCGCCGAGGATGAGGAGGGGAGGGGTCAAGACTGCCGCAGATACAACGCATTCGTCGCGCGATACGCCTCGCTCACCACGCGCTCCCACCAGCCTCGGTGCTCGACGTACCAGGCGACCGTATGGGCAAGGCCGTCGCCGAACCCGTGGGAAGGTCTCCACCCGCACTCGGCCGAAAGTTTCGTGTGATTCATGGCGTACCGGCGGTCATGCCCGGGACGGTCCGCCACGAATTGAATCAACGACTCCGGCTTCCCCAAGATCCCCAAAATGCGTTTGACGATGTCGATATTCGGATGCTCGGCACCACCGCCCACGTTGTACACCTCCCCGATGCGGCCGCGAGTCAGCGCGGCCCAGATGGCCGAGGCATGGTCTTCGACGTACAGCCAATCCCGGACGTTGCGACCGTCCCCGTACACCGGAAGCGGCTGGTCCGACAACGCCCTCGTTACCATCAAGGGAATGAGCTTCTCGGGGAACTGATAGGGGCCGTAGTTGTTGGAACACCGGGTCGTCACCGCAGGGAACTTGAACGTCTCCACATAGGCGCGCACCAGGAGGTCGGACCCCGCCTTGCTCGCCGAGTAGGGGCTATTGGGAGCGAGCGGCGTGGATTCCGTGAACGCCGGATCGGTGGGCCCCAGGCTTCCATACACCTCGTCGGTGCTGACGTGCAGGAAGCGGACGGTCTTGTCCGCCGTGGGGAAAATCGACCGACACGCCTCGAGCAGCGCCAGAGTTCCGCGAACGTTGGTATCCACGAACGCCGCCGGCCCCATGATCGACCGGTCCACGTGGGACTCGGCGGCCATGTGCACCACGGCTTCGACGGCCGGCACCCGGCGAGCCTTGGCGTCCCCGGCCGGCGTCTCGACTCCCCGCCCGGCGAGGATGTCCTGGACCAACGGTACGTCGCGGATGTCCCCGTGAACGAAGTAGTACCGGGCATCTCCCGCCGGGCCGAATCGCCCCGTCACGTCGGCCAGGCTTTCCAGATTCCCGGCGTACGTCAACGCATCGAGGTTGATGACCCGGACGGAGGAATCCGTGGTCAAGAGCCACCGGATGAAGTTGACCCCGATGAATCCCGCTCCCCCAGTAACCAGGACGACCGAGGGCCGAGCGCGATCGCTCACGAATCTCTCTGGTAGAGGGGGAGATCGGCTCGGGCGTCGGTGATCGGACCAAAGGCCCGGTCCTTGTCCGACAGAATGGGGTCGCGCACCGGCCAGGCGATATTCAAGGTCGGGTCGTTCCAGGCGATGCCACGCTCGTCGTCAGGAGCGTAGTAGTCGGTGCACTTGTACTCCACTTCCGTGGACTCGGCGGGCACACAGAACCCGTGCGCGAACCCGGGCGGGATATACAGCTGGCGGTGGTTTTGCGCCGACAGCTCGACCCCGACCCATTTTCCGAACGTCGGCGACCCCCGCCGGATGTCGACGGCCACATCCCAGATGCTCCCAACGAGAACCCGGACCAGCTTCCCCTGGGGCTGCCGCAATTGGTAGTGCAGGCCGCGGAGGCACTGGGGCACCGAGCGTGAGTGATTGTCCTGCACAAATGCAGACGGCAGGCCCGCCTGCCCATACCGGTCTCCGCGATAGCTCTCGAAAAAGAAGCCGCGCGGGTCGGCGAACATCCGGGGCTCCACGATCACGACCCCGGGCAGGGCGGTGGGGATCACGTTCACAACGGTGCCGCCTCGCGAGCCACCGTCTCGAGGTAGCGTCCATAGGGGTTGCCACGAAACGCCGCTGCCAGCTTCTCGAGTGCCGCTGCATCGATGAAGCCCATCCGGAACGCCGTCTCCTC
>Ga0079221_10000529_pt1 | contig 10915 bp, 10 predicted proteins | sample GAAS200_FD_75069 | JGI IMG/M metagenome (GOLD analysis project Ga0079221, IMG submission 75069) | Agricultural soil microbial communities from Georgia to study Nitrogen management - GA AS200 | ecosystem: Environmental > Terrestrial > Soil > Agricultural land | place: USA: Georgia | collected... | reverse complement strand
TTGAAATTGTAAAATATTTTCAATGGTGGCGCCACGAAAACTATAAATGCTTTGCGCGTCATCGCCCACTACAGCCACATTTTCGTACATAGCGCCCAGCAACTTTATGATTTGATATTGAGCTGTGTTGGTATCCTGGTATTCATCAATCATGATGTATCTAAACTTGCGCTGGTATTTACTCAGGCTTTCGGGATGGGCTTTCAGGAGCTGGTAAAATTTCAGGAGTAAATCATCAAAATCCATCGCTCCGTTCTTAAAACAACGATTGCAATAAGCCATATAGATTTGGCCAATCATCGGCCGGTTGGCTCTCATATCTTCATGCTGCACGGAAAAATCGCTGATATATTCTTCAGGCGTTATAAGGCTGTTTTTGGCACCCGAAATGCGGTTATAAACTGTACTGGCTTTGTAATGTTTTTCATCAAGATTCAATTCCTTTACCACCGTTTTCACAACGCTTTTCGCATCGTCTGTATCGTAAATGGTGAAGTTTCGCGGATAGCCTAATTTATCCGCTTCTGCCCGCAAAATCCTTGCAAAAACAGAATGAAAAGTGCCAATATATAAATTACGCGCTTCGTTGTTTCCAAGTATATGGGCCACTCTTTCTTTCATTTCCGCTGCCGCCTTGTTGGTAAAGGTGAGGGCCAATATCTGAAAAGCATCTACACCGGTTGCCATCAGGTGTGCAATTCTTGTAGTTAAAACCTTCGTTTTGCCACTGCCCGCACCGGCCACTATCATGATCGGGCCGTCACGATGAAGTACCGCTTCGCGTTGCGAATCATTCAATCCCGATAAATATTCCTGCATGTTTGCAAATTTACGAAAAGAGGTTTGGAGCACAGAATGAAGTGGAAAAATATTGAACCGTTATGCTACAACTTTTATATATTTTTAAAACCATGATACCTGGAAATTTCAAGAAAAAGATTACTGCAATAAGTAACAGAAAAATTTGAATTATTTATTTATTTACTGGTTGGGGCGTGCACTTTAAAGAACAATGTTTCATTTTTTTCCGCAAAAAGTAGCTGCATTTCTGTTTTTAATTTTACTTTTACCGCGTTCTAAAAATTGATGATTAAATCTGTTTGAAAAATGGTTGATGTAATTCTCGGGCTCCAATGGGGCGATGAAGGGAAAGGAAAAATTGTTGATTATTTTGCGCCTCATTATGATATCGTAGCCCGGTTCCAGGGCGGCCCCAATGCAGGCCATACCTTATACGTCGGCGATAAAAAAATTGTGCTTCACCAGATTCCTTCGGGGATTTTTCATGAAGATAAAATAAATCTTATAGGAAGCGGAGTTGTATTGGATGCAGTTACGCTTCAAAAAGAATGCGAGTCTGTAGCGGCATTTGGAACGGATTACCGGCCGTCTTTGTACATCAGCGAAAGGACCCACCTGATTTTACCAACACATCGTGCGCTTGACAGGGCAAGCGAGTCAGCCAAAGGACATGAAAAAATCGGGTCTACCTTAAAAGGTATCAGCCCGGCTTATATGGACAAAACCGGACGAAACGGGCTAAGAGTTGGCGACATATTATCCGGCGATTTCCGGAAGAAATATGATGCCTTAAAAAAGAAACATGAGCAATTGTTGCAAAATTTTTCTTTTGATGAAAATATTTCTGCAGATGAAGAAGCCTTCTTCGAATCCATTGAGTTTTTAAAAAGCCTGAAAATTGTCAATGGAGAATATTTCATAAATAAGAAAATTCAATCCGGCAAAACCGTATTGGCAGAAGGCGCACAGGGAAGCATGCTGGATGTTGATTTCGGCACATTTCCCTTTGTAACCTCAAGTAACACCATTACAGCGGGCGTTTGCAGCGGCCTCGGTATTGCTCCGCAGAAAATCAAAGAAGTAATTGGCATTACCAAAGCGTATTGCACACGGGTAGGAAGCGGACCTTTTCCTACAGAACTTCACGATGAAACAGGCGAATTGATTCGACAAAAAGGACATGAATTTGGCAGCACCACCGGAAGGCCAAGAAGATGTGGCTGGATAGATTTAGTGGCACTCAATTTTGCATGTATGATCAATGGCGTTACACAATTAGTAATGACAAAAGCTGATGTGCTTGATACCCTGGATGTTTTAAAGCTTTGCAACAAATATTCAATCAACGGACAGGAAACTTCCCAGGTTCCGTTTCAACTGGAAGGTTCTAACGTAAGACCGGAATATAAAGAATTCAGTGGTTGGAAATCAGATATCACTCAAATAAAAATCTACAAAGATTTACCTTCTCAAATGGATAATTATATAAATTATATCAATTCAACACTTGGCGTTCCGGTAAAATATATTTCAAACGGGCCCGGTACAGACCAGTTAATTGTCGCCGGATGATGAAATTATTTTTTAAAAAATGTTTTATTATTTTTGGTTAATTGAAAATGATATTGAAAATTTACATTAAAATCCTTGGAAAATTATGAAAGCAAAATCCGGAAAAGAAAATAAGATTCCAACCCCAAAAGCCTCAAAAAGCGCTGCAAAATCTTCTCCCAAAAAAGCGTCAAAAAAGGAACAGGATGATGATGAGGATGATTTTGTTGATGATGACGAACTGCCCAAAAGGAAAGGAAAAGCTTCTTCAAAAAAGAAAGCTGATGACGATGATGACGATGATGATGTGGAGGTTGAAGATGATTGGGAAAAGGCAGATGAAGACGACGACTTTGATCCTGATTTTGAAGAATTTGATATCCCGAAATCAAAAGGAAAAAAATCACCCAAAAAAAGCAAAGATGATGATTTCGACGTAGAAGATGATTTCAAATCACTCGATTTGTTTGATGATGACGATGATCTTTTTGATGACGATGATGAGTTTTAAATAATACTTTCTATCCGATAAAGTATTCGTTGGTTGGTTTATCAGTTTACCGTAATCATATATTCGGTTTTAGTAAAAAAATACTTTTCCCAGGCGGAAAAGTATTTTTTTTTGCCATCCTCCGGTTAAAAATTTATACTTACGTCCTCGCAAATAATCAACCTGATGTAAGGAGAATAAAAAACAAAAGAATTTCCTTGTTTACTGCGAAAAGTTAGATTTTACATCCTGTAACAGTTGCGTTACACTTTCATTTAAGATCTCAAACTTTTTAGATTTGAAAATTTCCATTTTTTCTGAAGGTAACTGCAGTTTATAGCTTGAGCCGGTTGAGAGAACATGGTTAAAACCCGGATTATAATGATCAAAGTCTTCCTGGCTCATTGAAATATTTTTGGCGATTATTTCTGCATTATACCTTCCTGCAACCTCAAGCGACACAGCCCGGCTCTTTTCTGCTTCAGTGAGATTTGCCGTAAACCGGCTGCTGTCTAACACTGACAGGTCCGAATAATTGAAATTCGAATTTGCTACATTCCCATCGGTATTGCCCGTTTCCATAACATAATGCGTGGCAATAAATTTTTTAACATGGTTTCGCGATTCTTCAGGCAGATTATATTGTAAATCCCAAAAATTGCGGCTTCCGGTTTTCTTGATTGCACTGAAAACGCGGCCTTCGCCACCATTATAAGCAGCGATTACCAGCAGCCAATCCTTAAGATCTTTATATAAGGAAAGAAGATATTTTGCTGCCGCATTTGTACTTTTAAAGTAGTCGATGCGGTCATCTTCATTTTGGTTAACTACCAGGCCGTAATCCCTGGCTGTGTAAGGCATAAATTGCCATGGCCCACGAGCTCCTTTTATTGACAGGGCGTTAGAGTTTAAGTCACTTTCAATTACCGCTAAATATTTCAATTCTCTCGGTAACCCATACTGGCTAAGGATTCTATCAATCAGATTGAAATAAGTGACGCCTGTCTTTTTAAGCTGCAGTAAATAGCCCTGGTGCGATTGCAAATAATCCTGCATATAAGTTTCTGCATTGGGATTCACCTGTGAAGAATAAGGGATGGAAGAATTGTAAGAATAATTTTTAAAAAGATCTTTAAAGCCGTATTTGGTCACGTTAGCCAGGTAGTCCACCTTATCTTTTTTCAGATTGTCTTTTGAGGCAATTACTTCAGTAATAACTTTATTTTCTTTAGTTGTATCTACCGGAAGTTTTGGAACAATTGTATCCGTTAAAACTTGTGAAGCATCGGTACTACGGGCTGCCGCTACAAATGGCTGAAGCAATAACAGCACAGAAATCAAAATCGATGCAATTTTTTTCACGAAGAATAACTTTTATAATTTTTTAAAGTGCTTTTAGAAAATTGCAACAACTTTGCCTCATCATGTTTATCGGCGAGTAACTGCACGCCGAAAGGCATCCCGTTTGAATGCCTGAACAAAGGCAGTGATACCCCGGGAATGCCGGTTAAATTTGCATATACCGTAAAAATATCCGCTAAGTAGGCTGCTATAGGATCTTTTTCCATTTTTCCTGCTTCAAATGCAGTGGAAGGAACCGTAGGTAAAATAATAAAATCATACTCGTTAAAAATATCCCTGGTTCTGCCAGATAGTATATTTCTAACTTGCTGCGCCTTTGTAAAATAGGCATCATAGTAGCCTTCGCTCAAAACAAAAGTACCCAACATAATGCGTTTTTTTACTTCTTTACCAAATCCCTTGCCCCGGTTTCGTTTATAAAAAATAGCAAGATCTTCAACCTCATTACTGTCGCGAAATCCATATCTGACGCCGTCATATCTTGATAAATTGGAAGAGGCTTCTGCTGTGGTAAGGATATAATAAGCAGGAACAATATAATCTATCAGGTCAAAATCTATTTCTTTCACTTCGCAGCCGTCCTTTCTGAGGGCGTCAGCCAATTCGTAAATAGATTTTTTAATCTCCGGATCAAGGCTTTCATGCTGCATTGCATTTTTAAACAAGGCAATGCGAGGCTTTTTCAAATTATTTGCATTATCGCCAGGCAAAATAAAATTTACATTTATTTGTTGATTTACTGTGCTGTCAAATTCATCCGGGCCGCTTATCACATCCAAAACCACTTCTATATCTTGGATATTATTGGCAAATACTCCTATCTGATCAAAAGAGGAGGCATAGGCAATGAGGCCAAATCTTGAGATAGTTCCGTAGGAAGGTTTCATCCCTACAATTCCGCAAAAATCAGCAGGTTGCCTTACGGAACCTCCGGTATCACTTCCAAGACTGACCATGCACAATCCGGCCTGCACTGCTACAGCAGAACCGCCGCTGGAACCACCCGAAACTTTAGATTCGTCCATTGCATTTCTCACCCTTCCATATGCGGAATTTTCATTGGTATTGCCCATTGCAAATTCATCACAATTGCAGCTTCCTATAATGATTGCATCTTCGTGTAATAATTTATTTACGCAGGTAGCATTATAAATTGAAGAAAAGTTTTGCAAAATTTTCGAGGAAGCCGTAAGCTGGTGGCCTTTATGAGCAATTACGTCCTTTAGAGTAATGACTACGCCATGCAGCTTCCCGGTTTTTTTACCTGATTTTCTTTTTTCATCAAGAATACGGGCTTGCTCTAATGATTCGGATTCATAAACATCAATGATGGCATTCAACTTATTGGATTTAATCCTTTCCAAATAAAATTTTACAACATCAACACAATTTATCGTTCCGGCGTTTAATTGGTTTTGAAGCGTTTCAATATCCCGATATGAAAACAATTGAATAATTTTTTAATTAAAAAAGGTTCAGATGTTCACCTTTATAGATGCGCATCTCAACCCTTTATTTGAAAATAATAGAAATATTTATTTTACAGATTCCGTTTCCTTTACAACTTCTCTCTGCGCTGCCTCCGCGCGTTTATCTTTTTCTTTCATCCCTTCATCCAATTCCCGTTTCACACTTTCTTTTGCATCGTTAAATTCCCTTACACCTCTTCCTATTCCTCTCATAAGGTCAGGAATTTTTCTACCCCCAAAGAATAACAAAACGACAAGCAGAATTAATATCCACTCAGTGCCACCCGGCATAGAAAATAAAAATTCAGGTTTAAAAAATAATAAAGTCATTGTTTTAAGTTTGAATACAAAGATAAGGGAATAATTTTCTCAGCCATAAACCAGACAGTTAAATACGGTTAAATCTTATTTTAAATATTTTAACAGATTCAGCCTAACCCATTCTGGGTTTTGTAAGGTAATAAATTAAAATTTTGATGGGCAAAATCCCTGTTTCCACCCATAAAAAAACCGGGAAGCATGCTTTCCGGTTTTTTTGATCTCTTTTAGATTTTATTTGATTCTCTTTTCTTTTATCCTCGCACTTTTGCCGCTTCTTTCACGAAGGAAATATAATTTAGAGCGGCGAACCTTTCCTACTTTATGCAGTTTAATACTTTCAATGCTGGGAGAAAATACGGGGAAAAGCCGCTCAACGCCAACGCCATCACTTATCTTTCTAACAGTGAAGGTAGCAGTGCCGCCTTCGCCCTGGCGTTTTACCACATCGCCTTTAAAGCTTTGAATCCTTTCTTTGTTACCTTCTACAATTTTATAATTCACAGTGATATTATCGCCTGCTTTAAATTTCGGAAAATCCTTTTTGTTGGTTAACTGGTCGTGAACAAATGCAACTGCATTCATGGCTTTTTATTTTAGGAGTGCAAATGTAAGGCAATTTTTGTAAATTGTAGCAAGAAAAGATTATAATTCAGGTTTTTAAATCAACCCTTCATATCCGTCCTAACGCGCAACGTTCACAGCCCTTTTCTCGCGGATTACGGTAACCTTAATCTGCCCCGGATAAACCATTTCAGTTTGAATTTTTTGAGCTATTTCAAAGCTCAGTTTATCGCTTTCGCTGTCTGTAACTTTTTCTGACTCAACAATTACCCTCAGCTCTCTGCCTGCTTGAATCGCGTATGCCTTTTCTACGCCCTGGTAAGCTAATGCAAGGTTTTCAAGGTCTTTAATTCTTTGCAGATATTGCTGCATTATTTCACGCCTTGCGCCGGGCCGCGCCCCGCTCATGGAATCGCATGCCTGCACCACGGGTGATATCACGTATTCCATTTCTACTTCATCATGATGCGCTCCAATTGCGTTGCATACTGCAGGATTTTCACCATATTTTTCTGCGAGCTTCATTCCCAAAAGAGCATGGCTTAATTCAGTTTCTTCATCGGGCACTTTCCCGATATCGTGTAGCAATCCAGCCCGCTTGGCCAGTTTGGCGTTCATTCCCAATTCTGCTGCCATTATCCCGCAGAGATTGGCTACTTCACGACTATGCATCAATAAGTTTTGCCCATAAGACGATCTGAAGCGCATTTTACCTACGATTCTTACCAGTTCTTTATGAAGTCCATGAATGCCCAGTTCAATCACAGTCCGCTCTCCAATCTCCATAATCTGATCTTCAATTTGTTTGCGGGTTTTTTCAACTACCTCTTCAATGCGTGCTGGATGAATTCTTCCATCAGCAACCAGCCTTTGCAAGGATAACCTTGCAATTTCGCGACGTAATGGATCAAAACAGGACAAAATAATGGCTTCAGGCGTATCATCCACAATGAGGTCTACGCCTGTGGCAGCTTCTATTGCGCGAATATTTCTGCCCTCGCGGCCTATGATAGAGCCTTTTATCTCGTCGCTTTCCAAATTGAATACTGTAATAGCATTTTCGATGGCTTGTTCTGACGCAGTTCGCTGAATAGTTTGAATTATAATTTTTCTGGCTTCCTTATTAGCCCTGAGTTTGGCATCGTCCACTATCTCCTGCTGGATGCTTAGCGCCTGGGAATTTGCTTCATTTTTAAGCGTTTCAATTAATTGTGATTTGGCTTCCTGTGCTGTGAGGCCCGAAACTTTTTCAAGCCTTTTGATATGTTCCTCCTGATGTTTTTCGAGTTCGGTTCGTTTAATATTAACTACTTCAATCTGACGGTTGAGGTTTTGTTTAATAACCTCATTTTCTTTGAGCAACTTTTCAAGATTTTGATCTTTCTGATTGAGTGATTGTTCTTTTTGTTTTATCCTGTTTTCCGCATCGCTTAACTTTTGATTTCTTTGATTTACTGTCTTTTCATGTTCCGTTTTCAACTGAACAAAATGTTCTTTTGCTTCCAGTTGTTTTTCTTTTTTTAGCGTTTCAGCTTTGGACTGTGCATCCGAAATGATTTGTTGTGCTTGATTTTTTGCGTTTTCGAAGATTTGTTTTGTATTTTTTGCAAATATGATTTTTCCCAGTAGAATGCCAATAATTAGTGCGACGGCTCCTACGATTATGGGGAGAAGTTGTTCCATTGTTTTTTTATAGTTTTAAGTCTGTTCATAATCTGATTCCTCTTTAATTTCCCAAATTAGATAGTAATTTGGTTATAAACGAAGATAATAAATTGTAAAAAGAATGATGGTAATTAATCTGTTATATCGAAACAGGTGAAAACTGAAAAACAGGCTAAAAAGCCCTATCAATACTAAAAATTACAACAGAAATTTGAAGAATATTACGGCTTATACTTCTTGATTATAATCGATGCATTGTGGCCTCCAAAACCAAAAGTGTTACTCAGTGCTGCATTTACCTCTCTTTCCTGCGCTTTATTGAATGTAAAATTCAACTTGGGATCAAATGCAGGATCATCAGTAAAATGATTGATAGTTGGCGGAATTATGTTTTTGGTAACGGCCAGAATACAAGCCAGAGCTTCTATAACACCTGCAGCTCCCAGGCAATGCCCCGTCATTGATTTCGTAGAGCTGATATTTAAATTGTGGGCACTTTCGCCGAATACTTCTAAAATTGCTTTTGTTTCTGCAATATCTCCCAAAGGAGTAGATGTGCCGTGAACATTAATATAATCAATATCTTCAGGCTGCATTCCTGCCTCTGACAAAGCAATACGCATTACGTTTTTTGCGCCAAGACCCTCGGGATGCGGCGCAGTGATATGATAGGCATCTGCCGTGGCACCGCCTCCTGCAATTTCACAATAAATTTTCGCACCTCTCGCCAGCGCGTGCTCTAATTCTTCAAGTACTAAAATTCCTGCCGCTTCTCCCATTACAAAGCCATCGCGATCTTTATCGAAGGGCCTTGAAGCAGTTTTGGGATCATCATTTCGTTCGCTGAGCGCCTTCATCGCATTAAAACCACCTACACCCGATTCAGAAATAACAGCCTCACTTCCGCCCGTTAAAATGATATCAGCTTTTCCCAATCTTATATTATCAAATGCATCAATAATGGCATTGGTACTGCTTGCGCAAGCGCTAACTACAGCAAAGTTAGGTCCCCGAAAACCATATCGCATTGAAATTTGTCCGGCTGCGATATCCAATATCATTTTAGGAATAAAGAAAGGGTTGAAGCGGGGCGTACCGTCGCCACGGGCAAATTCCATTACGTCGTCCTGGAAAGTGGTAATACCTCCTATGCCGCTTGCAAAGATGACACCTACCCTGTCCGGGTTTGTATTTTCTGCTGAAATGCCTGCGTCTTTAACCGCTTCATCACTGGCAATTAAAGCAAATTGTGTAAAGCGGTCTAATTTCCTGGCTTCTTTTCTATCGAGAAATTCAGTGGGTTCAAAATTTTTAACTTCACAGGCAAACCTGGTTTTAAATTTTGAGCAATCAAATTGCTGAATATAATCAGCGCCGGAAACACCTTTAGCCAAACCTTCCCAATATTCAGAAACGTTTTTACCTAAAGGTGTTATGGCCCCCAACCCGGTTACTACAACTCTTTTTAATTCCATAAGCTTACCTGCAAAGTTAAATGATGTGATTACTTAGCATGCTCTTCAAGATATGCTACTGCCTGGCCTACGGTGGTAATGGTTTCCGCCTGTTCGTCCGGAATGGAAATATTAAATTCTTTTTCGAATTCCATGATGAGTTCAACGGTGTCCAAACTGTCGGCGCCTAAATCGTTGGTGAAAGATGCTTCAGTAGTTACCTCAGCTTCATCAACACCTAATTTGTCAACAATGATTTTTTTAACTCTTGTTGCAACGTCTTGCATGATTGTAAAGTTTAGTTAATATGGGCACAAAAATATACTTTTTGTGATAAAAAAAAATAATAACTATTTCTCTCAAAAAGGAGTATTTTAAACCGCGATGTATACAGCCGTAATTTGCTATTATGTTATAAATGAATTCGTTTGGAAAAGCCTTATGCATTATTTACTTCAACTTTCCTTTTAATAATTTAAATGCATCAGATTCTTTTTTTCGGTGATTATTCTTCTTCCCAATGATAAAATCTTGTATTTTTATTGATTATTAAAAGAAGATTTTTTATGCCAATTAAGCAAATAGATCATGGCACTAAAGAATACGACCAAATGGTTGGCCTTAGATATGAGATTCTACGCAAGCCATTGAAACTTTCATTTGACAAAGACGAACTTGAAAAGGAAAAAAACGATATTCTTATCGCCGCTTTTGAAGAAGAAAAAATACTGGGATGCTGTTTATTAAAAAAAATAGATGACAAGACGGTCAGGCTTCGCCAAATGGCTGTGGCAAACAATTTACAGGGCAAAGGCATAGGAGCAAGTATGATGTATTTTGCTGAAAATGTGGCGCGGGATGCGGGTTTTAAAAAAATCAGGATGCACGCAAGAAAAACTGCTGTAGGATTTTATGAAAAACTGGGATACACTGTTATAGGAAAAGAATTTACCGAAGTTTCAATCCCCCATTTGTTGATGGAAAAAAAATTACGCCTGATTGATTAAAGAAACTCAATTCCCTCGAACTTGTTCTTTTTGAATATACTCCAACTTTTAGACAATGTATCAATGAAGGCAATTGTGCGAACTTCTCAATTTCCCATTATAAGGCCGGAAACTTATTAACGCCAGTAAAGCAATAAATTCGTCAATTTCTTATTTTTAAACAGCCTTATACAAGCTTTTCTTAATTTTAGTTGATACAAAGAATATGGCTCCTGTAATTGTTTTACTTGGATT
>Ga0079221_10000528_pt1 | contig 10917 bp, 7 predicted proteins | sample GAAS200_FD_75069 | JGI IMG/M metagenome (GOLD analysis project Ga0079221, IMG submission 75069) | Agricultural soil microbial communities from Georgia to study Nitrogen management - GA AS200 | ecosystem: Environmental > Terrestrial > Soil > Agricultural land | place: USA: Georgia | collected... | reverse complement strand
GTGATGAACATTCGCCCCGGCTTTCATGTCAACGCCCGCGAAAAATCCGAAGAATATCTAATCGCCACCGACCTCAAAGCCCAACCGCCAACGGGCTTCACTGCGGGCGAAGTGGTTTATCCCAAAGGAAAACTCGAAACGTTTACGTTTTCCAAAAAGCCGTTGAATGTTTACCAGGGAAAAGTCGTTCTCCTCCTTCCCGTCAACGTGCTGGCAACGGCTCCTCTCGGCGAACAACACATCCCGCTAAAGCTGCGCTACCAGGCCTGCAACAACGAGTTCTGCCTTCCGCCGGCAACGATTCCACTCGAGGCTACCGTTAACATTGCTGCTTCCTCTACGAACGCAAAGCCAGCACACGCTGAGGTTTTCGTAAATCGATAATTTTCAACCGATACTATAAACAAAACAAGGCGAGTGGGTTTCTAAGCCTTCGCGGAGCCAGACACGGCGTCGTGGAGGCGCCGAACGACGCGCTGCTGGCCAAGGACAACCATCGTATCGAAGAGCGGCGGAGCCACGGCTTGGCCGACGATGGCCACGCGGGTGGCGTTGATGAGCAAACCCGCTTTCACGCCGCTTGCTTCGGCAACGGCGCGCGTGGCGCGATCACAGGCATCGTGGTTCCACTCTTTCAGGCTTCCCAAAACGTCCGCGAGCTTGGCGAGAAGCTCTGGCACTTTCTGATCTTTCCAGAACTTTTCTTTAGCGGCGGGATCGCGCGTAAATTCATCGCTGAAAAACGCGCGCGACCAGGTGGAAAAATCCGGCAGCAGGCGGATACGTGGGCGCAGCAAATCGACGGTGCGCGAAAACCACGCGTGGTCACGGCCGTCCGGACCCGGAGCGGCGCCGCGAGCCCAATCAGGCCTCCACAAACCGCTACGCTTTAGTTCGTTTTCCACTTCCGGCAGCAAGTCGTCGGTTGGCAGCCGCTGGAGATACTGCGTATTGAACCATTCGAGTTTCGGGCGGTCGAAAACCGCGTTTGTTCGGCTCACGCCTTCGAGCGAAAACTTTTCAATCAAATCCTTCGTTCGAATGAACTCCTCGTCACCGCCGGGCGACCAGCCTAGCAACGCCAGGAAATTGCGAAACGCCTCAGGCAGAAATCCTTCTGTGCGGTACATGTTCACGTCGGTAGCGCCATGGCGTTTCGAAAGCCGCGATTTGTCCGCGCCGAGAATCAGCGGAACGTGCGCGAAAACCGGGGGCGCCGCTCCGAGCGCGCGGTACAACAGCACCTGCTTTGGCGTGTTCGAAAGGTGATCAGCGCCGCGGATCACGTGCGTGACCCGCATATCAATGTCGTCCACCACCACGCCGAGCTGGTACATGGACTGCCCAAATTCCTCGTCGCCTTTGCCGGACCGCAGTAAGACAAAGTCTTCAATATCGTCGTTAGAAAACTCTCGCTCGCCAAAAACGGCGTCCGCAAATTTAGTCGTTCCGCCAATCGGAACTTTGAAGCGGATCGCCGGCTTCGCGCCTGGGGTCGAAGGTTTCCCGTCGCGGCAGGAGCAGCGCGTAACCCGCCGCGGGCCCGCGCCCTTCGGCTCCTCATCCTGGCCCGGCTCGGCGTAATCGCCGCCGGCATATTTGTCCGCGGGGCAGTAGCAGAGAAAAGCGCTGCCGTTCGCGACGCATTTTTTCGCCGCCGTACGATACAACTCCGTTCTTTGCGACTGATAGAACGGCCCCTCGTCCCAATCCACACCCAGCCATTTCAGGCCATCGATGATCCCCTGCACCAATTCCGGCTTGTTGCGCTCCGCGTCCGTGTCTTCAATGCGCAGAATCATCACCCCAGCGTGTCGCCGCGCGAAAAGCCAGTTAAACAGAGCGGTGCGCGCTCCCCCAACGTGAAGATAGCCGGTGGGAGAAGGAGCGAAACGAACCCGCACGCCCGCAATCTTTTGAGTGGTTTCGGTCATTTCCGATGCATCTTTCGTTCGTCCAGCCCGGCTTTCTCTCTGGAATCAATCGTTCAGTGTAGCGAAAGCGCCAGATTCCGTCCAACGTACACGATTTGCCTCAAATTCAGAAAGTTGCGGAGCTCCTCTCACTTCTTAAAGTACAAGGAGGCTGAGAAATAAGTCAGAGCCGCGCCAAAGGCCACGAGGAAAGCCAGGATTCCAAGCCAAGTCAGAACGAAAGTGCATTCATTCTGGCCCTCAGGAGGCGCTGACACCCCGAAGATGAGGTGCACGCCGCGAAAGAACTTAGCCAGAAGTTTGATCATGGATTTCCATCCCAGTTCTATAACCATTACCGGACGTCTTGTCGCCACACCATAAACCTCTGGGTACGCGCGGTTGGCATTCTACCTTTGTAACGCTTCATGGTCCCAATTACGTCTTATTCCTTGACGACGGGCTCTCTGCGCTCCAGGTTTGCGTCGGACCATGGTGCAGCAAACTCTTTCTTTCAAAAACGAATTTTGCTTAGGACAAATGCCTGTACGTGGCGTCTAATAGAGGGCTAGCCGGTCGGGGAATTGCCTAATAGGGTATTTCATGGATATCCGATTTTTGCTTGTGAGATAAACTGGACACTTCCGGAAGAATCGGCTCAATCTGACGTTCGCCGAAACAACCATTTCCCCGGCCCCGAGTTCCAACCGCCCTGGAGGGCGTATTGCCCTGGCTTCTCAGGGGTGCACTGAGGTCATGCGCGCCGAATCCATTTTCCGCGGCAAACCCAGAGTTCTTTTCCTGGGCGCCTTTGTTCTCCTGATTGTTGTCCTTCTCCCTCGCCTTTTTGTCCACCTTCGCCGGGCACAGGCGTCCGCCAGCCGCGGAGAATCGGTCTATCGCGTCGAGAAAAAGAGGTTTACACAGACGCTACGGCTGAACGGCACCACCATGGCGGCGCACTCATTTGCTGTGCTGGCTCCGCGGCTCCAAGGAGCCCAAGTGGGCTCCATGGTGATTACGAAGATTGCTCCGGCAGGAGCGCCGGTGAAGAAAGACGACGTCTTGGTGGAATTCGACGCGCAGGCTCAGCAAAAAGACTATCTCGATAAGAAAACCACCTTCGACAACCTGGTGGGACAGGTGGCCCAAAAGCAAGCCGAAGAGGACATCGCCCGCTCCAAAGACGACACCGGCTTGCAGCAGGCCGAAGACGAACTCAAGCGCGCGCAACTCGAGATGAAGCGCAACGAAATTGTCTCACGCATTGACGCTGAAAAGAACCAGGAAGCGGTGGACGAGGCGCAAACCACGCTCAAGCAGCTCAAAGAGACGTATCAATTGAAGCGCGCCGCCGCGGCCGCCGGCATTCGCATCCTCGAAATTCAGCGCGACCGTGCCCAGGAAGCCATGCGTTACGCCCAAAGCAACGCCTCCAAAATGATCGTGCACTCCCCCATGGCGGGCGTCGTGGTCTACAACACAATCTGGCTCGGCAACGGACGCATGGGCACAGTTCAGCAAGGTGACCAGGTCCGCCCAGGCTTGCCCTTTATGGCCGTCGTGGATCCTTCCCAGATGGAAGTTCGCGTGGATCTGAATCAAGTCGACCTGCTCAAAGTCCGCCCAGGCCTGCGCGCGAAAATGCACCTCGACGCTTATCCTGGCATTGAGCTTGCCTCGACGCTCGAAGACATCTCCCCGTTGGGTCACAACGGCCAGTTCAGCGAAACGGTCCGCATATTCTCGGCTCGCTTCTCCGTGCAAGGCACCGATCCGAGACTCCTGCCAGACCTCTCCGCGGCGCTGGACCTTGACCAGGGTTCCCAGGAAAACGCGCTTGTGGTCCCTTGCCAAAGCGTGCAATGGGATTCGGAGAATCATCCCTTTGTTTGGGTGGAAAACTCCGGCTCCTTTGAAAAACGTTCTGTGAAAACAGGACCACGCAACGACACCGAAGTTGTGATCCTTTCCGGCCTTCAGGAGGGCGACATCATCCGCCAGAGTGCGCCGCAAGAAACGCCCCCGGGAGAACGGTCATGATCCCCGCAAAGATTCGCGGAATCCTGGCCTGGAAGCCGTGGCAGAAGGCGGCCGCCGGGGCAGGCATCATATTTCTTAGCGGTCTCGGTTTCGGCGCTTTTCGGCTAGCCAGCTCCACGGCCACAGTTCCGACCGCTGAGGTGCAGCGCAAGGATTTTGTGGACACGCTTGAAATCAAGGGCGAGATCAAGGCGCTCCGCTCGAGGATGATCACGGCGCCGTACAGTGCGGGCGATTTGCAAATCGTCAGCATCGTGGCAAATTCCGCCAAGATCAAAAATGGAGATGTGCTGGTTCAATTTGACGCCACCACCATGCAGCAAAAGCTCGCGCAAGATAAATCCACAGTCAAATCAGCGGAAGCGGAAATCCAGCAGGCACAGGCGGCGGCTCGTCTGAAGGAAGAGCAGGACGTGACCGATGTCATGAACGCGAAATATGACGCGGAGAAAGCCCGCATGGACGCCAGCAAGCAGGAAATTCTGTCCGCGATTGATGGCGAGCAGGCAAAGCTAAAAGTTGTGGACGCGGAAGAAACACTCAAAGCTGCGCAAGCTAAGTTGAACGCGGATCGTTCTTCCGCGGCTGCGGACCTCGCGAGCAAGAAGGAAAAGTTGAACCAGTCTGAATTTCAAGTGCAACAGGATGAAAGAAGCCTGGAATCTCTTACGTTGCGCGCTCCGCTGGACGGCGTGGTGGCGATCCAGAACCATTGGCAACCTCAAGGCGGTCAAACCCCTTTCAAGCCGGGAGACCGTGCCTGGCCCGGGATGGCCATCGCGGAGTTGCCGGACCCGAGTTCCCTGAAGATCTCCGCCCGCGTGGAAGAAGCCGAACGCGGTCAATTGAAAGTTGATCAAACAACGGAAATTCATGTGGATGCCGTTCCCGACCGCACCCTGGCCGGACGCGTCGAAGCCATCAGTCCCACCGCAAGTTTGGATTTCAACGGAGGCTGGCCCATTCCCCGCAACTTCTCCGTGGATGTAGCTTTTTCAGAGGGCGATCCGCGTCTCGCACCCGGAATGGGTGCGACCGTGCGCGTGGCGGTAGCCAGAATTCCAAATGGAATTGTTATTCCCGCGGGCGCGGTGTTTCGCAAAGGCGGACGAGCCGTTACTTACGTGCTCCGGGGATCCAAATTTGAGGAAACTCCGGTCGAGGTTTCGCGGCGCGACACGGAGCAAGTTTTGCTGGCGAAAGGGCTCCAGCCGGGAGAACGGGTGGCTTTGAAAGATCCGACGCTACCTCATTAATCGAGTCACGATGAAGCAGAGCATCAAGCAAACCGGGATTCTTCTCACGCTCCTGACTTTTGCGGCTAGCAGCGTCGCATGCCGCCAGGCCAGCGCGCTGGCGGGCGAAGTGGATGTTCCCACCACCACCGTAAAAGAAACTAACGTTCAATTGAAGATTCTCTCCACAGGCGCATTGCGAGCGAAGAACTCGAGAATGATTGCGGCTCCTCCGATTGCCGGCGGAACTCTGCAAATCATCAAGTTGGCGCGTTTCGGAGCCCCAGTTCGCAAGGATGATGTAGTCCTCGAATTTGATCCCAGCGAGCAGGAATACAATCTCGGGCAGAACCGCAGCGACCTCCACCAGGCTGAGCAGGAAATCGTCAAGGCCAGGGCCGACGCCGCCGTGCAAGTCGCGGAAGACCAAACCGCCCTGCTAAAGGCCAGGTATAAGGTCCGCCAGGCGGAACTGGAAGTCAGCAAGAACGAGCTCGTGAGCAAAATCGACGGGGAGAAAAATAATCTTGCCCTGGAAGAAGCCAAACGCGCCCTGGCTCAACTCGAGCAAGATGTGCGCTCTCACAGCGCTTCCAACAAAGCGGCGCTGGCCATTAGCGAGGAAAAACGCAACAAGGCGCTCCTGGCCATGAATCAGGCCGAAGACAATATCAAGCACATGACCATCACCTCCCCGATTGACGGCCTGATGGTGGTCCACCCCAACCTCGATTCCACGGGCGGCTTTTTCTTCGGTCAGGCTCTTCCGGACTATCACGTGGGTGACCAGGTGAATCCAGGTAGCTCCATTGGGGAAGTGGTTGATATATCTCATCTGGAGGTCTATACCCAGGTGGGAGAAACCGATCACAGCAACCTCAAGACGGGTCAGCCCGTGGACATTGAGGTTTACGCAGTGCCAAGCGACAAGTTCACCGGCAAGGTGGAAACCGTAGGCGGCGCCATTTCCCGTGCATTCTGGGACGACAACGCCAGGCATAAATTCGACGTCACCGTTCTTCTCGACAAGTCTGATCCAAGGCTCCGCCCAGGCTTTGCGGCGCGCGTGACCATTCGCGGTGACCAACTTTCGCAGGCCGTATCCATCCCCAGCGAGGCCGTGTTCGATCGCGAAGGCAAGAAGGTCGTTTACTGCAAACGCAACCGCGGCTTCCAGGAGCAGGAAGTCAAGCTTCGCGCGCTCAGCGAGGGGCGCGCAGTCATTGAAGGCATCCAACCGGGCACCGTGGTGGCGTTGGTCAATCCGGAGGCTCGCGGCTCCGAAAAGGCCAAGGAAAACGGCTCTGGGCCTCAGTTAGGCCCGAGCGCGAAATGAGGCGGTTTCCACCTCGATGAACACCCGCTCCCTGGCTGAACCAAGGTCTTTGGCACAATGGCTTCCCGATCTTGCTTTTGGCCTCGAAAACCTTGCCAGCCACAAACTGCGTTCTTTGCTGACGATGCTCGGAATGATCTTTGGCGTTGCCGCGGTTGTGGCCATGCTCTCGATCGGAGCCAGAGCCCAGCAAAAGGTGATGGCTTTCATCGAGCAAATGGGCGTGCGCAACCTCATTGTGGAAGCGAAGGAAGCGAACAACGAGCAGGAACTACAGAAAGTCCGCAAAGTTTCCCAGGGTCTAACGATCAGCGACTATCAAATCATCCGGCAGAACATTCCAGATATTCAGAGCGGCACGCCTCGCAAACGCTTCACTCCCGCAAAATTTCTGCCGAAACCGCAGCAAGATTCCCCGGTTGTTTACGGCGTCGAGCCCAGCTATCTCGAAATCGGCCATCTGCGCGTGACCGAAGGGCGGTTTTTCGACGAGGCCGACAACGCCGCTGCCGCCCCTGTCTGCGTCCTCGGAGCCGCCGCCAAGGATAGTTTGTTCGGCGCCGCCCAAGCCGTCGGCGAATACGTCAAGTTAAACGAGCAGTGGTGCCATGTAATTGGCATCGTGGCCCCGCAAATGGCCCCGCAAAGTGATGTTTCCGGCGTCCGCACCGAGGACATGAACAATCTGATTTACGCGCCTCTGACTTCGGTCCGCTATCGTCTTGAGGACTCGCAAAGCGAGTTGAAAGACGAAATCGACGGCATGTACTTGCACCTTGCTTCCACCGATACCAGTTCCACGGACGCCGAAGTGATTCGCGGCATCCTGAATTCTTCGCATCACAATGCCGGAGACTTCAGCGTCATCGTCCCCGCCGAGCTTCTGGCCCAGCAGAAGCGCACCGAGCAGCTTTTCAATACCGTTATGGTGGCCATCGCTTCCATTTCCCTCTTGGTTGGCGGAATCGGCATCATGAACATCATGTTGGCCGCCATTCTCGAGCGCACGCGCGAAATCGGCGTGCGCCGGGCCATCGGCGCGCGGCGCTCGGACATCGTTCGTCAGTTTGTCATCGAGGCGGTGCTGATTTCCTTTGCAGGCGGCTTCTTGGGCGTCGTGACTGGCTTTGCAATGTCCAAGCTGATCGCCTGGATGGCAGGATGGTCCACCATCGTCACCATCAGCTCCATCCTCCTGGCTTTTTTGGTTTCCATCTCCGTGGGCTTGATCTTTGGCACGTATCCTGCCATGAAAGCCGCGCGGCTCGATCCTGTGGAAGCCATTCGCTACGAATAAAGTTTTCTGTTCGAACAAATCTTCTGGGGGGTGCTCTCTTGCGACGGCTATTTCCTTTTCTATGCCTGGTATCGTTTGTTTTCTTGTGTGTTAGCCAATCGTACGCGCAGTCCTCTCCGCCCCTGAAGACATCTCTAGGCTTTAATGGCGGCCAAAAAGCTGCGGCGTCTCTGCCTGCGCCCCAGGGCCTGGAAGATCACGTCGCCAACGGCAAACTCGTGCTCACCCTCGACGACAGCATTCGCCTCGCTCTTGCCAACAATACCGACATTTACATCAATCGCTCTCAGATTGATTTCGCGCTCGACAATCTTGGCCGCTCGCACTCGCCCTTCGATCCCGTAGCCACTTCGAGCTTCTCCGATAGCCGCGCGAAGAGCCCTACAACCAACCAAACTCAAGGCGCGCCCATTCTTGATACTTTGTCGCAGTCGGCCGGGCTTGGTTATTCGCAAACATTTCAAACCGGCACGAATCTCCAAGCCTCCGTGAGCGGAAACAAATCCTCGACGAACAGCAACTTGGCATTTGTCAACCCTTCCCTCTCCACGAATGCCCAGTTCACGCTCACTCAACCGTTGCTTCGCAATTTCGGCTTCTTCCCCAATCGTGCTCCCATTTTTATTGCGCAGAACAACCTGAAGCAGGCGCGCGCCAATTTCACCTCCGAAGTCAATGGCGTCATTCTCCAAGTAATTCAAGATTACTGGAGCGTGGTTCTCGCAAGAGAGAATCTCGACGTACAGCGAAAGTCGCTTGACGAAGCGCAAAAGAGCTACGACCACGACAAGAAAGCATTAAGCCTAGGTGCGCTTCCTCCCTTGGATATTTACCGCTCAGAGTCCCAAGTTGCTTCAAGGCGCGTCGGCGTAATTCAGGCGGAGTACGCGCTCAAGCAAACTGCGGACAATTTTCGGCGTGACATTGGCGCAGACCTCGACCCCAACTTTCGCGCTTTGGATCTCGACCTTACGGACCAGCCCGGGCCTGCTGGCGAGTTGCCGAGCATAGACATCGCCAGCGCGCTCACACGCGCGCTCGCCAATCGCCCGGAGTTCGAAGTCGCCCGCGAACAGCTTGCCAGCGATGAGCTCACCATTCGCCTGGCGCACAACAATTTAAAGCCGGACCTCGAACTGTCCGCGTTCTACTCCGGGAACGGTGTTGCCGGCAATCAATTCAACTTAAACACTACTCCCCCACAGCTAACCAGCAGCACGGGTTTCGGTGATGGCTTTAGCCAGACCTTCCATTTCACCTTTCCGGCGTACGGAGCCTCTCTTACGCTCAACCTCCCTGTAAGGCGGCACTCCGCGCAGGCCAATCTCGCCGACGCACTGGTCAGCCGCAGCCGTGACCAATATCAGGAACGTCGCACCAACCAAAGCATCACGCTGGAAGTCACCAACGCCGTGCATTCTCTCGAACAAGCCAAACTCTCCATGGAAGCGGCCAAAGTCGCCAGGGATTTAGCAGAAGAAACACTCCATGCCGACGAGCGCAAGTACGAGCTGGGCGCCGAGACGGTATTCTTCGTTCTGGACGCACAAAACCAACTGGCCCAGGCCGAGCAGAGTCTCATCCAGGCCCAGGTAAGCTATCAGTTGGCCGTGGCGCAACTCGACCACGCCACCGGAGACTTGCTCGATCATCACCACGTACAAATCGTGGAACCTCACAAATAGCCGCGGCGCCAAAACGCCGCAAAGTGCAACTCACAAGGCAGCGCGGGAATCGCTGTTCAAGGCCGCGTCTCTAAAGCCTGTATTTCCCCCTAACCTCCTTTATATTGAACTTGTTACCCCCGCCTATGTCTTTTTGGCAACCAGTACCCCGGTACGCTTGCTTCTAGAAAATTTCCTAATCCATAATCTCTGTACCTTGTATTGTGTCTGGCGCGGCCTTCTGCGTTGCCGCACAGGTGCCTCTTTGTGTGACTGGGGCATGTCAGCAGGTCACAACACTAAGGAATTTTGCGCCTTGGTATGAGCGCACGGCCGCCCTGGTGCGGGCGGAGAATTGATTGTGGTCTTGATACAGCAAGGCTTCATTTCCTTGGCGCTCTTGATCGCCACTCTTCTTGTGGCGGGCTTCTTTGCGTACATCTACAGTCTCAAGCGCCAGAGTTATTTGCTCCTTTGGACCATAGCCTGGTTTGTTTTCGGCCTTCATTATGTTGCTCCTGCCTTCACACAAGAAACCCTTCCCGGTTCCATTGAGAGCGCACTGAGCCATTGGTTCTTCGCGGTTTCTGGCGCGCTCTTTTTCCTCGGCGCGCAAATTTACTCGCAGCGCAAGGCTTGGAAATTCCCACTGCTTCTGGTCGTGGCTTTTATCGGGATTTGGGCAGCGGCTAACGCTGCCAATAAATTTTCGCTCTCTGCCGTCATCCCCGCTTCGCTTCTCTACATCGCGGTCGCGGTCATCTTCTGGCAGGAAAGCCGCCGCCAGGAAACTCTTGCCGACCGCCTCCTCGGACTCTCTTTTGCTTCCTGGGGAGTTCTCTGGCTGGCGCTGCATTATCTGAAAGCCACTCCCGAACTTCAGGGCCAAACGATGAGCGTGGTTGCCACTGCTCCCTGCGCTTTTGTCGCCATGCTCATGGTCATGGCGCTCTACGAAGAAGAGAAGCGCCGCATTGAGCGCAACATGCTGGCACTCTCCAACCTCAACCTCGCCACATCGAGTTTTGTCGGTGGCGAAATCCAGCGCATGCTCTCACAAGCTCTGGACCGTGTCCTCGGTGTCGTGCGCCTCCCCTCCGGCGCGCTGTTCCTCCACCACGGTGATCCGCAGGGACCAACCTCTGTCGTCGCCGTTGGTTTGTCCGATGAATTTTGCCGCGTCGCACAAAACGAAAGCCTGGACGACTATCTTGTCAGTCTGGTGGCGCGCCTCGGTGGCTTGCTGGGATTCCGCGACCTTCGCGACGACTCGCTCTCCGCCCTCGACAAGGAAAAATCCATCCGCCGCTTCCGCGAACTGGCTCTGGCTCAGGGATTGCGCAGTGTGGTGGCCATCAGCCTTCAAGCCAAGGAGCAGGCCTTTGGGGTTCTCCTGCTCGGCACCCCTGATAATCGACGCTTTACTTCC
>Ga0079221_10000522_pt1 | contig 10939 bp, 5 predicted proteins | sample GAAS200_FD_75069 | JGI IMG/M metagenome (GOLD analysis project Ga0079221, IMG submission 75069) | Agricultural soil microbial communities from Georgia to study Nitrogen management - GA AS200 | ecosystem: Environmental > Terrestrial > Soil > Agricultural land | place: USA: Georgia | collected... | reverse complement strand
CTGCGTGCCCTGATCAGGATATCCGCCTGACGTTCCGGGCGTTCGAATCAGCGTGAGCCGGATGGTGTTGTCATTCGGCTTGTCGGACCCATTTTTGCAGTCTGTAAGGATTGTGGCGCCAAACTCGCCGCTCATATCGGTCAGGTCAATCCATTGATGCGAAGGCACTTCAAATTTCTTTGGCTGCGCCGACGGCCTTTGGATGGTGCCGATGTCCCAATTGTAAGTAGCCATGCGGTTCGACGCGGTGAGCTGGAAGCTCGCCTTCAAATTGGACTCTTTCGTGTTCCAATCAATCGCGTTTCCAAATTCCACGCGCTTGCCCGCATCACCGGCCGAAAGGCGTATCGTTTGCACAAAGGCCGAGCCTGCAGTTTCTCGCGAGACTTCTATCGCTACGCGTACTGGCCCCTTCTCCACAACACGAATCTTTGCCGGGCCGCTCACATAGGATTTCGGCGCCGCTTGCTCCTGCTCCCAATCCATATTCCACGCCGGCCACTGCTGCGGGTTGTCGTAGGAGATGGCCAGCCTTGCTGGTCCAGCCAGCAGTTCCTTCCCGATCGACTTGTCAAAAATGCTTGTCACGTCTCCGTCTGCGTTCAGCTTGACGCGATAGGATTGGTTCTCAAGCGAATCGTTGGCCACTTTCAGCGCCGATGGTGCCGTCGCTTCCCCTGGCCGAACATCGTAGACGGCGTAGCCTGCCGGCGGGGCTTGCGCAAGAAAAAGAACCTTTCCTCCCGAGATCTGTGCCGGAACTTCCCTACCGCTGGGCCCGGTGACCTGCACGGCTTTGGGCATTCCTCCTGCGAATTCGACGCTTGCTTCCACCACGTCTTCACGCGCGATGTTAAGCGGATTAAAAACCACCAACGGGATGCCTTTGGTTTCCGTATTCAGCGCCGCGGCAACGCCTTCGGTCGCGTTGCTCAGTACTCCCGCGAACTGATTCATCGCGATGACATCATCGTTCCAGGCAAACTCGTAGCTTTTGGGAGTGGCTGTTCCCGCAGCGATGTCGTGAAAGTGCCCTCCCATGACCAACGTCCATGCACTGTTCAACCGCTCGCGCGGGTATCTCCGTGCTCCCAGCCATTCGGCGGCAATCGATGCTTTTTCTGCAGCGTCCGCGAGCAACTCCTCCTTGCGCAACCAGCGTTTTTGGTAGGCTTGCGAGGTCAGCGAGCCTGCCGAGTGGTTGGTCAATTCCATTTCACCGGTATACCGAGGGAGGCCCATCGCTTCGGAGGGAGTGATATTCAGAAACATTTGGTCGGCCGTGGCGGAAATCACGTGAACCAGCCCTTCTCCCACTTTCACCTGCGGCCAGTCCGGATGCGATTGCCGCGAGAAATAGAAAGCGCCTAAGGGCGGCAAGCTCGCCGTACCTTTGGTGACAATCGCTTCCAGCCTTTTCACGGATTCCTCATCCGGCGCCCCGCCCACATCCCCGGTTCCGTAATAATGGTAGTCCGTGAATAGGCCGCTGACTTTCCCGTTGTTCTCCACTCGCGCTGCCCAGTCCTCTTGAAATCGTTCCTCGGCGTGATCCCGGTCCATCTTCATCAGAGCTTCGCGCTGATTCTGCAAGCCTCGAAATTCCTGGATGTCCTTTTGATCCAAGGGTTGCCCGCTCTTTTGGACCTTTTCCAGTTTTTCGCGAAGAGTCTGGATCTCAGATTGAACCTTCTCCAGCGCGGTGTCGGGCGTGGCCTCAGGCAGGGGCTTACTTAGATCGGTATAGATTCCTCCGCTATAACTCCCCGGATTCAGGCCGGCCAGCACACTCTCGCCATCGGGCCCCACCCATACGCCTACGTTGAACGGCGTCCCCTCCGGAGTCTTCTCGCTCGATTCAGGTCCACCGGCATTCGCAGAAGAGCCCCAGGTTAGCTTCTGCGTTGAAAACCCCTTTATGCCGGAGTGCGCCAGGATCGTAGGCAACGAAGCCGGAAAGCCGAAGCAGTCTGGCAACATGTATTCCGCGCTGGCTTTGCCAAACTCTTTGCGAAACCATTCGTTCCCATAAAGAATCTGCCGGATAATCGCCTCGGCGTTCGGCGCATTTACGTCGCCCTCTTCCATCGAAGAGCCTGCAGGGAACCAATTACCCGAGTGAACGTATTGCGTTAATTTGGCGAAATCCGCAGGGTAATACTCCTTCATCAACCGATAGCGATTCGCGCCGCTGAAGTTGAAAACGTAATGCGGATACTTTCCGATCAGCGCGAAATTGTCATCCATTGTTTTGCGAAGGAACTCGTTGATGACCTGCGGATATTCCCAGCGCCATTCTGTGTCCAGGTGCGCGTAGCCAACCACATAAAGAGTAGGGTCCTTCGTTAGATCGGGGGCCACATCCGGGCGCAAATCAGGCTTGGCCGCTGTTTCCTTGCTCGAATCCCCTCTGTCGGCGATCTGTGCGCTGGACCCACCAACGAAAGCGAAGCAGACCACCCCGGCCATGGCAAGAATTCGGCACAATGATCGCAAGGCAACTCTCGAAACGCGCCTGGACTCGAGTCTTTGTAGATTCATGGCATCCCTCCGAACGCCCCTGGATAGGGCACACCCTTACTTCCGTGTCACAGCCGCACTCTTCTCAAGCCACCTTCTTCCTGTCAATCCACTTTCATGTCATTTGCACGTTCCCGCCTAACTGATTCAACTGCCAAAAGTTATCTATCCTCCTTCCCTTGAATTGCAAGGCAGATGCAATCGACGGCAGAGGCTTCTATGCCTACATGCTGTAATATCAATCGGGTATGCGTCTTCTCCTGGGAGCTTTACTCTACGTTCTTCTGATGGGCGTGGTTGCGGCTCAGCAATCGGGTTCCACCCCCGACTCGCAGAAGGCGTTTCCCGGCAAATTTGTCGACATCACTTCCGCATCTGGAATCCGCTTCAATTACCTTTCCTCCCACACCCCCAAGCATTATCTGCCCGAAACTATGGGCCCTGGTGTTGCTCTCTTCGATTATGACAACGACGGCCGCTTGGACATTTTTCTCGTCAACGGTGCTCCTCTTCAGGACCCGACTCCGAAAGGCTCCATTCCTCAGAAGACGGGTCCAACCTACTGGAATCGCCTCTTTCACCAAAAACCTGACGGTACTTTTGAGGACGTGACCGAAAAAGCCGGTCTGCAAGGCGTCGGCTACGGCATGGGCGTCGCTGTGGGCGATTATGACAACGACGGCTACGAAGACCTCTACGTCACCGCCTACGGCGGCAACAAGCTTTACCACAACAATGGTGATGGCACTTTCACCGACGTCACCGAGAAGGCTGGGGTTGCCGGTTCCGGCTGGTCCACCAGCGCCGCTTGGGTCGACTTAGACAACGACGGCCTGCTCGACTTGGTGGTCCTTCGCTATCTTCAATGGGACTTCGACGACATCTGGTGTGGGGAGCACAAAGAAGGCTTTCGCGCCTACTGCCATCCGGATCTTTTTCAACCCATCTCTCCTCTCGTCTACCGCAACGACGGCAACGGCCACTTCACCGAAGTCTCGAAGAGAATCGGCATCTCCAAGCCCGGAAAAGGTTTGGGCATCGCGCTCGCCGATTACGATCGCGACGGCCACATCGATCTCTTCGTCGCCAACGACTCGATGGTGGAATTCCTCTATCACAACAAGGGTGACGGCACCTTCGAAGAAGTCGGCCTTCTTTCCGAAGTCGCGGTTGACGGTGACGGCCGCACGTACGCCGGCATGGGCGTCGATTTTGCGGATTACAACAACGATGGCTTCCCCGATCTCATCATCACCGACCTTGCCAACCAGCGCTATGCGCTTTATCTCAACAGCCGCGACTCCACTTTTTCTTACGCCAGTTTTGTTTCAGGCGTTGCTCGCGCCACCATGACGCACTCCGGCTGGGGCGTCCGCTTCCTGGATTACGACAACGACGGCTGGAAAGACCTGCTCATCGCCCAGGGCCACGACCTGGACACAGTGGAGCTTAGCTACCCCAATCTGCATTACCGAGAACCGATGCTTCTCCTCCGCAACACCAGCAAAGAGTTCGTTGACGTCTCCGATGCCTCCGGCGCCGTTTTTAGCCAGCCTTGGCTCAGCCGTGGCATGGCAATCGGCGACCTAGACAACGACGGCCGCCTCGACGCCGTAGTCACCACCAACGACGGCCCCATCCACATCCTTCACAACGAAACGCCTACCCAAAATCATTGGCTGCTGCTCAAGCTGGTCGGCCACAAAAGCAATCGCGACGCCATTGGCGCCGAAGTCAAGCTCGTCACCGCCAAAAGACAGCAATTCGCCACAGTTTCCACCGCCGGAAGCTACCTCTCTTCAAGCGACAAGCGCGTCCACTTTGGCCTCGGCTCCGAAACTGCCGCCCAATTCATCGAAATTCGTTGGCCCAGCGGCATCACGCAAACTCTAGAAAACGTCCGTACCGATCAAATCCTTACTGTCGACGAACCAGCTTCCGCAGCTGCACAAAAATGAGTTCGCATCGCCAACCACGCTACACGACCCATCTTCTTTTCCTCGCGCTGACCCTTCTTCTCCTTCTGACATTCTCGCGGCTCGCTCTCAGCCAACAATCCTCGCAGCCGTCTCCCGACAAGCCTCAGAATGTTCCATTACCGCGCCCTTCCGGCATGTCCACCGGCGGCATTCACGCGCCCATAAAGGATTCTCACTCCCGCCCCATCACCGCAGGTGGCTTCGTTGACGACGCTCCCGTCGTCTTCCTCGACATCACCCATCAATCCGGCCTTGACAAATTTCACCATCGCTCTGGCTCTCCCGAAAAATCCACCATCATCGAAGCTCCCGGCTCCGGCGTCGCCCTTTTCGACTACGACAACGACGGCTGGCTCGACATTTACCTCCTCAACGGTTCCACCGTCGCCGCCACGAAAGGCGCCGAGCCCGCTCCCCGCGCCATACTCTTCCACAATAATCATGACGGCACGTTCACCGACGTCACTGACAAAGCGGGCGTCTCCAACGATCGCTGGGGTTTCGGCGTCGCCGTCGCCGACTACGACAACGATGGCTGGCCCGACATCTACGTCTCGAATTATGGGAAGAACCGCCTATATCACAACAACCATGATGGGACGTTCACCGATGTTGCCGAAACAGCGGGTGTCGCTCTCGGTGGATGGTCCACGGGCGCAACCTGGGGCGATTACGATCGCGACGGTTTGCTCGACCTCTTCGTTCCTGGTTACGTCCACTACGATCTCGACCATCCCATCCTGGCAGGGAAGGGCGGCGTTCCCGAAGGCGCCTGTCAATACCGCGGCGTTAACGTCTTCTGCGGCCCTATGGGCTTGCTCGGGGAAGGCGATCATCTTTTTCACAACAATGGCCACGGCACCTTCACCGATGTCAGCGTCAAAGCCGGAGTCGCCGACCGCGAAGGCCGCTACGGCTTCGCTTCCGTCTTCGCCGATATCGACGATGACGGCTGGCCCGATCTCATCATCGCCAACGATTCCACGCCCAACTATCTCTATCGCAATCGCCGTGACGGCACTTTCGAAGACGTGAGCTACATGAGCGGCTTCGCCCTGAATGAAGAAGGGCGCGCCCAAGCCTCCATGGGCATCGCCCTCGGTGACTACAATCACTCCGGCCGCCTCGGTCTCTTCATCACCACGTTTTCCGACGATTACAAAACTCTTTATCGCAACGACGGCGATGCCACCTTCACCGACGTTTCCTTTAAAGCCGGACTCGGCAGCGCGACGATTCCATTCCTTGGATGGGGCACAGGCTTTCTCGACTTCGACAACGACGGCCTTCTCGATCTCTTCATCGCCAACGGTCACGTTTATCCCATCGCCGACCAGCGCGACTGGGGCACCACCTGGGCGCAGCGGCCTCAGCTTTTTCGCAATCTCGACGGCGCCAAATTTCAGGAAGTTCCGCCCGCCACCGGCAGCGGCCTCGCCTCCATCGTTTGCGCGCGCGGCGCCGCCTTTGGCGATCTTTTCAACGATGGCCACATCGACGTCGTCCTCAGCAACCTCGATTCCTCTCCAACGCTTCTCCGCAACGTCGCCAGCAACTCCAACCACTGGGTTACTTTCAAGCTGCTAGGGGCGGGGCAGGCCCCGCCCGCCCACTCAAATGCCGGCAATACCAACGGGGCTTCGGTTCCTGGACTCGTCTTCAAGAGCTCCCGCGACGCCATCGGCGCCAAGGTTTTCCTCACAGTCGGAGGCATCCGCCAGCGCGCTGACGTCTTCAGCGGCGCCAGCTACGCCTCTTCTTCCGATCCACGCGTCCACTTCGGTCTCGGATCCGCTTCTAAAGTCGACAAACTAGAAGTCTTCTGGCCCAGCGGCCTCCGCGAAGAAGTCACTCTCCCTTGCATCGACTGCATTGTCCGGATTGCGGAAGGCAAAAGTGCCGCCACCGTGCCCCGCTGAGCTTTTCGCTCCGCGACGGAAACGATGCGAGTTAGACACCAGGACAGAACACGCTGCACGCAAACGCTCCCAAATTGGGCGACACTCTGGACTAGGCACGGTGAAGGTCGTATTGATTAGCCCATCGCTGCGTGCTACGCTCGGCAATCTGCAGGGGTGAGGTCATGCGAGCGGTTCAGGGAACCTTCCGAACCCGAGGTTTTGGAGTTTTTGAGGTTGACCTGCGCGCCGCCGAATTGCGGAAACACGGCGTTAGGATCAAGCTGCAAGAGCAGCCTTTTCAAATACTCTCCCTCCTTTTGGAACATCCCGGAGAAGTGGTGACCCGCGAAGAGCTGCGAGAAAAGCTCTGGCCAGCCCACACGTTTGTGGATTTCGATCGCAGCTTGAACAAGGCCATGACCAAGCTGCGAGCGGCGCTGGGAGACTCGGCCGATAGCCCACGCTATATCGAGACGATTCCGCGTCATGGGTACCGATTCCTTGCTCCGGTTTATTTGCCCCCTTCAGAAACCGCACATGAAAATGGGACGGGGGACGAACTCCATAAGCACCTCATCTCTACCAATGGAAACGGCGCGCACAAAGAAGGAGCGCACGCGCTCCGGATCATGGACTTGCACACACCGTCGGGAAAGCGGCGCTTCTACGGAATGGTAGCCGCTGTTGCAATCGCGGTTACGGGAGTAGCCATTTACCTGCGTGTTTCACAGCTGACAGTGCTGAGTGGTTCCTCGAACACAGTAAGCCCGCGCAGGTCTGTGGCGGTGCTCGGCTTCACGAATCTTTCCGGGGATCCCAAGGAAGCCTGGCTCTCGACAGCGTTTTCTGACTGGCTGACGACAGAACTTTCCGCTGGTGGCCAGCTCCGGACCCTTCCGGCGGAAAGCATCGCGCGAATGAAAGCTGAGCTTTCATTGAACGACATGGACAGTTTAGGCCGCGGGAATCTGGAGCAAATTCACAGGAACCTGGGCACGGACCTGGTGGTGGCCGGCTCGTACGCTTCTCTGGCAACAAACCCCAGCCGGCAGATCCGCCTCGATCTACGCCTCTTCGATACCCAGACCGGCGAAACGCTGTATGCAGATTCCCAGACCGGCACACAGGAGAACCTCTTCGACTTGGTCTCCCGTGCTGGCGAAAAGCTGCGCGCCAATCTTGGCGTTCGAAGGATCACGAAAGAGGAAGCCGTGGAAGTGGCCACGGCTCTTCCCTCGAATGCGGACGCTGCGCGCCTTTACGCCGAAGGCCTCTCTAGGGTGCGCGTATTTGACGCACTTTCGGCCCGGGATTCGCTAGGCAAAGCCATCGCTGCGGAACCCAATTACGCGCTTTCGCACGCAGCGCTGGCGACTGCGTGGAGCCAATTGGGGTACGACGAGAACGCCAAGATGGAAGCGAAAAAGGCCTTTGATCTCTCATCCAACTTACCGCGCGCGGAACGCCTGCTAGTCGAAGCCCGCTATCGCGAAACGTCACATGAATGGGACAAGGCCATCGAAATCTATCGCGCCCTCTTTGAGTTTTTCCCCGACAACTTGGATTACGGAATTGCCTTGGCCAGCGTACAGGTCAGCGGAGGAAGGGGAAATGACGCCTTGGAGACGCTTGCCCATTTGCGGGAGTTGCCTCCTCCGCAGCGGGACGACCCGCGCATCGACCTGGAAGAGGATGATGCTCTGGAGACCCTTGGGGATTTCAAGAGCATGCTGTCCTCCGCGATGAAAACGGCGGAGAAAGCGAAAGCTGCTGGGGCATCCTTGCTCCAAGCCAGGGCACTGACGGATCAAGGCTGGGCACTTGAAAACCTTGCTGCGCCCAACGGAGTCGAACCTGTGGTCCGCGATGCGGTGCAGCTCTATCTCGCCGCGCACGATCAGCGCGGAGTAGCGATAGCAGTCACCGTGGGCGGGATTGCGCTCCAGATGCAAGGCGACTATCAAGGCGCAAAGAAACAGTATGAGAAAGGCCTGGCCATCTACCAGCAAATTGGCTACCGATTCGGCGTGGCGAACGAACGCGATAACTTTGGCGATATCTACCTGGCTTTGGGAGACCTTGCCGCAGCCCGAGACAGCTACGAGGAATCGCTCAAGACTTATCTCGAAATCGGGCATATTGACGGAAAAGCCTTAACAGAGGCTGGGCTGGGAGAAGTCTTCTTGCGGCAGGGCAACACTACGGAATCGAAGAAAATGTTTGAGGAATCCCTGGAGATTTGCCGGCGAATCGGCGATCGAAGCAAGGAGGCGTCGGCCCTGTCTGGCTTGGGACGGCTCTTGCAAATGGAAGGAGAGTCTGAGGAAGCGTGGAAGGATGAGACGGAGGCGAAGGAAATCTTCGACAAGATTGGAGACAAGTCTCAATCCGCCCAAATGCAGGTCCATCTTGCTGAATTGCTGCTGGATCAGAACAAGAACGAAGAAGCTGCGGCTCAGGCCAAGCAAGCGGCTGAACTTTTCGAGAAGACCAAAGCGGACAAAGAAGCGGCTGCGGCCTATCTGGCTCTCTCGCAGGCCGCACTCGCACAGGGGAAGCTCGCGGAAGCGAGCAATTACGTGCAGCGAACCATGGCGACCGCGAAGAAATCGCGGAATGAAGAGCTCGGGCTCCTCGAAGCGATAGTTGCGGCACGAATACAAGCTGCTTCGGGGAAAGCCGCGGACACGAACGAGTCCATGCGGCAACTCCGCGAAGTGATCGCGCGGGCGACAACGGCTACATTCGTCGGCATAGCCCTTGAGGCGCGGCTCGCGTTGGGAGAGATCGAGCTGAACTCTCCGAACAGGGCCGCTGGAATGATGCATTTGCAGGCACTGGAAAAAGATGCCGTGAACGGAGGCTTCGGGCTCATGGCACGCAAGACGGACGCTGCCCTTCGAACGGGGCGAGAACAGGCGTCGCTCCACAACAATTGATGCAGTTCCGGGGAAATCAAACCATGAAGCTATCGCTATCCGTCGAACGTTTGGCTCGGTTTCTATCCGCAATTCTTGTTTGTGCCGCTGCAGCGATATCCGGGCCTGCGCATGCGGTCCCGAAGGCAGCAGAGACGAAGACGAAGTTAGCCATAATCGGCCTCGACCACGATCACGTGTGGGGATTGCTCAGGGATTTGGCGGGAGAATCGAACGCCGAACTCGTTGCCATCGTTGACGATCATCAGCCGCTGGTGGACCAAGCCAAAACCAAAGTTCCGCCAACCGTGAAGTTTTATTCAGATTACGTAAAGATGTTGGACGAGATGAAACCCGATGGAGTCATCGTCACGACGGAAAACGACAGGCACCTCGAGATTCTGCGCGAATGCGCAAAGCGCCATATTCATTATTCGACGGAAAAACCCATGTCCACCACCGCCGCGGACGCGCGCGAGATGGAACGCCTTGCGAATGAGGCGGGCATCAAGGTGATGGTCAACTACTGGAACGCGTGGGTTGCGTCAACGCACGAGCTGTATCACCGCGTGCATGACAACCAGTTGGGGCCGGTTCAAAGAATCATCGTGCAGTATGGCCATCAAGGCCCGAAGGAGATTGGAGTATCCAAATACTTTGCCGATTGGCTCTACGACCCGGTGAAAAACGGCGGCGGGGCCATCATGGATTTTGGCTGCTATGGTGCGGAGTGGGCGGTTTGGCTCAAAGGGCGCCCCTCCCGCGTTTCCGCAGTTACGCAGAAACTAAAAGTGGACCAGCACAACGCGGTAGACGACGATGCCACAATTGTTTTGGATTATCCCGATGGGACCGTAATTATCGAGGCTTCCTGGGATTGGCCTTACAACATGGGACAGGTGCAGGTGTTTGGACCCAAAGGCAGCCTCCTCGCGACGGCGAGAGATTTGTTCCGCCGGTCACCGAGCGATAGCGTCGCCAAAGTAGGTCTCGAAGGGGAGCGTGTCGCGCTGGATACACGGATTCACGAGACGAGCAATCCCATCTCCTACTTTGTGGATTGCATTCGAAACAACAAGCCCATCGAAGATCCACTTTCCATGAAACTGAATGTGCAAGTCATGGAAATCCTGGATGCGGCTCGCGAGTCCGCCCGTACAGGGAAGCAACAAGAACTGCGTTAAACATAGCTTAGTAATCGAAACAATTCCGGGTTTGTTTTCAGACCCACATTAGTTCGTTTGGCAACCTCCTGAAACTTGAAGCCTTCGTGTAAAAAGAGGGAGAAAAGGTACACTCTCTCCAGTAACCCAGTGCAATTGCCATGGAGAGGAGCGATTGGACATGATTGCGTGCGGGCTCGTTGGACGTCTAGTGAGGGAAATCTTGTGGTCTCGCCGTGTGATTCTCCCGCTTTTGGTTCTTCTTGTTTGTTTCCCGGGCATGGCAACCGCGCAGTGGAATCCTTTGAATCCTGTTGTCGGTGCGCAAAAAGAGCCGGACGGAGTGCGGTTTACGCTGCAAAAGGGCGTGATGCACCTTCAGGTTTGCTCCGACTCGATCATCCGCGTGCGCTATAATAGCGCACGCGGATGATCGAGTCGGAGCAAACCTGAAGGTG
>Ga0079221_10000519_pt1 | contig 10945 bp, 12 predicted proteins | sample GAAS200_FD_75069 | JGI IMG/M metagenome (GOLD analysis project Ga0079221, IMG submission 75069) | Agricultural soil microbial communities from Georgia to study Nitrogen management - GA AS200 | ecosystem: Environmental > Terrestrial > Soil > Agricultural land | place: USA: Georgia | collected... | reverse complement strand
TTCTGACCGGCCGGCCGTCGCGGCCGAAGCCGCCGCGATGAGCCGCGCCCTCGACCTCGCGCTCTCGGGGTGGGGGCGCGTGGCGCCGAATCCCCTGGTGGGGGCGGTGATTCTGCAGGACGGCCAGCCGCTGGCCGAGGGGTGGCACGCGGAGTTCGGCGGGCCGCACGCGGAGGTCGTCGCCCTGAAAGCGGCGGGGCATCGCGCGCGGGGCAGCACGCTCGTCGTGAATCTCGAACCCTGTAAACACCAGGGGAAGACGCCGCCCTGCGTCGACGCCATCCTCGAGGCCGGCGTGCGGCGCGTCGTGGCCGCGACCCGCGATCCCGACCGGGACGCGGGGGGTGGGCTCGAGCGGCTGCGCCAGGCCGGTGTGGACGTGGATCTGGGAATGCGGGCCGAGGCCGCGGCGGCCTTGAACGCGGCGTTTCTCCATGCCCGTCTGGAAAAGAAGCGGCCCTTCGTCGCGCTCAAACTCGCCACGTCGGTGGATGGCCGGATCGCGGATCATGCCGGACGGTCGCAATGGGTGTCGGGGGAAGCGGCCCGGGACTACGTGCATTGGTTGCGCGCCGGGTACGACGCGATCGCGGTGGGCGGCACCACCGCCCTGCGGGACAACCCGCGGCTCACGGCCCGCGGCGCGGTGACGCCCCGGAAGCCCCCCGTTCGCGTGGTGTTCGACCGACGGGCCATGCTCAATCCCACCGTCTCGCTGGTACAGACCGCGCGGGAGATCCCGACCTGGGTGATGGCCTCTCCCGACGCGCCGGCCAACAACGCCTCGGTGCTCGACGCCAACGGCGTGCGCGTGTTCCGCCCCTTCGATCTCCCGGCGGGACTCGAGGAGCTCCGGGGAGCCGGGATCCAGTCGGTGTTATGTGAAGGGGGAGGGGCGCTGGGTGCCAAGTTGCTCTCCCTGGGACTGGTGGACCGTCTTTACTGGATCCAGGCACCGGTCTGGCTCGGGAATGGCGGCGTTCCGGCCTTCCCCGACGTTCTGGACGTGGACATCGACCAGGCGCCGCGCTGGATTCCGGTCGAGCGTAAGGCATTGGGGGCGGATACGTTACTCGTCTTGGACCGCAGGCTATGTTTACCGGAATAGTCACCGCTCAGGGGCGGGTGAAGGCCGGGAAGCGGGAGGCGGGAAGCGGGAAGCGTGAGGCCGGCCTGACGCTCACGATTCTATCGCCGTACCGAGGCCTCCGGCGGGGTGAGAGTATTGCCGTCAATGGTGCCTGTCTGACGGTCGAGAAGGTGGTGAAGGGCGGGTTCACGGTGCATGCCATCGCCACCACGCTCGAGCGGACGCTGATCGGTGAGTACGCACCGGGGCGGCAGGTAAACCTCGAGCGCGCGCTCAAGGCGAGTGACCGTCTGGGCGGCCACCTCGTGCAAGGGCATGTCGACGGGGTGGCGCGGGTCATCGCGGTGGCCGATCGCGACGACGCCCGGTTGCTCGATCTGGACGTGCCGGCGGAAGTCCGGGAGATCACCGTACCGCACGGGTCGATCACCGTGGAGGGTGTGAGTCTCACGGTGAACGCGTTGCCGGCGTCGGGGGCAGTGCAGGTGTCGCTCATTCCATTCACGCGGACCCATACCACGTTGGGTGCCGCGCAGGTGGGCGACCGGGTCCACGTGGAAGGGGACGTGCTCGGGAAGTACGTGAAAGCACTATGTCGCACGAACTCGTAGAACAGGCGATCGCGGATATCCGCGCGGGCAAGCTGGTCATCGTCGCGGACGACGAGGGCCGGGAAAACGAGGGCGACCTCGTGGGAGCGGCCGCGCGGGTCACTCCCGAGATGATCAACTTCATGGCCACGCACGGGCGGGGACTCGTCTGTCTCACCCTGACGCCTGACCGCTGTCAGGCCCTCGGCCTGTCGCAGATGACCGAGCACAACACCGAATCCCGGGAAACCGCGTTCACCGTCAGTGTGGACGCGGCGCCCCGCTTCGGCGTCAGCACCGGGATTTCGGCCGCGGACCGCGCCGCCACGATTCGCGTGGCGATCGATCCGGCCTCCGAGCCCTCCGACCTGCGCCGGCCCGGGCACACGTTCCCCCTTCGCGCCCGTCCCGGCGGTGTGCTCCAGCGCGTGGGCCAGACGGAAGCGAGCGTGGACCTGGCACGGCTCGCGGGACTGTATCCCGCCGGCGTGATCTGCGAGATCATGAACGCCGACGGGACCATGGCCCGCCGTCCCGAGCTCGACCGGTTCGCGGCGGAGCACCGGCTCACCTTCATCACCGTCGCCCAGCTGGTGCAGTACCGTCTCGCCAAAGAGCGGCTGGTGCACCGGGTGGCGAGCGCCCGTCTCCCCACCGCCGCCGGAGAGTTCACGATCATGGGCTACCGGAACGACGTCGACGATGCGGAGCACGTCGCGCTCGTGTACGGCGAGGTCGGTGGCCATGCGAACGTGATGGTCCGGATGCACTCGAAGTGCCTGACCGGCGACGTCTTCGGATCGCGGCGCTGCGACTGCGGCTGGCAGCTCGAGAGCGCCATGCACGCCATCGCCCGCGAAGGCCGCGGGGTGATCGTGTATCTGGATCAGGAAGGGCGGGGCATCGGGCTCCTCAACAAGTTGAAAGCCTATGAGCTCCAGGATGCGGGGAACGACACCGTCGAGGCCAACGAGAAACTCGGATTCAAGCCCGACCTCCGGAACTACGGCATTGGGGCGCAGATCCTGCTGGACCTGGGGCTGTCGTCCATCCGGGTGCTCACCAACAATCCGATGAAACTGGTGGGACTGGAGGGGTACGGGCTCGAGATCGTCGAGCGCCTCCCCATCGTTCCGCCGCCGTCCGACGAGAATCGCGCGTACCTGGACGTCAAGCGCGACAAGCTCGGACACCTCCTCACCCACTGACGTGACCGAATTCCGCGGCACTCCGCGCGCGCCGGCCACGCGGCGCGTGGCGCTGGTCGTGAGCCGCTACCACGAGCTCATCACCGCCCGGCTACTCGCCGGCGCGAAGGCCTGTTGCCGCGAGCACGGCGTTCCGGACGATGTCGTCGACGTGCTCTGGACGCCGGGCGCCTTCGAGCTGCCGGTGGCCGCCGAAGCGGCGGCGGCGAGCGGGAAGTACGCGGCGATCGTCGCCCTGGGGTGCGTGATCCGGGGTGAGACGCCGCATTTCGACTTCGTCGCCGGTGAAGCGGCCCGCGGCCTCGGCAACGTCGCCCTGGCGCACCGGATCCCGGTCGGATTCGGCGTACTCACCGTCGATCACCAGGCGCAGGCCGAGGCGCGCGCCGGCGGAAGCGGAGGGAACAAGGGGTTCGAAGCGGCCGAAGCGGCGCTCGCGACCGCCGACCTGCTGGCGCAGCTCCCCCATCGTGCTGCGCGCTGAGACCAAGGCCCGGGCCCGCGCCCTCCAGATCCTGTATGCCTGGGACCTGTCGGGCCGGCCGTCGCTCGAGGCGGTCGTCGCCCGCCTGGGGGTCGCGTTCGGCCATGAGCCGGATGGCTACGACCGGGGTGCCGATCTCGCGGCCCGCGCCGCCCTCGCCACCGAAGACTACGACCGCCGCCTCACAGACGCCGCGGAGCACTGGCGGCTCGAACGCGTGGGCGCTATCGAAAAGAACATCCTGCGGATCGCCATGGCCGAGCTGGATGAGGGGCAGACGCCGCCGAGAGTGGTGATCGACGAGGCCGTACGCTTGGCGCACTGGTTCGCCGGTCCCAAGGCGCCGGGGTTCGTGAACGGCGTCCTGGACACCGTAGCACGGGAGCAGGGCCTCCTGTGAGAATCCTCCTGACCAACTGGAACGACCGCGAAAATCCTCACGCCGGCGGTGCGGAGATCCACCTGCACGAGATCTTCGGCCGGCTGGCCCGGGCGGGGCACCAGATCGATCTGGTGGCGAGCGGCTGGCCCGGGGCGAGCCCGCGCGCGACCGTGGATGACATCCAGGTGCATCGGGTCGGTGGACGCAACAGCTTCGCGTTGCTGGGGCGCGGCGCGGCCCGGCGCCTCCTCGCCACGAACCCGTACGACATCGTGGTGGAAGACATCAACAAGCTGCCGCTCTTCCTTGCGTCGGCGACGCGACTCCCGTTCTGTGTGATCGTGCCGCACCTCTTCGGCACGACGGTTTTTTCGGAGGCGCGCTGGCCCGTGGCGTGTACGGTCTGGGCCGCCGAGTGGCCTATCCCGTGGGCATACCGCCGCGCGGCCTTTCATGCGATTTCGGACAGCACGAAGGCCGACCTCGTGGCCCGCGGCGTGCCCGCCGACCGGGTGGTCGTGATCTATCCGGGCGTCGATGCGCACTGGTACCGACCCGACGCCTCGGTGCGGCGCGCGCCGGTCCCCACGTTCCTGTACGTCGGCCGCCTCAAGCGTTATAAAGGAGTGGAGTACGCGTTGCGCGCGGTGGCGGCGGCGCGGGCCAGGGGAATCGACGTGCGGCTCGATATCGCGGGGAAGGGAGACGATCGCCCGCGACTGGAGGCGCTGGCCCGCGAGCTGGGAGTGGGGGAGACCGTCCGCTTTCTCGGATTCGTGGATGACGAGGAGAAGCGGCGGTTGCTCCGGGAGTCCTGGGCGGTGGTGTTCCCGAGTCCGAAGGAAGGCTGGGGCATCACCAACGTCGAAGCGGCGGCCTGCGGTACACCCGCGGTGGCGTCGGACAGCCCGGGGCTGCGGGAGTCCGTCCGCGACGGCGAAACGGGATACCTCGTGCCGCACGGCGACGTGGCCGCGCTCACGGAACGCCTGATCACCCTGGCGCAGGACCCGAAACGCGTCGAGATGCTTGGGGCCGCGGGCCGGCGGTTTGCCGAGTCCCTCACGTGGGACCGGGCCGCCCGGGAAACCGTGCAGCACCTGGAACGGACCTGCGCGTCATCCGGTGGCGAGAGGAACTAGTGGCGAATCCCAAAGTTCGTGATCTCCTGGCGCGGAAGGCTGAGCCGCTGCAGCTCGAGGCGCTGACGGGAGAAACCGGGTTCGACAAGGAGATCCCCTCGCCGGAGGCCTCGAGCCCGGGGCTGGTCCTCGCCGGCTACACCGCCCGGTTCGTCGGCAATCGCATCCATGTGCTCGGCGAGACGGAGGTCAGTTTCCTGGCCTCCCTCGATACGGGGGCCCGGCGCGCCAGCCTCGAGAATCTCTTCAAGTTCGAGCTGCCGGTGGTCGTCATCACCAAGGGACAATCGCCGCCCGCCGAGCTCCTGGAGCTGGCGCAGGCCCGCGGGGTGGCCCTGGTCCGCACGCAGCTCAAGACGGCCGAGTTCTACCGGCGCCTGAAACCGTTCCTCGATGACGCCTTCGCCCCGACCACCACGACGCACGCCTCGCTCGCCGACGTGTTCGGGGTCGGCCTCCTCTTCATGGGGCGCTCGGGGATCGGCAAGAGTGAGTGCGTGCTGGACCTGGTGGAGCGCGGACACCGGCTCGTCGCCGACGACGTCGTGCACGTCACCCGGCGGGGGAACGACGTGCTGATCGGACGCGGCCACGAGCTGTCCCGCCACTTCATGGAGATTCGCGGGGTGGGGCTGATCGACATTCAAGCCCTGTTCGGCGTCCGGGCCGTGCGCCAGCAGAAGCGCATCGAGGTGGTGGTGCAGCTCGAAGACTGGGATGCCAGCCGCGAGTACGACCGGACCGGGCTCGACCGCCAGGAAACCGCGCTGTTGGGCGTTTCTCTGCCCCTCGTGACGGTGCCCTTGAACCCCGGCAAGAATTTGACGGTTATCTGTGAGGTGGTGGCCATGAACCACCTTCTGCGGTATGGCGGCGTAGACTCCGCCAAGGAATTCAACGACCGGCTGATGCGGACCATGCGGCAACGGCGGGACGTCGGCACGTATCTCGAGGAAGACGATGAGTGACCCCCTGCGGGGCGTCGTCGTCTCACACGCGGGGCTCGCACAGTCCCTCGTCACGGCCGCCGAGCACATCTCGGGGGTGGCGGGAGCCCTCGTCCCAGTGAGCAACGAGGGCTGCGACGGCGGGTCTCTCAGGGCCCGTATCGGAGAGGCCATCGGCGCGGGGCCGGCGGTGGTGTTCGTGGACCTTCCGGGGGGCTCCTGTCTCACCGGCGCGGTGCGGATCGCCCGCGACCAGGGCCGGGGGATCGCCGTCGTCACGGGTGTGAACCTCGCCATGCTGCTCGATTTCGTGTTTCATCGGGACCTGCCGCCGGCCGAGGCCGCGCAGCGGGCGGTCGACGCGGGGGGGCGCGCCATCCGGATCCCACCGGCGTGAGTATCGCGGTGGTGCGGGTGGACGACCGGCTCATTCACGGTCAGGTGGTGGTCGGGTGGGGCCAGCCCCTGGGGCTGGGCTTCATCGCGCTGGTCGACGACAAGGTGCGCGGCAGTGAGTGGGAGCAGGACCTCTACCGGATGGGCGTGCCGCCCGGGATGGAGGCCATCTTCGCTTCCGTGGACGAAGCCGCCCGTCGCTATGACGGCTGGGTGAAGGACTCGAGAGTCGGACTGCTCCTTACCGGTGACATCGACACCGTCGCCGCCCTCATCGCCAAGGTTCCCGGAATCCGTCGCATCACGCTCGGCGGCATTCATCACAAGCCGGGCCGCGCGGAGCGTCTGCGGTACGTCTACCTGACGGACGATGAGGTCGGCACCCTGCGCACCCTCGCGCGACAGGGGGTCGAGGTCGTGGCGCAGGATGTGCCCACGGCGCGGGCCGTTCCCCTCGGAGAGTTCGCCCCATGATCGCCCACGGATGGGCGCTCCTGGCGGTGGGCACGATCGTGGGACTCGACCTCGTGTCGTTTCCCCAGGTGATGCTCGCGCGGCCGATCGTCGCCGGGACGATCGCGGGACTGGTCCTGGGGGACGTGGGCGTCGGCCTGCGCCTGGGCGTGCTCTTCGAGCTTTTCCAGTTCGACATCCTGCCGGTCGGGGCCACCCGCTACCCCGAATACGGTCCGGCGACAGTGGTGGCGGTCGGCGCCGCACAGGCGTTCGCGCTGCCGTTCGGTCTCGGCCTCGCCACCCTTGTGGGGCTCTTCACCGCCATGCTCGGCGGCGTCTCGCTCCAGATCCTCCGGCGCATGAACACCCGGGCGGTCACCGCCCGCGCCCCCGCGCTGGAACGGGGGGACGTCGGCGCGCTGGTCCGGCTCCACTTCGCGGGCGCAGGACGGGACCTGCTCCGCGCCGCCATCGTCACCGCCATCGGATTGGTCCTGGTCGGGGTCACGCGGGAGTTCGTCGTGCCCGCTCTCTCGCATCGCGGCGAGCGCCTCTTGTCGGTGGCTGCGACCAGTGCCGCGCTCGCCGCCGGCGCCGCCGGCACCCTGCGTCTCGTCGGGCTCGGCACCCACCTCAAGTGGCTCGCCGCCGGGCTGGCGGGCGGAATCGTGGTCGCATGGCTCGTGTAAGGCTCGGAGCGGCGTTCCTGCGCCTGTTCACGGTCCAGGCCTCCTGGAATTACGAGCGGCTCATCGGCGTGGGCACCGGGTTTGTGGCCGAGCCGTTGCTCCGGGGTCTGTCTCCGGACCGCTACCACGCGGCGCTGGGGCGTGCCTCCCGGTACTTCAACGCGCATCCGTATCTCAGCGGAGCCGGCGCGGGCGCCTTGGCCCGGGCGGAAGTGGATGGCGTGCCGGCGGAGCAGATCGAACGCCTGCGTGGGGCCCTCGCCGGGCCCCTCGGCTCCATCGGCGATCGGCTGGTCTGGGCGGGATGGCTGCCGACCCTGTCGGCCCTGACGTTGGCCGCCGTCACCGGGGGCGGGGGAGCCGCCGCCGTGGCCGTCTTCCTCATCGTGTATAACGTTGGGCACGTCGCCCTGCGGTGGTGGGCGCTCCGCGCGGGGTGGCACTATGGCCCGCGGGTGGTCGCGGCGCTGCAGGAGCCGTGGATCCGCCGGGCGGGGCAAATTCTCGGACCGGCCACCGCGTTGGCTCTGGGATTCGCGCTGCCGATGGTGGCGCAGTGGTCAGGGAACGCCTTCCGGGGCTGGCCCCGGATCACGCTCGCGGTCGCGGCCGCGGTGGCCTTCGGGCTGCTCCGGTGGCGTCCGGACATCCTCAGCGGACTCAGGCTGGGGCTCGTACTCGTCGTCATCGCCCTCGTCGCGGGTGTCCTATGGCGCTGATCGAGCGCGAAGCGACGATCGTGAACCCCCTGGGCGTGCACGCGCGCCCGGCGGCGGAATTCGTGAAGACCGCGGGGCGGTTCGCCTCAGCCATCGAAATCCGCCGCGGAGACGTAACGGTGAACGGGAAGAGCATCATGGGCGTGATGATGCTGGCCGCGGAGCAGGGGGCGGTCATCGTCATCGTCGCGAACGGAGACGACGCCGAAGCCGCCGTGGAGGCTCTCTGTGCCCTGGTGGCGGCCGGCTTCAACGAAATGGACCTTACGGAATGAGCGATCGCACGCTGCGCGGCATCGGAGTATCTCCCGGCATCGCCATCGGTCCGGCGGTGGCGGTGCAGACCACGCTCCCCGAAGTGCCGCACCGGGTGGTGCCGCGCACCCAGGTCGAGAAGGAAGTCCGCCGTCTGCGGGCGGCGGTCCGGGACGTCCGCCGTCGCCTGACGGAGCTCCGCAAGCGGGCCGAAGTGGAGGCGGGCGCCGACGAAGCCCGGATTTTCGACGCCCAGATCCTCATGCTCGAGGACAAGTCCTTCCTCGGCGCCGTCGAGGAGCTGATCCGTAAGAACCATCTCACGGCGGAGAAGGCGTACGAATACCAGGTCCTCGAAGTCCGGGATGCGTGGGCGGCGACGTCGAGCCCGAGGCTCAAGGAGCGCCTGGCCGACTTGAACGGCGTCACTATCCAGGTGGTCCGGCACCTCCTGCACAAGGGCGACCTGGTGGCCGGCGGTATCCGGGAGCCGTCGATCCTGGTGGCGCACGAGCTCGCTCCCGGCGTCACGGTCCAATTCGGCCGCGACCGCGTGCTCGGACTGGTGAGTGAAGAAGGGACACGGACGTCGCACGCGGCGATTCTCGCCCACTCCATGGGCATGCCCGCCGTCATGGGTCTCGCCGGGGCGCTCGAACGGATCAAGTCCGGGACGATGCTGATCGTGGACGGTACCCGCGGCGTGGTGATCCTCGACCCCGACAAGGAAGAGATTGCGACGGCGCGGGCCATGGACGCGCGCCGGAAACAGATCGCGCGGCAGGCCGAAGAAGGCGCGGGCCTCCCGGCGATCACCACCGACGGGATCCGCATCAACGTCCGCGGCAACGTGGACCTGCCGGAGGAGATCAAGGCGGCCAAGGAACACGGCGCCGAGGGCGTCGGGCTCCTGCGGACCGAGTTCCTGATCACCGGCCACACCCAGCTGCCGACGGAGGACGAGCAGGCGAAGTATTTCCGGAAGGTCGGCGACGCCTTCCCCGGCCATCCCATCGTCATCCGGACCTACGACCTGGGGGGGGACAAGTTCCCGGCGCCGTTCCGGGCACCGCCGGAGGCCAATCCGTTCCTGGGCTGGCGCGCCATCCGTGTCTGCCTCGATCAACCCGAGATGTTCCGGGTGCAGATCCGCGCGGCGCTCCGGGCGGCCGCGCACGTGCCCATCCACCTCATGATCCCTCTGGTCACCCGGCTCTCCGAGGTGGAGACGACGCGCGAGATGGTCGCCGAAGAGGGGCAGCGGCTCAAGCGCGCCGGCGTGGCGGCGGCGGAAACCGTCCCCGTGGGCGTGATGGTCGAGACGCCGGCCGCCGCGGTCATGGCCGACCGCCTGGCCGAAATCGCGGACTTCCTCTCCGTGGGCACCAACGATCTCACGCAGTACACGCTGGCGGTGGACCGGAGCAACGCGCGGCTGGCGGACCGCTTTACGCCCCACGATCCGAGCGTTCTCCGGCTCCTCAAGCTGGTGGCGGAGGCGGCCCGGGCGGCGGGGAAACCCGCGAGCGTCTGCGGCGAGATGGCGTCCGAACCCATCTCGGCGTTCCTCCTGCTCGGGCTCGGGTACGAAACACTCTCGGTCGCTCCGCCGGCGCTGCCGGTCATCCGCTGGCTGGTGCGTCAGGTGAGCCGCGAGCAGGCGATGTCGGCGGCGGTCGCCGCGCTGGCCGCGCGCTCGGCGGACCTGGCGCTCGACATTCTGCGCTACGCGCTGGCGGAAGCCGTGGACATGAAGCTCCTCGATCCCGATGCGCGGTTGCCCGGGGGTCGCACCTCCGCTAGTTTGCCTAGCTAAAGGGAGATCCATCCACATGTTGGACGCTCGCCACGTCTTTACGTCCGAGTCCGTCACCGAAGGCCATCCTGACAAGATCGCGGACCAGATTTCGGACGCGATTCTCGACGCCATTCTGACCAACGACGCCGCCGCCCGCGTCGCCTGCGAAACGCTGGTGACGACGGGGATGGCGGTCGTGGCGGGCGAGATCACGACCACGACGTACGTGCACATCCCGGATATCGTCCGGGGCACCATCAAGGCCATCGGATATACGGACGCAAGCTATGGCTTCGATGCCGAGACCTGCGCCGTCCTGACCACCATCGACCGCCAGTCCGCGGATATCGCGATGGGCGTCGACATCGGGGGCGCGGGGGACCAGGGCATGATGTTCGGGTACGCCACGAACGAGACGGCGTCCCTCATGCCGCTGCCCATCGTGCTGGCGCACCGGCTGGCCGAGCGTCTCGCCGCGGTGCGAAAGGACGGGACCCTCCCGTACCTCCGGCCCGACGGGAAGACGCAGGTCAGCGTGGTATATGAAGGCGCCCGGCCCGTGGGCATCAGCAAGGTCGTCGTGTCCACGCAGCACTCGGACCGCATCAAGGCGAACGAGCTCCGTGACGCGGTGATCAAGGCGGTAGTGACGCCGGTGCTCGCCGACGCCGGATTCCAGGTGGCCGAGGCGGATGTCCTGGTGAACCCCACCGGCCGGTTCGTGGTCGGCGGCCCCCAGGGGGACGCCGGGCTGACCGGCCGCAAGATCATCGTGGACACCTACGGCGG
>Ga0079221_10000517_pt1 | contig 10964 bp, 11 predicted proteins | sample GAAS200_FD_75069 | JGI IMG/M metagenome (GOLD analysis project Ga0079221, IMG submission 75069) | Agricultural soil microbial communities from Georgia to study Nitrogen management - GA AS200 | ecosystem: Environmental > Terrestrial > Soil > Agricultural land | place: USA: Georgia | collected... | reverse complement strand
GACGATAGCCCGCCTTAGTCGGCGAACAACCGGCCTCGGCCGAGGAAGCGGATGGCACGGGAACAGCGCCGACTGGCAGCGATCATCTCGGCCGACGTGGCGGGCTACTCCCGCCTGATGGGACGCCACGAGAGCGGTACCCTAGCCACTCTAAAAGCTCATCGTCGAGAGCTCATCGACCCTACCATTGCGGAGTACGGCGGGCGCATAGTCAAGACGACTGGCGACGGACTGTTGCTCGAGTTTGCCAGTGTCGTCGAAGCGGTGCGTAGCGCAGTCGACGTGCAGCGCGGCATGGTCGTTCGCAACGCCGAAGTGGCGATGGATCAGCGAATCGAATTCCGCATCGGTATTAACGTCGGCGACATTATCATCGACGGGGAAGACATCCATGGCGACGGCGTGAACGTAGCCGCACGCCTGCAAGCGCTTGCCGAGCCGGGTGGGATTTGCGTAAGCAATGCAGTCCGCGATCAGGTGCTCGACAAGCTGAGTTTCAGGTTTGATGAGCTGGGTGCGCAGCAAATGAAGAATATCGCTCGCCCCATGGAGGTGTATCGATTGGCGTTTGCGGACAATTCGGCTGCGGGACCGCCAGCCTCGCGTCGATGGTCAATTGCGCAGGGACCTCCATCCATCGCGGTGCTGCCCTTCGTCAACCGCAGCCGCGACGAGGCCGACGAGTATTTCTCGGATGGCCTGGCCGACGAACTCTTGAACGTGCTAGCCAAGATCCGCGGGCTGCGCGTCGCGGCGCGCACCTCGTCGTTCCAGTTCAAGGGCAAGAATGACGATATCGCGGCGATCGGGCGCAAGCTCAACGTAGCCACGGTGCTCGAAGGCAGCGTGCGCACGGCCGGAAACCGGCTCCGCATCTCGGTGCAGCTGGTGAAGGTTGCCGATGGCTATCACCTGTGGTCGGAGAGCTACGACCGAACGCTGGAAGACATCTTCGCGGTGCAGGATGACATCGCGCAGTCGGTCGTGAAGGAACTGCGCACCGCCTTGTTGGGCGAGACTGTGGACGCGAAAGCGGCCACCGAGGTGACGATGCAAGTGGCGGCCGCGGTGAAGGGTCGCGCCACAAACTCGGAGGCGCACCGACTGTATCTGCAGGCGCGGCACTTCATAGATCGCTACACGCGCGACGACACTGCTAGGGGCATCGAGTATCTCAAGCAGGCGCTGCACCGGGACCCGGAGTTCGCGCTCGCGTGGGCGGAGCTGGGCAGGGCGTACGCGACCGAGGCGAGTCAAGCTTGGGCTCCGGTGGCCGCGGGGTATGAACGGGCGCGGGAGGCGGTGGGGCGCGCACTCGCGCTGCAGCCGGGGCTGACGGAGGGCTACTCGCAGCTGGGTTTGATCCAGATACAAAACGACTGGGACTGGCGGGGTGCTGAGGCGTCCTATCGCCGGGCGCTGGAGTTAACGCCAGGAAACCCCGTGGCGCTTCGCTGGGCTGGCGTACTGGCCGCGAACCTCGGTCGTCTCGACGAAGCAATCGCCCTTTTTCGCCATGCGATCGACCACGACCCGCTGAGTTCAGCGGCTTACAACAACCTTGGGATAGCGCTCGACGCGCGCGATCGCCTCGCTGAGGCAGAGCTGGCGCGCAGGAAAGCGCTCGAAATCTCCCCCCAGAGAATCGGCGCGCGTGCACACCTCGCGCTGAACCTGCTCGCTCAGGGGCGGAGCGAGGATGCGCTGGCCGAGGCGCTGAGGGAGCCGGAGGAGTGGGCGCGAATCCAGGCGCTCGCGATCGTGCATCACTCCGTAGGTTGCCGGACCGAAGCGGACGCGGCGCTGAGCGAACTGATCGCAAAGCACGCGGGAGACGCCGCCTTTCAGGTCGCAGAGGTGTACGCGGCGCGCGGCGAAACCGCTCTCGCCTTCGAGTGGCTCGAACGGGCGTATACCCAGCGAGACGCCGGGCTTAGCGAGACAAAGATCAGCCCACGACTCCGCTCCCTGCACGCCGATCCGCGATGGAGCGCATTCTTGCGCAAAATGGGGCTGGCGGATCGAGGCGGAACTTCGTGAAGCTCGACATAACGGCATGGCGCGACCCAGTACTGGAGTACGCCCCACGCGAGTTGATCGGCAACGCGGAAGGCCGCTTCTCGCCGTCTCGCGCCGATGAACGACTGCTTTGGAGCACGAAGGTCCATGTCCGCGTTTGGCCGCGAACGGTAGCCCAATGACCGCTATCAAGCACGTCCGCAAATCCGCAACCCGCCCCAAAGCGGGCAAACAAAAGCCCCGCGGAAGCGGGGCCGATTGCGTGATTGAGTTGCTCGTCTACCGCGAGCCTTGATCGTCCAGTGGGCAGGAGATTGATTGCGGCGCAGCCAACTCTCAATGCGGCACTGGGACCGAATCGGCAAATATGTCCTGATCGTTGGCCAGCGTCGCATTGGCGGCGGCGCCCGTACAGATTGCGGGCGGCGAGCCGGGCACGCCTGTGCCCGGGCAAAGGAAGAATGCGGGATTACGCGTGTCACTCCAGACCGGATGCGCTCTGTCCAGCGCCGACAGTCCGCCATAGTCTCCCCAGAACTGTCCGCCGAACTCCGTTGGTGGAGGCATTGACGAAGAGCTGACCCGCTTGACGCCGAAGTGCACCATGTCGACCGATCCCGAAAGGCTGATATCCGAGAACCCTGTCGTCTCGCTGTTGCCATACTGGCGATCATAATAGGAGATCGCGAGCTGACCCGAGCTGGTGAACGCGAGCCACTGGAACCACTGGTCGGTCGTGGTCTGCGCCGACGTCGACGTCGCGCTCGTCAGTAACCTCGGGTCTGTCAACGTGCCGGTAAACGACGCCCCACCGTCGCTCGAAACGCTCACGAGGATATCGTTGTTGCACGCTTCCGCGGTCTTTACGCCGGTGAAAAGATTCGTCCCGAAGACCGAGAATCCGGCGGGGACACAGCCATTCGCTTCCTTTGAATTCGGATTGATATAAGAGCCGAACGCGACGACGATCCGGCTGGCGTTCGTCGGATCGACCGCGGCCGACGGATAGTTGCTGGCGCGGAAGACCGAGTTCGTCGTAGCTCCCTTTTCCGGTACGCAGGCGCGGAAGGGATCTTGACCCTGGTACGTGAAACAGTCAGGCAAGTCATAGTAGTCCGCGACCTTGACAGGGCTTCCGAAGCTGGCGCCGCCATTGGTGGACTTGGTCACCAATATCTGGTTCCGATTATCCGATCCCGTGACCACGTTGTTGAAATTCGAATACACGACGTAGAGCGTGCCGTCGGGTCCGGTAAACGGCTGAGAATTTTGGTTCTCGTTGCACCTGCCCTGGGGTGTCGGAATCCCATAAGTGTTGCCACAAAGTGAACTGTCCGTGCTGACGATGACCGGGGCGCTGAAATGTTCGCCGTAGTCCGACGAGTACGCCTCATAGATGTAGCCCGTTCCATCGGCGGCGAAGTCGGTCCACGTCACGTAGACGCGGTCTTGGAATGGACTGCCCCTCGCGTTGTCGACGGTCATATACGGCTTGTCGATGAGCGTACTGCCTGTCCCCTCCACGTCATCGAACTCGATGACCGGACGCGCCGGGAAATTCCAGGAAGCGCCGAAGTTGCCGGTCGAACGGAAGACATAGACGGCGCTCGACTGGTCGGGGTTGTTTGACGCGACCAGCCCGCGCATGAACATCTGGCAGGACAGATACGCGTTGCCCTTGCTGTCCCACGCGACCGACGGGTCGCCCGCAGACTGGAAGTATTCACGCGGCACCCCGCCAAAGGCCGTCCCGCGGACGAAGCCGCTCGGAACGGTACTGTCGTGCCAAGCCTGGCCGCCGTTGGTGCTCCAGGCGACGCCACAGTTCCCATCGCCGCGGCGGTAGTCGTTGAACGCGGCCACAAGGTGCTGTGGAGCGTTGGGATCCTGTGCGACAGACGTCTCGTTCTGCGCCTGAGCGCGGCCGGCCAGGTCCGGGTCGCTGAGGTTGAGGCAGTTTTGATTGACCTTGACGTTCGAACCAATCTGCGGACTGCAGTCCCCGCTAGCTCCCGGAGTGAAATTGGTGGCGTTCGAAGGGTTGAGTCCGTTCGCGCCCTTGACTGCATTGGGCCCATTCGACACGGAAGCTTTGTCGAGGGAAAACGACGCAAAACCGGAAAGAAGTCGCTTCTGGACTCCTAGAAGCTTGTTGCCTCCCGAGGCGTTTTGACCGATAGCATGGCCGGTCATGGCAACGATAAGGACCAGTCCCGAGACACATCCTGCCACGAGCGGCATGATTGGTTGGCGTTTCATCTTTCTCCTCCTCGCCCTTGCAGCCACGTCATCGGCGCAGGTCTGGTGACTGGCTGCCTAACCACCACGCGACTCGCTCCTGCCCGCGTCGCCCTGCGTCGATTTGTACGGCCGCAAGCATAACGCAGGCCGAATCGACAAGCACTCTGAATCGCCGTTGTTTTCATGGCAGCACGGAAGTCCTGGCCGGGGCAGTTGTAAAGCATTTCGACAGTTCTGGGGGAGTTGGCCCCCGAAAGAGGAAGGACGATCGACTTGGTGACGCCCTGATACGGGTCGCCGCCGACCTTGGTCAGCGCGGCCGTTACCTTTTCGATGACATCCTCCAGCTCCACGCCGCGCTTTTCGATCAGCAGCGATCGCGGCGTGCCCCGGATCTGACCGGTGGCGATGGTTCGCGCGCTTGCGCCGGTGATCGGCACTTGCCTGCTTTCGATCTTCACGTCCTCGAATTGCGCCTGGGCCAGCAGATCGCGCAACAGCGCGCGATCGTACATCTCCTACGGAAGCCGGAAGCGCATTTCCGCGTCGCCCGGGAAGAGGCCCTCGAAGACTTGCGCATTGGCCAAAATATGCGGGTTTTCCTCGAAGCAACTGTCGTAGTAATGCGGAATGGAACCGGTGAAGGTTGCGCTCGTTTCGACCATGCCGGGACGGTACGCCCGTTGCGCTTCGCGGGTCAAGACGGCTGATTGACGGCCCGCGTGCGTGGCAACTAGACTCGTCGTGTCCCGCTTGCGCGCAAATGCCAGCACGACGCGATTTCATAATTTTTCTCGCCGGCGCGACGGCGGCATGGCCTTCGCTATCGCGCGCGCAGCGCAAGGCGATGCGGGTGATCGGTGTCCTCAGCGCCACGTCGCCCAGCCCTTCCGGGCCGTTCATGCGCGCATTCCGCCAGGGATTGAGCGAAGCAGGCTACGTCGAGGGACAGAATGTTGCGATCGAATACCGCTGGGCGGAGGGCCATTACGATCGGCTGCCCGCATTGGCCGCCGATCTCGTCGGCCGCAAGGTCGATTTGATCGTGGCGAACAACCCGCCTCCGGCACTGGCCGCGAAAAACGCGACCTCGACGATCCCGATCGTCTTCAGGGGTGGCGCCGACCCGGTCGCGGACGGACTGGTCCCGAGCCTCGCCCGGCCGGGCGGCAACCTCACGGGGGTCAGCATCGCGGACGATCTGACGGCCAAGCGGCTCGAGCTGTTGTCTGAGCTGGTCCCGCGGGCCCGGGTGATTGCCCTGCTGGTGAACCCGAACAGTCCGGCTGCCGAGCGCGTCATTCGAGACGTGCAGGAAGCAGCGCGCACGAAGGGGTTGCAACTCCATGTCCTGAAAGCCGGCACCGAAAGCGAGATCGACATCGCGTTCGCCTCCCTGGTCCAACTGCATGCCGGCGCGCTCGTCGTTGCCTCGGATCCGTTCTTGAGCAGCCAGCGCGAGCAGCTTGTGGCGCTGGCATCACGCCGTGCCATTCCGTCGAGCTATGCGTGGCGTGAATTCGCCGAAGCCGGCGGCCTGATCAGCTATGGACCAAGCCTGACTTCTGCCTATCGCCTGGTCGGTATTTACGCGGGAAAGGTCCTCAAGGGTGCCAAGCCCGCCGATCTGCCGGTCCAGCAACCGACGACCTTCGAGCTGGTCATCAACCTCAAGACGGCCAAGGCGCTGGGCGTCACTGTGCCGCAATCGATGCTGACGCACGCCGACGAGGTGATCAAGTAAGGCAGGCCGGGGGCATCGACAGTCCGCGTGACGATGCGACCGCCGGCGTACGCTATGCGCGATTTCGCGGTCCTAAAAAGTACCAGAGGATGAGTCCGAGCAGCGGCAACAGCACCACGACGAGCACCCAAAGCAACTTCTTGTCGTTGGCGGCCGAGCTTTGAAGAATGTTGATGAGCGCCCAGATGTCGCCGATCAGGATCAGTACGCCAAGGATTCCACCGTATCCGTAGCCGAGCATTTTTAGTTTCCCCCTTTGGGTCGCGGTTTGCGCGTTCGTATCGCGGTTGAGCGGCAGTCTATCATCGCGTCCCGAGCACGTAGCGCCACTCGCTTTCGCCGCTCGGTGCCGCGCGCGACAACCGCCGCTCCAGCCGGTGGCTCAGCCAAGACCCCGCATAGCAGATCGCGAAGAAGAGGGCGCCAACGAGCGTGAAGATCTCGAACGGCGCGAGCGTGCGCTCGACGACGTGCTGGCCGGCGCGCGTCATCTCGAAATAGCCGATCGCCGAGGCGATGGATGTGTCCTTGACCAGGATCGTGAACTGCCCGACCGCCGGCGGGATGATGCGGCGAAGCGCCTGCGGAATGACGACGGAGGCCAAAACCTGGCGGAACTTGAGCCCAAGCGCCGTCCCCGCCTGCCATTGCTCCCGCGATATCGCCTGCACGCCGCCGCGCACGATCTCGGCGAGGTAGGCGCCGTTGTTGAGCACGAGCGCGACCGTCGCAGCGGTGAACGCCGAGGGGTTCCAGCCGAGGAAAAGCGGCAGCCCGAAGAAGATGAAGAACATCTGCACCAGCACCGGTGTGCCGCGGAACAGCTCGATGTAGGCGACGCTCATCCAGCGTATCGGCAGGGGCGCGTACAGGCGCAGCAGCCCGGCGATCGCCCCGACGGCGAGGGTGAAGACCAACGCGAGCGCCGCCAGACGCACGGTGGCCGCCGCGCCGCTCAGGATGTAGCCGAAGTTGTCGAGCAATACGCTCACGATGGCGACTATCGCGGCGTGCGCAGCCGCAGCTCGAGGAGCCGGAACAGCCCCGCAGCCGCGAGCGTCAGAGCGAGGTACGCCAGCCCCGCCATCGCGTACAGCTCGAACGAACGATACGTCTGGGCGACGATGTCGACCACGCGGTAGGTGAGCTCGGCCGCGCCGATGACCGAGGCGAGCGACGAGATCTTGAGCATCACGATGACCTGTCCGCCGAGCGCGGGGACGGCGCCGCGCAACGCCTGCGGCAGGACGATCGAGCCGAAGACCGCGGCCTCGCTCAGTCCCAGGGCGCGGGCGGCCTCGACCTGGCCGCGGCCGACGGCCTCGATGTTCGCGCGCAGGATCTCCAGCGTGTAGGCGCCGCAGTACAGCGACAGCGTGACGAGGGCGGTGGCGTTCGAGTCGAACCTCAGCCCGAGCTGCGGCAGCCCGTAGAACACGAAGTAGAGCTGCACCAGCATCGGCGTGTTGCGCACCACTTCGACGTAGGCGCGCATCGCTCCGCGCAACCACGCGATGCCGCTCACGCGCGCGGCCGCGCCGGCGATGCCGATCGCGAGTCCGATCGCGATCGACAGGCCGGCGAGCTTCAGCGTGTCGAGGACGCCGGCAGCGAGAAGCGGAAGCGAGGAGCGGACGACCTCCCAGGAGATCGCGTAGCTCATCCCGCTAGCGCAGCCCCCACTTGGCGAGCAGCTGGTCCGTTGTACCTGATTGCTTCATCCGCTTGAGCTGATCGTTCATCCAGGCCACGGTCTCGGCGTCGTCCTTGCGGATGCCGACGGCCCACGGCTCCTCGTTGTAGAGCCCGCCCACCAGCTTGTAGCCCGGGTTCTTGCTCACGAACGGCTGCATGAGCGCGATGTCCTGCACGACGGCGTCGACGCGCTTCGCCTGCAGCGCGGAGAAGAGCTCGCTGATGTGCTCGAGCTTGAGGATCTCCGCGGGCGCCGGCGAGAGCTTGGAGACGATCGTATCGGCCGTCGAGCCGCGCGTCACGCCGACGCGCTTGCCGGCGAGCGTGGCCATCGTCGAGATGTCGCTGGTGTCCTTGGCGACCATGATCGTGTAGCCACCGGTGTAGTAGGGATCGCTGAACGAGATGGTCTTCGCGCGCTCGGGCGTGACCGACAGCGTCGCGATGACGATGTCCACCTTGTTGGTGACGAGGAAAGGAATGCGGTTCGGCCCGCTCACCTCCACGAGATCGACGGCGTCGGGATTGCCCAGGAGCGCCTTGGCGAAGTCGCGCGCCATGTCGATCTCGAAGCCGACCACCTGCTTCTGCTCGTTCACGTAGCCGAAGGGCGGGAAGTCGTACTTCACGCCGACGGTCAGCTTGCCGCGCTTCTTGGCGGCGGCGATCGCGGAGCTGTCCGCGGTCTGCGCGGTGCCGTCCGCGACGACGCCGGCGAGCGCGGCGACGAGCAGCAAGCCGGCCCAGAAGATGCGAGATACACGCTTCATGAGACTCCTCCCTCCAAGTGATCGATCGACGGCATCGCCGCCGCGCCCGCCATCGTAGCCGAATTCAGCGCCAGTCTTCCGGCGCGATGGTCATGGCTCGGAGCTTTTTCTCGTCGATCTCGACGCCCAGCCCGGGCGTTCGCGGCAGGTGCGCCCGGCCGGCGCGAAGCTCGACTCCGCCGCGGAACGGCGTGTCGGTGAACCACTGGAACCCCTCCAGATCGGCAGGATATGCGTCGCGGAGGGTCGCCGCGAGATGGGCATTGGCGGTGTCGCCGAGGAGGGTGAAGGGCATGGTGTCGAGGCTCACGCCGATGCCCGCCGCCTCGCAGATCGCGGCGATCTTGCGCGCCGCGCCGAGTCCGCCGACGCGGTTCCACTTGAGCACGATCCGGTCGGCGGCGCCGTGGCGAACGATCTGGATCATGGCCTCGGGCGACAGCACCGATTCGTCCAGCACCACAGGGATCTTCAGCCGCTCGCGGATGTAGCGATGTCCTTCGAGGTCGAGATGGTGCAGTGGCTGCTCGAGGGAGAGATTGGCATGGAAACGAGCGCGCTGGATCTCGTCGACGATCCGCACCGCCGACTTCGCGTTGCGCCAGGACTGGTTGGCGTCGGCGTCGACGGCGACCGTGTCGGGAACGGCGCGCAGCGCGGCGACGAGCTTGTCTTTCTCCGCTTTTAGCGACTCCGCCGACAAGCCCTTGGTGCGCACAACGTTGCCCACCTTCACCTTGAGACTGCGGTAGCGCTTGCGCACGAGGGTGCGGCATTGCGCCGCCATGCTCGCCGGCGAATCCGCGTAGGCGCTCGTCTGCAGCTCGAACTCGGTGCGCCACGCGCCGCCGAGCAGCTCGTAGACGGGACAGCCATACGCCTTGCCGGCGATGTCGTGCAGCGCCAAGTCGATCGCAGCGCGCGCTGGCTGGACCGCCTGCGGGTATGCGCCCGAGACGCGGTCCATTCGCCGATGCGCCTCGATGCGATCGAGCGGATCGGCGCCGTCGAGCAGGTTCGCGTATCCGCGTAACAAATCGAGCAGCCCGTTCATCGTCTGGTGGAAATACACCGTTCCGGCGGCGGCTTCGCCCAGGCCGGAGATGCCTGAGTCGGTGTCGATGCGGACGATGACGGTGCTGCTGCCGGGGAGCGCGGTCGACTGGTTGGCGGCGTAGCCGGGTTTGACGGCCCGGAGGCGGAGGGGAAAGGCTTGGAGGCGGGTGATCCTCATGGCCACCGCGATCCTACTACGATGCCGAGAATCGATGCTCGTTTAAACCGGTTGTCTCACGCAAACGCAACTTCTTGGCGCTCGCTGGTCGCGTGCGGCGCTCCTTCGTGCAGAAGGGCTTGAATATCGCGTTCATCTTCACTTGGGCAGCGACTGCCAATAATGACCCGCCTTATTGCATCAGCAGGAATGTCGTAGTAGCCAGGCCCGTGCTGGGCAAAGAAGAACGGCACAACTGCGTCTGGAATTTTGTGTTGCCGGAAGAATTGCATCTTACGAACTTCATCGTCCCAACGCGCAATGACACGCCATTCCTTCTCATGTTGCCACGATATTCGCTTTGTAAAGACTGCCTTCGTCAAGAACCCGTCCCGACCATCCTTAATTCGGTTAAGCACAGGTGTGGTATCTGTGTATTCGACTTTCTGCGCCATCAAGAAGAGCCCCTTATTGGGATCGAATTCGACGCACACACCGCGACAGCCATCAGCGTAATGTGCCCAAAGCAAGTCTTCGTCGAGCGTGTCTGAAAGGCTCAACACCCCAAGTTGCTGCAGAAGTCGGTGTACTTCCTGCCGAAATGGATCGATATTGGTTTCCAGGCGACGAAGAAGCGGCCCGGCCATCTGCAGTCGCCGTGCAGGAGGTAGTTTCCGAGCTACCTCGGTCCGTAGTAAGTGCTTTACGTACTGACGCTTCTCGATGTCAGTCGCTGCAAAGCTGACCTCGGGTCGGAATTCCCGAAAATCATTCAGTGACGAAGGCGATCGAAAGTAGATTTCATGCTGCACCAGCAACCTGCGCAGCCAGTCCTTTCGTTCTCCCTTTAGCGACGTGTAGTAGAAAAAAGCCGCTGGCGAATCCTCTAGATCACGCATGGTTTAGCGACACACTTAGTCCCAACTCAACGCCCCCCCCGTCTGATACTCGATCACTCTCGTCTCGAAAAAGTTCTTCTCCTTCTTCAGATCGATCATCTCCGCCATCCACGGGAACGGGTTGTCGGCCTTGTCGAACAAGGGATCGACGCCGATCTGCTGGCAGCGGCGGTTGGCGATGAAGCGCAGGTATTCCTTGAACATGGTGGCGTTCAACCCCAGCACGCCGCGCGGCATCGTGTCCTCGGCATAGGCGTACTCGAGGTCGACGCCCTTCTTCATCAGCGCGCGGATCTCCTCGCGGAACTCGGGCGTCCACAGGTGCGGGTTCTCCATCTTCACCGTGTTGACGAGGTCGATGCCGAAGTTGCAGAGCATGCTCT
>Ga0079221_10000514_pt1 | contig 10983 bp, 6 predicted proteins | sample GAAS200_FD_75069 | JGI IMG/M metagenome (GOLD analysis project Ga0079221, IMG submission 75069) | Agricultural soil microbial communities from Georgia to study Nitrogen management - GA AS200 | ecosystem: Environmental > Terrestrial > Soil > Agricultural land | place: USA: Georgia | collected... | reverse complement strand
TTTTTCATTACGCCGGTTTCATAAGCGATCCATTCTTTCCAGCGTTTACGCACTTTTTCTTTATGGATATAAGTATCTGCCAGGCGGATGAACAGGGTATAATGCCCTGCTTCGCTTTCCATAAATTTCCGGTAAAAATTTCGCATATACGTATCCGTTAGTCCTTCACTTAACCGTTTAAAACGCTCACAGCTTCTTGCTTCTATCAGCGCCATCAGCAGCAGGTGGTCTAAAAACCTTCCTTCGAAGCTTCCGCCTTTCTGAACAAATTCCTGTAATTTGTTTACATATTCATCTTTTCGCTGGGGGCCGAGTTTTAAATTTCGTTTATGCATCTCCGTTAGTACCTGGCGAAAATGCCCCCATTCTTCGGTTACAACAGGGGAGAGTTCTTTTACCAGTTCTTCCCGGTCATTATATTTTGAAATAAGCGAAATACAGCTCGTAGCAGCTTTCTGCTCGCACCATGCATGATCGGTGAGTATTTCTTCCAGGGAAATGGAAGCCAGGTCAACCCATCGCGGATCGGTAACAAGCTGCAATCCTAAAATATTTTTGGTATCCTGTGAAATCATGAATCAAAAATAGCAGAATTAGTGAATGGACTAATTACAGATTAGCTAATTTTATTTTATGAATGAAAATTTTCTGGATAAAAAATTATCAGAGCGTAAACAAAACAATGCATTACGTTCTTTGAAATTGAATGATCATAAAATTGACTTCTGCAGCAATGATTACCTCGGCATCGTAAAAAACAAGTTGCTTGAAAAGATTATTCCGGGCAATGTTTCGCACGGAAGTACAGGCTCACGGCTGCTTTCGGGGAATTATAAATTAATCGAAGACACTGAACAAACCATTGCCGCTTTTCATGATGCACCTGCCGCATTAATTTTTAATTCAGGTTACGATGCCAACACCGGCATTTTAAGCTGTGTTCCTCAAAAAGGAGATGTAATCGTGTACGACCAGTTGAGCCATGCTTCCATAAGAGATGGTATTCGTTTATCATTTGCCGCATCATTTTCTTTTATGCATAATGATATGGCAGATCTAGAAAAAAAATTATCCACGGCAAAAGATTTTCAAAACATTTTCGTGGTAACAGAATCTGTCTTTTCAATGGATGGAGATAAGGCGCCGCTTAAAGAAATAATTGAGCTATGTACAAAATATAATGCCTCATTGATAATAGACGAAGCACATGCCACCGGCGTGGTTGGCGAAAAAGGAGAGGGGCTGGCGAACCAATTGCAAATGGAACAACATTGTTTTGCACGCATTCACACATTTGGAAAAGCATGTGGATGTCATGGCGCAGCAATACTCGGGTCAGAAAAATTAAAACAATATCTTATCAATTTTTCAAGACAGTTTATTTACAGCACTTCTTTGCCGGAATCGGCAGCAGCAGCTATTGCAGCATCTTATCAAATTTTTCCTTCTTTAAAAAATGAAAGAGAACAATTGCAAAAAATGATTGCGACTTTTCAAAAAGCAGGTTTAAAATATGAAAAATTAAAAAGCGATACTCCTATACAAATCGTAATTATTCCCGGTAATGATGAAGTAAAAAAAATTGCAACTGTTTTGCAAAAAAATAATTTTGATATTCGCCCAATTCTTTATCCAACTGTGCCGAAAGGGAAAGAACGATTGCGGATTGTATTTCATGCTTTCAATACGAAGGATGAACTGGAAAAATTAGTTGAGTTGTTGTCATGAATTAAGAGCATAATGTTTCATTCTCTTTATTCTTTTTATTATTTTACATCTTTAAACATAAATATGCGAATTGTTCCCTTCCTTATTTTCGGAATCATCACCACGGTGCTTACAGTGCTGTTAAATTCAACGTTGCTCACGCGCGCACCATTAGGCAAGTTATTGAACCCGCAGAGCGGAATATGGCAAAATGCAGAGCCGGCAGATTATGATTATTCTGCCGACCTGAAGTTCCCGCAATTGAAAGGAAAGGTAAATGTGTATTTTGATGAAAGGCTTGTGCCGCACGTGTTTGCCGATAATGATGATGATGCCTATTTTGTACAGGGATATCTTCATGCACGATTTCGTTTGTGGCAAATGGAATTTCAAACGCATGCCGCTGCAGGAAGAATCAGTGAAATAATCGGCAACAGGCCGGGTGTTTTAAATTTTGACAGAAATATGCGCAGGCTCGGAATGGTGTATGCTGCAGAAAACTCACTCAAAGAAGCAGAAAAAGATCCGTTAACGAAAGCCGCCTGTGATAATTATACTGCAGGAGTGAATGCATACATTGAATCGCTTAATGAAAGTTCGCTGCCGGTCGAATATAAAATCATGGGCTATCATCCGGAGAAGTGGACAAATTTAAAGACCGCGCTTTTTTTAAAATATATGAGCTTCGACCTGGCCGGTGCAGAAAATGATTTTGAATATACAAATGCAAAAAAAATTCTTTCTGCCAAAGACTTTGATAAACTCTATCCAATCATTATGGATTCGCTGGATCCGATAGTACCGAAAGGAACAGTGTTCCCAAAACCAGCTATTCAATTAAAAATTCCTGCTTCTGTTGATTCACTATATTTTGATACAAAAGATTCAACCACCATTACAGAAATGCTGCCTGATAAAGATAATGGCAGTAACAACTGGGCGGTGAGCGGTGCAAAAACCAAAAGTGGTTACCCGATACTTTGCAATGATCCCCACCTGTCTTTAAATCTTCCATCGCTTTGGTACGAAATGCAAATAACCACGCCATCTTATAATGCTTATGGAGTTTCATTTCCCGGCGCACCTGCTATCATCATTGGTTTTAATGATAGCTGTGCATTTGGATTTACCAATGCCGAGCGCGATGTAAGAGACTATTATGAAGTAACATTTAAAGATGATTCAAGAAAAGAATATTGGTTTGATAGTGCATGGCAGGCCACTACTTTCAGAGTTGAAGATATAAAAATAAAAGGCCAGCCCGATTTTATGGATACAGTTGCTTATACCAACATCGGCCCAGTAATGTATGATAAAAGTTATGATGGCGGCAGGCAAACGAACAATAAATATTATGCAGTACGCTGGAAGGCTCATGACCCCAGCAATGAAATAAAAATGTTTTTGCTTTTGGATAAAGCAAAAAATTATACCGACTACTTTGAAGCAATAAAAAATTTACACACGCCGGGGCAAAACTGCATATTTGCATGCAAACATGGAGACATTGCAATATGGGACCAGGGCGATTTTCCGGCTAAATGGAAACGACAAGGAGATTTCATAATGCCGGGAAGCGACAGCAGTTATTTCTGGCAGGGAATAATTCCGCAGGATGAAAATCCTCATTTAATAAATCCACCGCGTGGCTTTGTAAGCAGTGCCAATCAATTGCCTGCAGACACTGCATATCCGTATTATCTCGGCGGTAGTTATCCTCCTTATCGCGGGTTGGAAATAAACCGGAGATTGTATGCAATGAATAACATTACACCGGAAGATATGATGAAACTGCAGACAGATAACTATAATGTGTTTGCAGAAATGGCCTTGCCTATTTTAATAAAAAATATCAATGCATTGCAGCTCGGCAATGATGAATTAAAATATCTGGATATATTGAAATCATGGAACCTGCGCCAGGAAGTAGATTCAAAAGGAGCTACTTTATTTGTGCTTACCTGGGATAGCCTTGAAACTAAAGTATGGCACGATGAATTTTCGAAAACAAAGCTTGACCTGGTGTTGCCGCATGAAAGTACATTGCTCGATGACATCATTAAAGACTCATCATTTTCTTTTTTGGATGATATAAATACACCGGCAAAAGAAACTTTATCTGATGATGTAACACTTGCTTTCAAACAAGCATCTGCTATTGCCAAATCGCTGGAAGCAGAAGGCAAGCTTGAATGGGGAAAATATAAAGATACACATGTTGAACATTTAGCAAGGCTGGATGCATTCAGCAGATTGCATTTGCCCATTGGTGGTGGTACTTATTCAATAAATGCGACAAAAGAACAACATGGCCCAAGCTGGAGAATGATTGTATCACTCACGCCGCAAACAAATGCTTACGGAGTGTATCCCGGCGGGCAAAGTGGTAACCCCGGCAGCAGGTTTTATGACAACTTTGTGGATACCTGGGTTGCCGGAAAATATTTTAACCTGTGGGTAATGGATAAATCGGATACAAAAGATGAAAGAGTAAAATGGACAATGACCTTTAGCCATTCATGATTTAAAAACAATAACAAAATAAACTATGAAGTTTTTTATTTCAATAATTCTGATCATGCTGCTAAGCTTTACTGCCTGTTTGTTTCTTCCCTGGTGGAGCATTGCTGTTGTTGCTTTCCTTATTTCGCTTTTAATAAAACAAACACCGCTTAGTTCATTCTTCGCAGGCTTCATCGCCTTGTTTTTGTTGTGGGGCATTTTATGCTTCTGGATCAGCAGCAACAACAATGATATACTTGCTCATCGTGTTTCGGTGCTCATATTTAAAAATGATAATCCATTCCTGCTGATTCTCGTCAGTGCCCTCATAGGCGCAGTGGTGGCCGGTCTTGCAGCGCTCACGGCAAGTTTTATAAAACCTGTTGCGGATAAATAAAGAACTTTATTTTTTCCGGATTACAATTTTTTCGGTGTACTCTTCAATTACGCCTCCGAAAAATTTTCGGATATCCTGGTATTTTTCTGCAGGAATAACGTTTTGATTAAGCTGTAAAGATGCAATCGTAGTTATGGTATTATTGCTTTCGTTATAAGAGTAGTTTGTTTTATAAAAACCATATTCAAATTTTTCATCGCGGGGTCTTGGTAAATTTTCCACTGTGTAATCTTCCGGCAATTGATAAATAGTGGTATCCGTTTTTATGAACGGGCAGGGAAAATAAAAATCATATTTGCGTTTATCATCCCCGGGTATTCTGCTGCTCCATATTTTATAAATACGCGGGCTTAAAAACATTTTACTTCCTGCAGTAAACTCAGGCACCTTTTCTACAGCAAGCTTAAATGCCATCTCCGACGAATCATTTTTCAAATCTTTTGTAAATACTAACTCATCAGGCTGTAAAAAACCAAGACGGCTTACCAGGTATTTTTGCTGGTCGTCTTTATTTTCATTCATCACAAAATGCATTAGCTCCTGCTTATATTCACCAGTAGTTTTAATATCAGTTTCACTCTCGCCGGAAGCATCATCATTCAAAACAATTTTAGTGGTACTATTAAATTTATTTTCGGAAGCGGTGCTTTTGGGAGTTGATACGAGTACGCCGCCATCATTTGTTATCAGCAGTGCTTTTTTATTTTCTGTAAAATTCCCCAAAACGCCAAAGTCAGTAGTGTTGCTAGTACATTCAAGCCAGGTAGTATCCTTATTGGAAGGCACACACAGAATGACATGATCAAACCAATTCTTCGGGAAAGCAGGATCAACCGGCTCACTATTGTATTCAGCCCTGATCAAAGCCTGGTAACTCGTAATGCCGACGGCGCTTAAACATGCCTGCATATAATTACTTAATGCTTTGCAATCGCCATATTTTTTTTGATCAACAAATGCCGCATCAAAAGGTTTGAATCCGCCAATGCCCAATTGAATACTTACATAGCGAAAATTTCTCTGTAGATAATTATAAATAATTTTCATTTTTTCTTTATCATTTGATGCACCTGATACCATAGTCTGCAATCGTTTCTTTGTATCATCAGAAAGATTATTTGCATTCCGTGCAAGGCTTCCATACCATAGCCCAAAAGACTTCCAGCTTGTAAGATCGCCATTGTTATCATCCATTGAAAATTTATTCGGAGCTATCAATACTTGCGGACATATACTGTTATCTTGTGCAGTGCCTTCTTCATCCTCAGTGGCAGGAAGGTTCGTTACAGACCATCTGTATATTTTATTTTTCCCTTGCGTGCTTATTGCAGGTGTAAGATTTATATTTCTCGAAAGATATCTTAAATCAATATCCGCTGGAACAGTTGCAGTGTATATGGATGACTCAACGGATTGATCAGGTTCGGCAATATCAAAATCAGGATACATAAGTGTGCCTTTATACTTCACTTCATAATCGTATTGAACAGTAATCGGGTAAGCCGGTGCTGTCACACGGAAACGATAATATTTACCATCTTCCACCAGCGCCTGGTCAAAAGCTTCAGCCAGCATTTCTTTCAATTTATATTTATTGATAAACTTTCCATGCGCATCATACACTTTTATTTCGGCGTCTTCCAGCTTACGAAAGGCGGTGGAATATTCGAAGAAATCCAATGCATCATTGCCTTCTGCATCCAGCACGGTATAGACCTGGTGCACCGAAAGCCTTGCTGCGTCTATATCTTTCACTTCAAAATCTATTTTCTCTTCGCGCTTTACCGAATGAGCGTTTTCTTTAAGCGTAGCAGGAATGGTAGATGCATCTAATACATTTACCTGAGCAAATGAAGTGAATCGTGGGGAAACTACAACAAAAATCAGGAATAACTTTTTCATTATGGGGTAGTTTTCTTTTTCAGCACTACTTCTTCATTTAATGTTTCGAAGAGTTTTTTATAAAATTCTTTAAAGTAAGGATAATCATTTGCCGTATAAAAAGTTTTATTAAATTTTATCGTGATTCTGAATTGCAAAGAGACAGTGTCGGCCTGTATGATACGCTGCAATACAATGCTCGTATCGGGCATAATCATTTGGATATTTTTTGGGAGTTCATCCAATTGATACCCATCGGGCAAAAAAATAGTTCCCACGATTTGATAATCCTGTTTATATCCGAAATCAATATCAGTAACACGTTTATCAGCAATGAATGGATTTTTTTCAAGTCCCTGGAAAAGATTCAGCGAAAAATGCTCATAATCTCCCGAAACGTTGAGCGGAATTGAAAAGGTTACCTTTTGCTCAAGCGGTAACGTGTCCACATTTTCATTTGCAACTTCAAGATCATTCACTTTTATTCCTGTAAATGCCTTGGTAAAATAATTTTCTTTAAAATCTTTCTTGTCTTCAACCCATTCTTTTAAGCGCAAATTCCTGTTGTACCCGGTGCTATATACCGTTGCATTGCCACTGAGTATGCCATCCGTAGAAATTTCTGAATTAATTGAAACGATATTTTCAAATTTAGCCTTATCATCGTTAAGCACCACCCATTGCCCATTTTGTTCGTCCACTATATACGCTTCATTATTTAAAACATTCAACGGTACCAGATCCGCAGGGTTATATTTATCGGCTGCATTCAAAACATAATTTTGGCCATTCACAATGGCCAAAGCCATTACAGCATTAAATTGCTCCATAAATGGAAATAAAGTGTTAACTGCTCCATGATCCCTGGTGCTAACCAACAAAGGGTAAACGGTAATTCCTGCATCACGCAACAGATGAATTAAAATAAAATTAATATCGGCATCGTTGCCTGATTTTTTATCCCATGCAGATTTAATGCCTTCAAAGGAAAAAATTCCGTCAATACCATCCCAGGTCATGTTACGTTGTACATAATCATAAATAAAGGTCATTTTGTTATAATCACCTTTCATTATTTTTATTGAATCATCCAGGGAGCCTGTGTGCTTAACATTTTTTCGTAACTGCTCTCCAAAATCATCATACCCCATAAGATCATGCACAAGTTTTGGCCATGTGTTATGCACATCCATCGGATTTGTTTCATCAACTACAATTTGAGATAATTGAAACACGATTCTTTCTGCATAGTCTTTCGGTGAACTCATGAAAGGCTCATCAGGCAAAGAAGGCACATCCTTTAAAGTGTACACTACATTATAAGTATTATAGTTAAAAATTCTTCCATCCGGAAGTCTTAAACTCTGCATACTACCATAATCATCTTTCTTTTTATCCAGTTGTTGAAAAACCAGTTCCTGTGTCACAAAACGAAAAATAGCAGGTATTGTAATCTGGTACTTGCTGATTCTTGTAGGTATATAATCCTGGAAATTCCAATCATCCAGGTGCTCAAAATTTTGATTCGTTTCTTTATACTTAAACTCTATAACGCTACCTATTTTCACATTGGGAAGTGTAAATGCCACTTCAGAAAATTCTTTGTCAATTGATTTTTTAAAAATAGCTGACTTGTCTAGTTTGGTGGTTACCACGTTTCCGGCATCATCAATATTATAAGTAACTCCTGTCACATTTGTAATGTCGTGATAATTATTTCTGCTGAAATACCGGAGCTTTACATTAGAATATTCAAGCCCTTTATCCTTGAGTATTTTTATGCGAATTCTTTTTTCGGTAACAATCGTGAAAAGGTTAGGCCCGCCACCCATATAGTAAACATCCCCGTAATCAATCAACTTATAAGCAACGGCATCTTTATCTATGTCGCACTCTTTCATCTGCAAATCTTCTTTACCAATTTTTCCAAATTCAGGAAGTCCTTTCTGAGCAAAAGTTACGTTGGAGATAATTAGCAGCACTGCCGCAGTTATTAATTTTCTCATGGCGGTTAAAGTTTTGGTTTGAAAAATTATAAAGAAATTTTTAAAAATCCTAATTCCGGTATTTTTACAATAAAAGAAAATATGAGAAGCCTCCTTGGATGGTTTATCAGCCTTAGTATTATTAGCTGCCATGCGCAGCAGCCGGTTTTTGTAAAACAAAAAAATAACAATACGCTTCTTTGGAAAGTGAGCGGGCATGGCCTAACGCAGCCATCCTTTCTCTTCGGAACATTTCATTTGCTTTGTAAAGATGATATACATTTCAGCAATCCACTGAGGGAAGCGGTAAAAGACTGCCATGAAATATATATGGAACTTGATATGGATGATCCTTCTACTTTACTCGGAGGAATGTTATATATGAATATGACCGGCGATAAGAAACTGTCCGATCTTTATACGCCTGAAGAATACAAAAAACTCGAAAACTATTTCAGCGATTCGCTGAATACCCCGCTGGCACTGCTTCAGCGGGCAAAGCCTTACTTTCTCGCAGCATTATTTTATCCTAAAATGATGAAATGCAAAACACCTTCGGGCGTAGAAGAAGAATTAGTGGGGCTTGCAAAAGAAGATAAAAAAGAAATAAAAGGATTGGAGACGATACAATTCCAGGCTTCGGTGTTTGACAGTATTCCATACCAGTGGCAGGCAAAAGAACTGATGAAAAACATTGATAGTTTTAGTTTTTACAAAAATGAATTTGAAAAAATGGTTCGGTTGTATAAAAATCAACAACTCGATTCAATACAAAACATGGACGCAGCAGACGAATTTGGTTCTGATAAATACGATGACCTTTTATTAAAAAACAGGAACAAAAATTGGGTAAAGCGACTGGACAGTATCATGAAAAATGAAAGTGTGTTTGTAGCAGTGGGAGCGGGGCATCTCGGTGGCGAATATGGACTCATCAATCTTTTGAAAAAGCAAGGCTATAAAGTAGATCCGTTACTAAATAAATAATCCTGAAGCATCACCCCCCTCCTGATAGCCTTCAGGAGTCCGAAGGAGAGGGGAGAGTAGAACCCACAATCAGTAAGAGTTCCAAAAGATTTTTCTATTTTAAGCCGAACAACAATAATAAATAAACTCAAATTTTAAAAGAAGATTATTGAATTATTGCATTTTCAAATTTTGCATTTTGCATTTTTACTTTTTACTTTAAAACTGTTCCAGTTTGCTAAAGAAAAAATCCCCTTCAATGATTGCATTTTCATCGCTGTCGCTTCCGTGAATTGCATTTTCACCAACAGAAGATGCATATAATTTTCTTACGGTTCCTTCGGTAGCCTGCGTAGGATTAGTAGCACCAATCAGTTTCCGGAAATCTTCAACGGCATTTTCTTTTTCAAGAATAGCTGCAGTAATGGGGCCACGACTCATAAACTCTACCAACTCACCATAAAATGGCCGTTGGCTATGCACTGCATAAAACTCGCCCGCCTTCGCTGCAGAAAGGTGGGTCATCTTCATTGCTATAATGCGAAAGCCTGCTTCATTAATCATCTTTAATATAGCGCCTGTATATCCTTTCTCTGTTGCATCAGGCTTTATCATAGTAAATGTTCGGTTGCTCATTATTTATTTTTTGGGTCGCAAAGGTACAGAAATCAGTCTAAGTAGGAAAGTATGCCTTATATTTTATTATAAAGGCATAATCATTTTAGCGATTCAAATTACCTGTACGTGTTTTTGCCAACCTCCTTTTTTAATAAACCAAAATGATATAGAAAAAACAATGAGCCAGTAAAAAAATTCATTACTCCATGCATAAGCAAGAGACAGGTGAAATGTTTTTATCATTGAAAGGGTAAAGAGTAAATAAAAAATAGTGGCAATAATTTCTATCAACAGGTTCATTTTTGTTCTCCCCGTTCCGGTTACCGCATACAGCCAGGTGGTGGCAATGCTCATCATAAGCATACCAACCGATACCACACGCATTACCGGCAGCGCTGCATTTATGAAAACTTCATCCTGGCCAAATAATCTTAAAAAATAATGCGAATAAATATTTAAAATGCTTAGCAGGCCGCAGGTGGTAATAATACTTAACCACATAATTTTTTTTATAACAATAGTTACTTTGTTATAGCTGCCCTGCCCAATCAGATTGCTTACCATAATGTTGGAAGTGCTGGCAAATGCCCATGTAAGCACGCCTGTAAATGAAAACACATTTCGCATTGCATTGGAAATAGCTTTCGCCTGTTCGCCATATTGTTCTAATAAAATAAAAAAAATCAGCCATGTTACGGTGCTCAAAATAAATTGCAACACCAACGGCGCGGAAATATTTACTACAATTTTTGAATAGGTTTTATCATACCTGAAGTTTTTAAATAAATGAAACTTATCTTTCAATCCCATTTTAAAAATGACAATATATACAATCACCATTCCTGAAATTTCTGCAATTACCGATGCCACTGCAGCGCCGTTGAATCCTAACTTTGGAAAATAAAAATTCCCATAGATGAATGAATA
>Ga0079221_10000513_pt1 | contig 10984 bp, 24 predicted proteins | sample GAAS200_FD_75069 | JGI IMG/M metagenome (GOLD analysis project Ga0079221, IMG submission 75069) | Agricultural soil microbial communities from Georgia to study Nitrogen management - GA AS200 | ecosystem: Environmental > Terrestrial > Soil > Agricultural land | place: USA: Georgia | collected... | reverse complement strand
CGACTCCACCCGCACCCGCCACGCCTCCAAAGCCGTGATCCGCCCGTCCATCTTCGTGCTGAGCTCACCCAGCGCCGTCGTGTTCTCCTCCGTCGCCCGCTTGTTGTCCCGGATGTCCTGCGCCACCTTCCACAGGCCCCGCGCCACCGCGACCAGCCCGGTCAGCACCACAACCGCGCTGGCCAGGATCGCGAAGTCCGTCTCGAGCGCGGTCACCAGTCCCTCCGTGACGGGTCGGCCCACCGGCCGGCCGGGGCGCCGTCGTCATCGAAGATCCGCGCCGAGTCCGGCTTGGCCCGCACCACCCGCAGCTTCGTCTTACCCCCGGCCGCGACCCTGACCCGGACTGCCCGGCCCGCCGGGATGGTCCCGACCGCGGGCATCCGCCGCCCCCACTCGACCTGGAGCGGCACGCTGTACGGAACCGTCCGGCGCTGCGCCCGGAATCCCCCGGCCGCCTTGTCGCCGTACCATTTGTGCTGGTAGTACAGGGCGCGCATGAACGCACGGCCCCAGCGCGTGTGCGCCTGCACGTGCGCCCCGCTGGCCGTCGGCGCCCGGTCCGGCCCCAGCAGCGGATCCAGGCCCACCGTGATCCCCCACGCGACATGCCGCGGCGACGGGTCGGCCAGCCTGGTCATCACCCACGTCCCCGACCGCACCCGGTACGCGCGCTCCAGCAGCCGCCGCGCCCCCGCGTCAAGCAGCTCGCTAGCAGGGTCGCGTTCAAGGGGCATGGGAGTATTATCCTGGCCAGGGACAACGTGCTACTCCCGGGAGGCCACTGGTGCCAACGCGGCGGATCTTCACCCTGATGCTGGTGACCGTGGTCCTGTGGGACCTCGGGAAGGGCACGATCCGCCTGTGGGAGCGGAAGACGTGGGCGAACACGCGGCCCGGGTCGATCGCGCACGATACCGCAGACCTCACGTCCATCTTCGTCGGCTAGGAGCCTGAGTTGAGTCAGCCGTCCGGCACCGCGCTAGCGCCCGCAGCCACCGCAGCCGGAAGGCCGCAGCCCCAGACCACCACCGAGCCCGCCGGCGGCCCGTTCGTCCGCCACGCACCCAAGGGCCGCCGCCCCATCTACTCCCAGCCCGCGACGTTCGGGACGTTCTTCGGCCCGCCGATGGTGTCCTCGCCGGGGTGGAACGCGGGCTTCCGCCTGTCGATGTTCCCCGTCACGGCGGGCTCGAGCGGCGGCGTCCTCCAGGCAACCGGCGCGTCCGCCGACATCCCCCAGTCCGTCGTGTCCCTGTTGCAGATGAAGGACGCGTGGGGCACCAACCTCCTCGCCGGGCCGGGCTGGGAAATGCTCCAGCTGGTGCAAATCCTCAGCGGCCAGTTCGGCATCGATTACTCGCGCTCCCCGCAGAACCTGCCGAGCTGGACCGGCATCACCGCGGCGACGGGCGCGTTCAAGCAGTCCACGTACCTGCCCTTCGAGTTCACCAAGGGCTACGGGCTCATCTCCGGGGCGAACGCCGCCCTCCTGCCCGTGCTCCAGATGACGATGGCAGCCAACTCGGTGCTGTTCTCCACGGTCCCCACGGGATATGGAACAACTGTTCAAGTCGCAAACGAAGCCGATTTCTACTGGCTCCCCAACGTCTCCGTTGACCCGCCCGGCATCGGCACCACCTGTCAGTACATCTTCCAGCCGTGCAACCCGCCGCTCCCGTCCGGTTCCACGCTGCGCATCCAGCTGCCCCGCCTCGGCGGGTACCTCACCGTGGTCGGCATCGAGATCCGCGACTCGACCAACGCCCGCATCGACGCGTGGCCGGTGGCCCAGGCAACCGGCGCCGCCGCCGGCCGGCTCCAGATCTACCAGGACGGCGTTCCCATCTACGACACGGACATGGGCACGTTCTTCGATGACCTCGCCATCCAGATGGGGTGGGGCGTCGGCGTCGGCGGTGCCCAGTCCACCGCGCCCACGGTCACCGGCATGCCGCGCCCGACCGGCGTCATCGCCCTCAACCGCAAGACCAGCCTGGCGCAGCGGGACTTCGGCCTCTTCGACACCGGCGAGACGTTCATGTCCACGAACCCGGGCACCCAGCTAGAGCTGGGCTTCTCCCCGGCCGGGACGATCTCCAACACCCCGGCGACGGTCAGCGCGGTCATCGGCCAGGTCGTGCCGACCGGCGCCCTGATCCAGGGCCTCCCGGAGATCTGATGGCCTCCCCCGCGGTAACCCAGGGCAGCGGCGCCCCGCTGGTCACGATCACCACCACCACGGAGATCGCGGCCCTCGTGTCCACGGCGTTCGCGTTCAACGCGCCGACCGCCCAGGGGCTGCTGATCAGCACCAGCGTGACCGGCGCGACCGGGGCGTCCACCACGAGCATGCAGGTCCGCCTGTACCGCGGCGCGACGATCTCCGGGACGCTGCTGGCCACCTGGCAGGAGTCCGCCGGGGCGTCCTCGTTTTACAGCAACGGCGGCCAGGTGCTCGACACGGCCCCGGCCGCGAACGGCCAGTACACGCTCAGCGTGCAGCAAGTCGCCGCGACCGGCAACGGCACGGTGACGTTCGCGAACATCTCGATTGAGCCTGCGAACCTGAGCGGAGCGTGATCGCATGGCGGGGCTGAACCTCCAGACCGGGTTCACCGGCAGCGCGGTAGGCAACCTGTACAACTACAACGGCGCCTCCGTCCCCGCCGCATCCGGCGTCCCCGAGGGGCCGGCGACGATCACGCAGCAAGCATGGGGCGTTCCGCCCGCGGGCGGGGACCGGCCGCGCGGCCTCCACGCGGCAGCGATCGGCACGGGCGCGCTCATCCTGCTCGCGCTCATCTGGTGGTCTTTGCCTAGGTAACCGGACAAGAAAGGACAAAACGATGGACTTCCGCTTCGGCTCGTTCCTCCTCGGCATCGCCGCGTACTGGGCGTTCCAGCACTTCACCGGCATGGGCAACACCGGCAAGGCCAAGGGCTGATGAGCCTAGGAGTCACCGGGTTCTGGGCCCTCGCGGGCGCGGTGGTGTTCGGGCTGATCCTGGCTGACATCTGGACGCACCCGGCCGGGACGAACGCGGCGGGCAACGCCGTGATCTCCCTGGAGAAGAACACCGGCAACCAGCTCATCGGCCGGGCGGCGTAGCCGATGCCGCGGATCGCCTACGCCCAGCCGGGCGCGCTCCCTTCGGCGTTCTGCCCGGTGCCCGCCCCGGACGGCCGCGGGTTCGGCCCGTGGGATGCCTCCCCCGGTGACCCGCAAGGCCAGCCGGGCACCATGGGCGTCCCCACCGGGCTCCCCGACTTCGGCCGGGAAGGGCAGCGGGTCAACGGGATCAGCGTCCGCGGCGGCGGCGCCGGCTACAGCCAGGGCAGCGGAACCATGCCGCCCGTCTGGTATCCAACCAAGTACTGGCAGCAGTACCTGACCGGCAGCACGCTGGTGTCCGGTAACACGCAGACCCCCAGCATCTACAGCGACAACCAGATGCCCATCCCCGCCGCCGACCCCCGTGGCCGCGCGGCGCTGCTGGCCCGGCCGCCCATGTTCCTGTCTCGAGGAAATCTCGAGCAGCCTCCGTCGTCGTCGCCGCGCTGGCCGCGCTGGCTGCCGACGCTGAGCTACGGCGGCTAGGCATGCCCGACACCGCCCCGGCCCCCGGCAAGAAGAAGGCGAAGCTCACGCCGACGATGACGATCGTCATCCTCGGCGTGGCCCTGGCCGCGGGCGCGTTACTGCTGTGGCGCCGTCGCTCAGCCGCCAACGCCGCCAGCACGGCGGGCACCAGCACGCCCCAGCCGAACAATGAGGACGTCACCGGGCAGATCGCCACCCTCCAAGGGGAGATCGGTGACCTGCAATCGTCGGCGGCTCAGGATGAGGCCGCCGAGACCGGCACCGGCACCACGGGCAGCGGCACCGGCACGGGCGGCGGGGTGTCCAGCGTCCTGCCGGCCCCGGCGGGCCTGTCCGTCACCCCCCACGCGGGCGGCGCTGACGCCGGGTGGGGCACCGTGTCCGGCGCCACCGTCTATGAGCTCCGCATCCAGGGGGCGGGCGGCTCCGGCACCGGCACCAGCCACTATGACCATGTCGCCGCCGCCAACCACGCCCGGGTGAACCTGACCCCCGGCAAGTACGTGGCCGCCGTGCGGGCGGGGAAGTCCACGGTGGACGTGCACGGCCACTGGACGCCTAACCGGGCGTTCACGGTGCCGAAGGCGGGCAAGGTGACGGCCGCGCCGCGGACCCCGGCCACCCAGGCGGCCGGCCCCACGGGAGGGGGTAGCTGATGTTCACCAGGCAGCACGTCACCAGCCAGTATCACGGCGTCGAGGGTGCCCCGCCCCCGTTGCACGCGGCGATGCCCTGGCACCAGCATCCTGCCGGGTTGTCCCGCGGCGAGCTGTACGGGTCGGGCGGCCTGCTGGGCGGGGCGGTGACCCTCACCTCGGGCGCCCCCACGGGCATGAAGGTGGGCAACACCGGCTACGGGTACCTCGGCATGGACCCGTCCGCGCCGGAGACGTGGCAGCGTCCGTTCAACCCGGCGCCGGGGATGATCGGCCGGCTGAACCTGCCGATGGATGCCCCGTTCCGGACGTACCCGGTTCGGGGCGCGTGGACGGCGGAAGACTGATGGACGATGAGGTCCGCTCGGCTCTGAAGGACGCGGTAGCGCGGGAGCTGGTGGCGCTCGGCGCCCTGGCCCTCATCCTGTTCGCCCTCGGCCCCGGCCGCGTCCTGGTCCCCGCGTGGATCGGCAAGGCCCGCGCCATGATGAACCGCGCCGACCCCTACGAGCGCCAGGCCCGGCAGTTCGCGAGCGAAGTGAGCAGGTGGGACCATGAGCAGGCTACAGCGGCGAATCGCAAGCCAGCCCCAGGCGGCCCGTGCGGCTGCGGCTAGCTACCACCCGTGGGGCACCGCCGACACCCCCGTCGAGATGCCGCACGTCGCCATCCGGTACGCGTCGGGGATGACCGGGGTCGAGCAAGTCATCTACGCGCCGGACGGCCGGGCTATCCCGATGACAGGCGCGGCGGGGTACGGTGCCGTCCACGGGCGCAGGCCGTAAGATCGCAGGCAGGACAAGGGATAGGAGACGGCGATGAGCGATCCGGGGCAGCCGGGTACTGAGGTTCCCGGGGCGGGCACCGCCGCCGAGAACGTGAGCGAGATGTCCGGGCAGATGGCCGACGCCGGCGTCGCGGTCCAGCTCGGCGAGTTCGAACGCCGCCTGGCCAAGATGATGTCCGACGCCGAGGCGGCGTTCGCGGCCCAGCAGCAGCAGCTTGACGCCCAGCGGCAGCAGCTGGCCGGGCAGATCCAGGCCGCCCGCGCCCAGGCCGGCCCGCCTGAGGCGCTCCTGCTGTCCGAGTCCCTCGCCAAGCGCGTCCAGACGATCGCCGCGGCCAACCCCGACATCCACCCCATCCACTTCCACGGCGTGGTGGACCAGGCGAACCGGCTTGATGAGGCGGTCAAGGCGGCGGCGGACGGCTCCGGCCCGGTGGCCGACGCCGAGCGCCTCGCCCACTCGGTGATCACGTTCTTCGAGCGCACCCACCCGAAGACGACATCCAAGGTGCTGGAGGGGGCGCACACGGCGATTGACGAGGCTGAGCGGATCCTCGGGCTGCTGGCGGACCTGGCCCCGGTGGCCGAGGCCGTCATCGCGGCGGTCTGATGCCCGCTGACGCTGTTGACTGCCTCCCGCAGGGTTACGGGCAGGTGGCCTATGAGGGTTACGCCAAGGCGTGCGATCAGATCTTCCCGGGAACGGGGACGGTTCCGTGGGCCGAACTTGATAAGCGCCTGCGTGACGCGTGGGACGCGGGGGCTGCTGAAGTCATCGCCTACATAAGCAGGGCGCCCAGTGCCCGCTGACGCTGGTCGCGCGTCCGCCGCGACGCTCTTTCTGATCGGGTACTACGAGTACTTCAACCTCGTGGGTGCCCTGAATTCCTCACCCTGGACGGCGGAGAGCTTCGGCGGTGATCCTGGGAAGAACGCCAGCGCGCGGAAGTACGTGAAGCATGCGGCGGTGAACGGCGCTCTCGCCTCTGGTGCCGGGGTGCTGATCGGCGGCACCTGGTGGCCGCTGATCGGCACTGCCATAGCCGCCGCCTACACCTGGTGGATCTACGACAAGGCACTCCGCACAGCTGAGGTGACACAGAGCGTGGGGTTCCAGTCGCCGTCCAACCGGGGCTGGGGGATGGCCGGATGGTAGCGATCGGCGCGGTGCTCTTGGTATTCGGCGTGATCATGATCCAAAAGGCGTTCGGGCGGTGGCCGTGGTAGCGATCGGGATGGCCCTCGTGTGGGGCGGCTACTACCTCGGCCTCTGGGGATACTGCCTGGTCAACGGCTATGACGTGACGTTCGGGTCGCTCGCCGGAACCAAGTGGACCCCGGCGCAGTCCGGCGGGTCGCCGGGCGCGCTGCCGCTCCCCGCCGACCCGGGCACCGGAACGGCGCTGGTCTGATGGAAGGCATCCTTGCCGCGTGGCTATTCGGAGAGGGCCTCGTTGGCTGGCGATGGTTCAGGCAAGGCGCGCCGCCGCCGCCCGGCTCGCTGCTGGCCGTGTCCGGGTTCTTCGCGCTGTGCGCCGTGCTGGCCATGCACCCGCCCGCGCGGTACGTCGCTACCGCGCTCGCGGTCGGCATCGACATCGCCGCCCTCCTGCAGGTGCTGCCGGGGACGACCGCCCCCGCCAAGGCGGCCGGGTGGCCCCCGGCGAAGATCACCGACCCCACCGTCCTCCTCCCCGGGACCGGCGGCGTCAACCCGCAAGGTAACCCGTCCAACACTCCCGGCCCGGTCGGCGGGGCGAACCGCGCCCGCGGTGCCCCGGCTGGCACCCCGGCTAATCCCGGTGTCCCGCCGACCGGGCCGGGTACCATCTTCCCGCCCGGCTCGCAGAGCATCTGATGGCCTGGTACGTGGCGTCATCCGGCGCCCAGCATGACGTCTACCAGTCGGTGAGCGCGCTCACCGCCCAGGCCCGGCACCCCACGTGGACGATCGCGGGCCCGTTCGCCAGCCAGTCCGCCGCCCAGGCGTTCGCCGGGGGCGGCACCCCGCCGGCGTCCGGGCCCGTCCGCCAGTCGGGCGGGTGCGGGCCGCAGGCCATCTACACTGCGCTCCTGTCCGCCGGCTTCTCCACCGTGCAGGCGGTCGGGGTGATGGCCAACATGATCAACGAGTCCAGCCTCAACCCTGAGGCCCGCGCGCTGGACTCCAACGGCCGCTACTCCAACGGCCTGGTCCAGTTCAATGAGGCGTCCTACCCGGACTCGGCGCGGCTGGTCACCGGGAACTGCGCGCAGGACATCACCCAGCAGGTCGGCTACCTGAAGGCGCACGTGTCCGGCGCGGCGCTGAACGGCTCGACCGGCGCCGAGGTGGCCAGCAACTTCGCCGCGGCTTTCGAGCGGTGCCAGGGCTGCCAGCCGGGCGGCTCCCAGAACGCTCAGCGGACGGCGAACGCGGCGACGGTGCAAGGGTGGGTGTCGTCGGGGCGGTGGCCCACGAGTACCGCGGGGATCTCCGGCGGCTCCGGCGGCGCGGGCGGCGGGAACGTGCTGACGTCCACGATCATGCCCGGTACCTGCGTGATCCCCCTCAACATCCCGGTCGCCGGGCAGTTCTGCCTGCTCTCCAAGGGCCAGGCCAGGGGCGTCCTCGGGGTAATGCTGATGGTCGCGGGCGGGATGCTGCTGCTGCCGGGGGTGCTGGTGCTGGCGGCGGCCGGGCTCTCGCGCACCGGGGCCGGGGCGGCGGCCAGCAAGGCGGCGTCCGCGGTGCCGGCCGGCCGCGTCGCCGCGGCCGCGCGCCGCGCCGCCTAGACGCGACGGCGGATGTAAGCCACCGGAACCGCGCCGAACAGCAAGATCAGCACCCCCACCACGCCGATCGTGATCGCGGCGGCATGCACGAGGGTGAGCGTCCCGGCCCACAGGAACACGGCGACGATGATGAGGATGATTCCGGCGATTATCGATGCCATCTCCATGCCCTACCCCAGCTTGGGCGCGCTAGTGCAGATGAGCGGCCCGCCGAGCTTGCCGCGCGGGATCACCAGCACGTGGAACTTCGGCAGCTCATCGACGGCCGCCGCCACCTGTTTCCAGTCCCGCCCCATCGATGAGGCCACGGCCTTGATCATGTCGCGGTCCCCGGTGGGCCACATGACGGTGAGGCGCGCCTGCCGGGTGGCGTGCTTGCTGACCCACGCGGCGGCCTGAAACGAAGTAACAACGGAAGTGCCCTCCGACCGCGCGGAGATCAGCATGCGCTCCACCCACTTGCCGAGGTTGAACTGCCGCTGGCTGGAGATCAGCTCGAACTCGTCAACGTAGACCGTCCAGCCTCCGGCTTCCCGCCCGTACTGGAACGCCCGGTGCATGAGGGTTTGGTTGCGGGCATCCTGCTCGACCGTCCGGGACGGCCCGCCGACGATGAGGCGGGCGGGCTTCCCTTCGGCGATGTCGTTGTGGATCCGGTCCCACTGGCGGGCGGCCTCTGACCGGCGGGCCCGCTCGGACCACGGGATCTCGTTGGGGAGCTTGAGGACCCGCTCGTACCCGGTGGCGGAGAGGGTGGTGTCCTCGCCCTTGGGGTCGAACGCGAGGACGTACTTGCGCAGCGATAGCAGGCCGCCGGCGAAGGTGGACTTGCCCTCGCCGGTTGGGCCGATCATGGCTATGTGCTGGCCGGGTTCCCAGGTGCGGGCCATGTGGCGGAGGAACTTGTCCCAGGGCATGCCGGTGACGAGCGGGTCGGCGCGCGGCTTGTTCGCTGGTATCGGTCGCGGGGTGGTGGTGCGCGGGTCGTACTTGCCCGTGTCGTGGCGGTAGACCCCGCCGCGATCGTCTACCTCGGCACGCGTGACGCTCATGGCTCCATTGTCGGCTTGGCCGCGTCCTCACCGGGATACCACTGCGGCGGCCAGCAGACGAACGGCTCTTCTTCGAGCCACAGCACGCTCGCGCCTTCAGGCCATGGCATGTTCACGCTGGCGCGCCTACGTCGTCCATCGTCGGCGGCGGCGGGTAGATGAACGTCGGGTTGAGAACCTGCCCCGGCTGCCCGCCCGGGGGGGCGTGCGGGCCAGGCGAAGCAGGAGCGGGGGTCCCCTCACCTGTCGCCGGGGCAGGAGCCTTAACAGGGAACTGGAAGATGAAGTCCACGAGGTTATCCACAGCCCTCATCCGCTCGGCGTCAACCTCGGCGCGCTCCCGCACCTTCGACAGGTCGGCGGTGCGCGACATCTGCAGCAAGCTGTACTTGAGGCCGCCGAGCATCATCGCGGTTCGCTGGGTGGGGACCGGCCGGCCGTCCGGACCGAACACCGGCATCTTGTTGTCGTCCAGCACCCACTCACCCTGCACGGTGATGGCGGCGGTGAAGAACGCCGGGCCAAGCAGCCCGTTCAGCGCCCGGAGAGACACGCTGGCGCGCGCGACCGGCTGCAGCACCGCGTCCACCACCGGAAGCCCGCGCACCGCCTCATCGAAGACGACGCCAGCGTACGGGGCCTGGATCGTCAGCACCCGGGAGACGGGCGGCATGACCCCGGCGGACAGCATGGCCAGGTCCCGCCATGTGTCCTCGGCGAACTCGGACAGGTTGGTGCGGGGGCCGCCCTTGGGCTTGGTGCGTGCGGCGTTGCCGAAGACGTTCTTCCAGCCTTTGCGGGCGGTGGGGCGGCTGGCCTTGACGGTGCGGGGCTTCCGTTCCCGCTTGGGCACGCTGACGGGGGTGTCTACGCCGATGTCGGCGAGCGGGTCGGAGATGTCGGGCGGGAAGTCGGCCTCGGTCACCCCGGCATCCTCGGCGGCCGGGTACTCCGGTTCGCCGTGGCCGTTATGGGCGGCGGCGTATGCCTCGGTGACGTGGGCGGGGATGGCGCCCCGGCTGTTGACGTCGATGCCCTGCTCGCGGGCCCACGCGCGAACCTCGCTCGGGTCAGCCATGCTCGTTCCTTCCGGCAATCTGCCGCTCAATCCCCGCAAGATGATCGTCAAGGGCCTTCAGCGCCAGCGCCGGATCGCGGGGAATGCGGAACTGATCGCCCAGGTAGCGACTGTCTTGAGTCCAGTCGGGATTCTTCATCTCGCGGTCAAACAGCGGGAAGACTTGCGAGATGACAGGATCTCCGTAGGCTTCGGGCAGGTCGGCAGGATAGAGGACAGGTAGCCACTCATCGAACCATGCCTGAAGGGTGGCCCTGTTACGGGTAGAGATGTGGAACGACGATCCGAACGCGTCCCGCAACATCACGTAGGGCACTAGCTGACCTCCACGAGCTTGAGCGGCACCTTGGCGATCACGCCACGCGCAAGCAGCTCATCCATCTGCCGCGCGTGATCATTGAGGCTGGCCTCCAGCTGCCCGTACCGCGCCACGTCCCCGGCCGCACGCGCCTCAGCCATCTCCCGCATGATCCACTCGCACGCCTCGTTGACGCCCCGCGCCTCATCCGGCCACACGCACCGGGTGCAGCACTGCGCCATCCGGTCCATGATCTCCCGCGCGTGCACGGGACACAGGTCCATGACCGGCCCCGCGTGGCCGCGGTCGCAGACGAGAGATGCGCGGCGGTCGGCTGGGCGCTCGCACACTGCTGGGCCGTGGATGCCGTCGCGGAGGGTGGTCTGCTTGCCCGCGTAGGCGGGGCCGTACATGCCGCCCATCAGGTGCTTGGGCCCGGCGTCGGTGGCGTACCCGTACGGATTACAGCGAGCCATCGGTGACGCCCTCCCCCTTCATGGCCGCCACCAGCCGGTCGATCTGCGGCGCGATGTCGGTCAGTGTCTCGCCTTCGATGGTGAAGTCAGTCTGGTAGCTGAGTGCGGTGTGCGGTGCTCGCCGGACTCCCTCATCTGTCTGCGCCTCGGAGATTGAGACCATGATCCGCACGGCGTAGGCGTTCAACGCTTGCCTTCCTTGCCGAACAGGATGGCGGCCACCCGCTGCTTCGCCGGCTGCCCGGCCTCACGCGGCTG
>Ga0079221_10000508_pt1 | contig 11017 bp, 3 predicted proteins | sample GAAS200_FD_75069 | JGI IMG/M metagenome (GOLD analysis project Ga0079221, IMG submission 75069) | Agricultural soil microbial communities from Georgia to study Nitrogen management - GA AS200 | ecosystem: Environmental > Terrestrial > Soil > Agricultural land | place: USA: Georgia | collected... | reverse complement strand
TCCCACCAAAGCAACCACACTCATAAGCAGCGGAGCCGCCACCACATAAAAAAGTCCCGCGCGCCCCCAGGGAATCCGAAACGGCCTCGCCATGGCCGGTTTCGTCTTCCGCAAGCGCCATGAAGCAAGCACCGTCAAAACCGTCACGCCGATGCGCAGCCACACGTAAACCGTCAGCAGTTGCACCATCGTCTTCTGCGCCAGCAACGCGTAAATAATCGACGACGTGATGATCGCAATCCACGGCGTTCCATACCGCGGATGCCGCGCCGAAAACGCCGCGGGCAAATACCCGTCTTCCGCCATGGTCGAAGGCATGCGCGTGCTCGTCAGCACGGTTGCGTTCAACAACGCCACATTTCCGATCATCGCTGCCAGTGTTATCAGCATTCCCAGCCACGGCCCGCCAATGAGTTGCGCCGCCGTTGAAAAGTATCCGGTGTGCCACTTCTCCCAGTCTCCCAGGGCCGCCAGCGAAAGAAGCGTCGGAAGAAAATACGTCGCGATCGAAAGCGGCACCACAATCGCCAGCGCCCGCGGATACGTTCTCTGCGGATTCTCCACTTCTTCCGCCACGCTCGAAAGTTGCTCGTATCCCGAGTAGAGCCACAACCCAAGCGCCAGTCCCGCACCGAAAACCTGGAACCTCGGCGCATGCGGAGGTACCAACGGCGAGAACGGATTGTGCTGCCACTTCAGCGCCGCGGCCACGCACATCGCTCCCACCACTGCAAGCACGGAAACTTCCAATATCGTTGAGACCAAACCCACCGCATGAATGCCGCGCACGTTCACGTAACAAATCACCGCAACCAGCCCGAAAGCGATCGCGTAATGCGTCCATCCGCTCACCGGCCCGAAATAAAATGACAGGTAGTCTGTCAGATAGTCCGCAAAAAGCACCGCGTACGCTGCCGCCAGCAAAAACGAAGCGGTCCAGTTCCACCACCCGGCCATAAATCCCCAGAAGTCTCCGAATCCCGCCCGCACCCAGCGGTAGAATCCACCTTCCACAGGAATCGCCGTAGTCAGCTCGGCCGACACCAGCGACACAGGTATGCACCAAAACAATGGAATCAAAAGCAGGTACAGCAGCGTCAACCCAGGGCCGCTCGTCGTAACCATGTCTTCCAAGCCAAACGGCCCGCCTGTAGCATACGCGTACATCACGAAAACAAACGGCAACAGACTCGCCTTGCGCAGCGCCGTGCGCGTCCCGCTCCGCGAACTCGACGAAACCGTTTCGCGCCTCTGGTCCGGCTGGCTGGGAATGTTTTGGCTGGAAATGTTGGCTACCCTCGATCCTTGCGGGTAAGTTTACCGTTCGCAGGAAATAATTCCCCCAAAAACATTAGCAAGTGTAGCCTCCCACGAATAACCGCAAAAATTCACCGGGCGATAGCACCGAGTAGGGGCGAGGCTTGTTTACCCTGAGGGTAATCGAAGGGCCCCGCCCGCAAGCTTCTCCCGGCGTGTAACCGCTTTCTGGTACACCTCGTCTATCCCGTGCAAGTATCTGGGAGGTTACGCTCCCTTGTGCTATGGTAAGGTCGCAGAGTGGTGGTTGTCCCCGACCCATCTCAATGGAACGTTAATCATGAAAGTGCTGCCTTTGCCCAGGCTGAATTGTGCAAAGGCCAGCACCAGGCTAATGGAATAACGGCTAGGGTCAGGTCTTTACCCTAGTCCTAATGGAGGGATTCGCCCGGTTCGCTCTCTACCCTCTTTCCAATAGCCTCGCGCCATTTCGAGTCCGGGTGGTTTTTCTTGGTCCGGTGGTGATTTCTAAAACGGGTTTGGTAATCAGGCAAAGGTTCGACAATTCCTCCGCAGCGTAGGCCAATCTATGCGACTCCTCAAATCTGCTTCAAGTATTGCGTTCTTTTTGTCAACCGTAGGCTTGTTCGTCTGCACAGGTAGTGTCACCGCTCAGGAGAAGCCCGCTTCTCCGGACCAGTCCGGCGCGCCATCATCCAGAAGACCTCTGCCCGCCAACGAACAGCCAGCAAAAGTCGCACCTAACGAAGAGCAAGAATCTTCTTTTGCGGGAGCATCTGCGAACGATGCCGACGGCGCGGAAGCCATTCGCAAGCGTGCAGAATGGTTTTACAAACAGCGAAGTTCCGTAGCAGGACACATCCCGCCGGGCGCCCGCCTCAAGGCTTTCAAACAAATGCAGCAGATGATGGTTCGTGAGGGGAAGCTAACTCAGCGTCCCGATGGTTCCTACGCCGAAGTTGCCCCCCAGTCCTGGCTTTCACCTTTGGGTGCCGTCACCTCTCCCTGGACCTCGATCGGGCCTACTCCTACCACAGGCGGTTTCTTCTCCCCGGTAACGGGCCGCGTTACCACAATTGCCGTTGATCCATCCGATTCCACCGGCAACACCGTGCTCATCGGCGGCGCCATGGGCGGCATCTGGCGTACCACCGATGGCGGAGCTTCCTGGACAGCCGTCGGCGATCAAAACGCTTCTCTCGCGATGGGCTCCATCGCATTTGCTCCCTCGAATCACTCTATCGTCTATGCGGCCACAGGTGAGTCGGAATCCGTCGCGTTCGATATTTACTATGGGGCGGGCGTCCTCAAATCCACCGATGGGGGTCTTCACTGGACTCAAACCTGCACTACTGCAAGCTCTACCTGCCCTTTTATCGGCCCTTATAACGACATAACTCCCTTCGGCTTTTTTACTCTAGGTGGAACTCGCATCACCTATGTAGCAGTCAGCCCCTCAAACCCACAGCTAGTCCTCGTCGCCGCTCAAACTCAGTTCTCGCAAGGAACAACGGAAGGCGTCTACTGCTCCGACAATGGTGGATCCACCTGGAGCAACATCCTGCCGGATCAATTATCCAGTTTTGTGGGTTTTGCTTCCTCCACCGTCGCCTATGCCGCATTGGGCAATCCGTTTGGCAATCCCCAACTGACAAATGGAAATGGAATTTACAAAGCGACAAGTATCGGTTCCACCTGTACGACTATCCATTTTTCTCGCCTAACAGCCACCTCATTGCCTCCCCAAACCTCTATGGGCCGCATTGACATGGGCATTGCTCCCAGCGACACCTCCGGAAACACGGTCTATGCTTCTATCGCCGATTCCAGCACCTCCTCGAGCACCAACCTCGGCGTCTTTGTTACCACGAATGGCGGCACTTCCTGGGCGCAAACCGCCGCTCCTGACATCTGCAAATTTCAGTGCTGGTACGATAACGTCGTCAAGGTCGATCCGAACAACTCCAGCATCGCGTTTTTCGGCGGCTCCAGCGTCCGCGATTCCAACAATAATCCTACTTGGGTAGTGCGTACGACAAACGGCGGGGGCAGTTGGTCCTCTGTAGTTCCCAGTCTTCCCGGCGGCAGCGCGGGGCTTCCACACGTGGATAATCACGCCATTGCCTTTTTCAAGGCTACTTCTGGCACATTTGCCGGGAAAGTCCGCGTGTACCTCGGCAACGATGGCGGCATCTGGCGCGCCGACGACGCCGAAGCTTCAACAATCACCTGGACCAATCTCAACAACCCTGGACTCACTCTCACGCAGTTCTATCCTTTCATTTCGGTGAATGCCAGCCAACCTTCCATCTCGTTCGGCGGCACGCAGGACAACGGCAGCCAGAACTTTCAAGGAGGCACAGTTTGGGTGGACAACCAGCAGTGCGGAGACGGAGGAACCACGGCAGTCGATGAGATCATTCCCAGCACCGTGTATATCGGCTGCATCACCGGATTTCCCGTCAACGCTTCCTATCAAAACGGCGCAATCGGGACCTTCTCCCCGGCGGTCAACGGCATCAACCCAAACGACTTCTTCGGCATCCTCCCTCCGCTTGTGACCGACCCCAGTAACGCCAACACGGTTTATTTCGGCACGACCAAGGTCTATCAATCCGTCGACGCGGGGAATACGTGGATTCCCATTTCCAATGACTTGGTCAGTGGTTTCAACTCTGATTCTCTGAATGTGCTTGCGGTGGCGCCCGCAAATCCTGGTGTCGTGTATGTAGGCGCGAATACAGGCAACAGCAACGGAAGGCTTACGGGACTGGTTTTTGCTGGCACAAACATTACGCCAGGAAATTTCGCTAATTTTTTCCAGGTCAGCGGACAGGTACTTCTTCCACCGCGAGCGCTTACGTCTATCGCCGTTGACCCGGCCGATAGCACGGGCATGACTGCCTACGTCGCCTTCTCAGGGTTTTCGTTTGTGTTAAACAACGCCAACTTTACCATCAACGATCCCACCGGCCACATCTTCAAAACAACCAACGGTGGTGCTACTTGGAACGATGTTAGCTGCTCTGTAGCCGTCTGCACCACACCAGCTGCCACGGATCTGCCCAACATTCCGGTAAATGACCTCGTCATCGATCCAGACGTTGCGGGAACCATCTACGCTGCTACCGACCTCGGCGTGTTTGTCGGGAATTGCGCCGCCTCTCCCTGCACTTGGAGCACACTAAGCACAGGTCTGCCGCGCGTCGTCGTTCATTCCTTGCGTCTCCATGAGCCTTCCCGCACTCTTCGCGCAGCCACGCATGGCCGCGGCGCCTGGGACATCAACCTGAACAATTTCATTTTTTCGGGGCCGCATATTTCTGCACTATCTCCGTCAAGCGTGAACGCGACAAGCGCTTCGTTTACGTTGACCGTCACCGGAATTGGGCTTACAGGCGGCGCGATCCAATGGAATGGGTCTACGACTGGCGTCACGATGCTCGCAGGAGGAACGGACACTAGTCTGAGTGCCACAGTTGCGAATTCATTGCTGATTGCCGGCACCGTGCAAATTAAGGTGATGGTAAATAGCACCGCAAGTAATGCTCTGACATTTTCGGTGCTCGCCCTCACTCCAACCATTACCAGCATCAGTCCCTCGAGCACGCCTGTGCAAACGACGCCTTCAACGCCGGTGCCAATCCAATTGACAGGAACGAATTTTTCCAATAAGGCCAAGGTGCTGTTCAATGGTGCACCGAATGGCATCACCATCGCCGCTCCCACGCTTTCCTGCCAGCCTCCAACTTGCATTACCGCCACTCTTCCGGCTGCTCTTCTTAGCCCCTTTGGCAGCACCGATAGCATCTCTGTCGCGAACCTACCCCCTGGCGGAGGGCAGTCGAAGCCGCTGAACTTCCAGGTAGTGGTTCCTCCTCCACCCAACGACAATTTTGCAAACGCCATCAACATCATTCCGTATACCTTCGGCGACGTGCAAGACTCCTCCGGCGCCACAACGGAATCTGCGGACCCCACTCCGCCCTGCATCCAGCAGTCGCAAGGAAACACCGGCGGCCACCCCAACGGAACTTACAACAGCATCTGGTACAAGTTCACACCAGTCGTTTCTGCCCCTCTGAACGTGGATACCATCGGCAGCAGCTACGACACCGTTCTTTCCGTTTGGAGCGGCTCTCCAGGGAGCTTTGTAAACGTCGCCTGCAACGATGACATCATTCCTGGTGTCAACATTCAATCTCAACTCGCGAATGTTCAGCTTACGGCCGGCACGACTTACTACATTATGCTCAGCTCTTTCGGCCCGCCCGACCCCAACCCATTAGCTCTCGGGGGTGGCTCATTTTTCCATTTCGTTTTTAACGGTGGTTTGACTCCTGCGCCTACCATCGCCACCATCTCCCCCACCAGCGCCAATTCCGGGGATCCAGATTTCACTCTTACTGTAAACGGCTCAGGTTTTCTCAATGGTGCGATCGTGGATTTCAACAATTCCACGACGTTTAGGGGCAATGCATTGGCAACGACGTTCGTTAGTTCCACGCAGCTCACAGCCATAGTTCCCGCCTCCGCGATAATCTTGCCGGGTCCGTTTACAGTCAATGTCCTGAATCCGGTGCCGACCGTTGGCCCCTCCAATTTTGTGAACTTTACCGTCAACCTTGGCGTTTACCCAGTGCCCATTCTTGGGTTCATCAGTCCCTCAACTGTCATTGCTGGCTCGCTTCCCTTTACTATCACCGCCGCGTGCCAGAATTGCGCTTCTGTTGCCGTCCTCAACTTCAACGGTGTCTCTGAACCCTCGACTGTTTCTAACTCATTCAGCTTCCCCTACCAGCAAAACGTCAACGCCACCATCCCAACCGCCGACATCAGTACCGCTGGCACCGTTCAAGTCACTGTAAGTAATCCTGCGCCTGGCGGCGGAACCTCGGCGCCTCAGTCTTTTGTGATCACGCAGCCGACCGTGGTTCCCAACATCACCTCCGTAAACCCGTCCACCTTCCCCGCAGGTCTTCCAGCAAATCTTATGCTTAGTGGCACTGGCTTTACTCAGGGCGCGGCCGTGAATGTTGGCGGTACTGGAGGCGTCTACTTCGGCACCACTTTTGTTAGCTCAACGCAACTATCCGCGGGGGGTGTTGTGGTGAATAATGTGGGTACTTTCCCAATGTACGTGATCGACCCTGCGCCCGGAGGAACGTCTGGCGCATTTAACGTGACCGTCACTCAGCCACCGCCCCCAACAATTACCTCTATCAGCCCCTCGAGCGCGCAAAGCGGGTCTTTTCCTAATGTCACGGTCACAGGCTCTGGTTTTCAGTTCGGCGCCACTGTGATGCTCAACAACACCACCTTCCCCGTCAACGTCCAGAGCACTACTCAACTTACCGCATTCATCTCCCTTGGAGGGGTTGCTGCTGGCACTTACCCACTCACCGTAATCAACCCAATACCTTCACCCACATCCTCTGCTCCAGTGAATTTCACCGTCACTCCTCCTCCGGACTTTTCAATCACCGCCGGGGGCACGACAGCGCAAACCGTTAACGCCGGACAGACGGCTACCTTCACCAACGCAATTTCCGTGACCGCCCTGAACGGTTTTTCCACGCCGGTGGACCTGTCTTGCTCTTTGCCTGTCTCGGCAACCTTTACCACCTGCGCCCTGAATCCGAGCCTTTTGCCAAACGGCACCGGCACTGCCACTGTTATCGTCACCACCACCTCTCGCGGCCTTCTGCCACCATCTCTCCCCATGCGACGTCTGTATCTGCGGCCGGAGCTTATTGTGCTTCTCCTGTTGACCCTGCTTCAGGCGGCTCTGATGCTTCGCATTGCTCGCTCGCGCCGCCACCGCCTAGTGGGAGCCCTGCCACTCGCTATGTTGGTTCTGTTCATTCTTTTCCAAGCTATCGGCTGCGGAGGTGGTAGTTCGACCGCGCCTCCACCTCCTCCGCCGCCAATGGGTACTCCCGCCGGCACTTACACCGTCACCGTCACGGGAAATACTGGGAATCTAATGCATTCCACAACTCTGACGCTAACCGTGAACTGAAGATCCTCGAATTAAGCCTCGCTGCATTTGTTAAGCAGGTGCAGAGGGCCGCGGACTGGATGCCTCACTCCAGGCTCCCTGCCGCTGTTTGTGTACTTTGCTGGAAACTCCATCCTCCGCTGGCTTGCGTCGCGTTGCCTTAGCGGGCAACCGAAGCTCCGGTCGCCCGCGTCCAACATTCCCACGTAGCTATCATGCAATATTACTGTCATCTACTCTCTGATCTTCCTGCCTCCAGAGTTCCGTATATTCTTCCAAGTTCCGTATCCTCTAAGTCTTTTGTTTGCCACTCTTACGAAAACTGCCGGGGTGTACCCTGTTTCTTCCCAAATTGGAACGATCCTCCTCTCCGATTCCCTTACGCGAGGTCTCTTGGACCAATCTCCGCCACTAATTCGTTTATCTCTTTGGCCTACAATCAGATACGCACTCTTTTGCGCGATGGAGCCATCCCAACCTTTTTTTTATCAATCACTTCCGCACTCTTTCCCATTCAAGGGAGGAGGGTCCGTCCATGCTCCATAAACCCTCCCCGCTAACTCGTTTAGAATGCGCAGTTCCGCGATTTCGCGTGCTCAATCCTTTGGAATGCGCAGATCCGAAAACGCCTCGCCGTAACTCCTTTAGAATGCGCAGTTCGGAAAAAAGGTGGGGGGGAGGGCTAACCGTCCAACGCTCACCGCGAATTACTTGGATCCCTGCGTGAACTGCCAGCCGAAGCGGCCCTTGATGCACAGGTTCCCTTGCGTCACGGAATGGTCCAGGGGCGAACTCACTTTCACGATTTGCCCTTCTTGGGCGTGCACCGTGAGTTCGCAGCCCACGCCGCAGTACGGACAGATCGTCTCCGCTTGCGCTTGCTTCCATTCGTCCCAGGTTCCTGCGGCGCGCATGTCGTATTCGATTTTGCCCATCAGCGCGCCCGTGGGGCAGACGCCGATGCAGTTTCCGCAGTACACGCACGCCGACTCCGTCAGCGGAATTTCAAATTCTGTGGCGATGTGCGCGTGGAACCCGCGTCCCGCGACGCCAATCGCGAACGTGTTCTGCGCGTCCACGCCGCAGGCTTCCACGCACTTGTAGCAGAGGATGCACTTTGAGTAGTCACGCACATAAAGTTCGTTGTCGATTTTCGGCGCCTGCGCCACGGTCGCCGCTCGCGGCCCGAATTTCTCCGGTCGCGCGCCGTACTGCATCATGTAGGTCTGGAATTGCGGCGCCGTAGAAACATCCACGGACGACGCGAGGAATTCGAGCACGACGCGACGGCTCAACCGCACTCGTTCGGAGTCGGTGCGAATCACCATGCCGGCTTCCACTTTGCGTGAACACGCCGGCACCAACATCCGCGAATCTTCGAGCTCCACGACGCACACGCGGCACACGTTTACCGGAGTCAGCGTTTCGAGAAAACAAAGCGTCGGGGTCTCGATCCCCAGTTTTCTCGCGGCATCCAGAATCGTCGCGCCTTCGGGAACGCGCACGCGCTTGCCGTCGATGGTGACTTCAATTTCACGCCGCGCCGGACTCGCAGGAATTTCCGGAGCGGGCGCGCGCGGAATCGGAATCAGCGGCGAAGGCGCCTGGAGTTGCTCGCTCATGAAAACAAGCTCCATCGTTCCATCGCGGAAAGAATCGCGCCCGAAGCGGTTTGCCCTAGTCCGCAAATGGAAGCGTCACGCATCGCCTGCGCCATTTCTTTCAGCAGCGCGTTCTCTTGTTCGCTCGAACCAAGAAGCTTTCGCTGCACCAAACGTTGCAGCGCTTCTTCCTGGCGTATCGTACCGACGCGGCACGGAACGCATTGCCCGCAAGTTTCGCTGCGGAAAAATGCCGCGATGCGCAGCAAAACCTGTTTCAGGTCCACGGAATCGTCGAACAGCATCACCACGCCGGAACCGAGCGTCGCACCGATTGCGCGAGTACCTTCAAACGTCAGCGGCGTATCCAGTTCCTTCGGCGAAACGAAGCTTCCCGCCGCGCCGCCAAGCAAGACGGCTTGCAGCCGTCCTGTTCCCCCAATGCCGCCGGCCATTTCAATGATGTTGCGAATCGTCGGCCCAAACGGAACTTCATACACTCCGGGACGAACCACATGCCCCGAAACGCAAAACAAACGATACCCGGAAGAATTCGCCGTGCCGATACGCGAATACGCTGCGCCGCCACTCAAAATAATTTCCGGCATATTGACCAGCGTCTCGACGTTGTTCACAACCGTGGGCTGGCGGAACAATCCGCTCTGGGTGGGAAATGGCGGCTTGTTACGCGGCTCGCCGCGAAAACCTTCGATGGAATTGAACAGCGCGGTTTCTTCGCCGCAAATGTACGCGCCCGCGCCACGGCGAATTTCGATGTCGAAGGAAAACTCGCGCCCCAAAATATTGTCGCCAAGAAAGTGCTGCGCTCTTGCCGCCCGAATAGCGTGTTGCAATTGCTCCAGGGCGAACGGATATTCGCCGCGAATGTAGATGTAACCTTTCTTCGCTCCGATGGCGAACGCGGCAATCGTCATGCCTTCGAGAATCGCGAACGGATCGCCTTCCATCAGGACGCGGTCCTTGAATGTGCCCGGCTCGGATTCATCCGCGTTGCAAATCACATAGTGCGGCCGGCTGGAATCTCGCTGTTGAGCTACAGCTTCCCATTTCTTTCCGGTGGGAAACGCCGCGCCACCTCGTCCGAGCAGCTTTGCATCAATGACTTCTTGAATCACTCGCTCGGGGCCAAGCTCGAACGCCTTGCGCAACGCTTCGTAGCCGCCCAAGCGCCGGTAACCCTCCAGACTCGCAGGATTCACTTGGCCGACTCGCCGCAGCAAACGCAACTGCGGCTGTCCTGCTTGGGGAACGGAGGTTTTCAGGTTCCACGCGTCGGTCGAGCCGGAGAGCTTTTCGTTCGTAGCTTCGGTAATCGCAGAGGAGACATCTTCCGCGTTCGCCGGTGCAAGCACCCGTTCGTGCGGAGTTTTGCCTGCCAATGTAATCAACGTTGCGGGCGCGCGTTCGCAAAGTCCCAAGCAGGAACTGCGCTGCCACAACGCTTTTCCCCCCGCGCAAGGCTTCCCTGTTGGCCCAAGTTTGCGTTCCAGGGCCGCGCACAACTGCCCTGCTCCGCGCGTCATGCAAGCAATGTCGTCGCACACATGGGCAACCACAGGAGGCCGCGCCGTCAGCGAAAACATCTCGTAGAACGACGCGACGCCATGCGCTTCCGCGGGCGGTACACCCAAACGCAACGAAGCGTAATTCAGCGCGCCGGGACTGATCCAGCCGATGCGCTCTTGGATTGCATGCAGCACGGGAAGGAGCAGATGACGTTTCGAGTGCCTGGGCAAACCGTTGAAAGCAGCATCGCCATCGGTTGCGGGCAGTGGAGATGTGACGCCTGATTCAAATTCGAGTTTTTTTAGAACCGCGTCCACGGCAGCTTGCTCTTCCGCACTCGCTTTCGCCGCCGTGAGATGGAGGTCCACTCAATTCTCCTGTCGATTCTCCAGTCAATTCTTCGCGCATTTCTCGATGCGAATCGCTGTTGCCTTGAACTCTGAGGTTCCCGACTTGGGGTCCACCGCGTCAATCGTGAGATCGTTCGTCGAGATTTGCTCGTGAAAATGGATGGCAAGAAACGCGAGCCCCGGCCGCAAGCCTGGATCAAACCGCACCGGCGCGAGCACCGAACCGCGGCGCGAGCTGACACGCACTTGCTCACCTTCGT
>Ga0079221_10000507_pt1 | contig 11031 bp, 10 predicted proteins | sample GAAS200_FD_75069 | JGI IMG/M metagenome (GOLD analysis project Ga0079221, IMG submission 75069) | Agricultural soil microbial communities from Georgia to study Nitrogen management - GA AS200 | ecosystem: Environmental > Terrestrial > Soil > Agricultural land | place: USA: Georgia | collected... | reverse complement strand
TCGACGGCGAGGACCCAGGGGTCAGCCACCGCCGCCTGGAGCGACCTCATACATCGCGTCCAGCGCCGCGTTGAAGAGCATGTTGAGCGCCTCGTTGCCGGATGGCGTTCCGCCCAGACCGTAAAGCGCGCCGCTCCGCGGCTCGGAGCGGACCGGATGCTTTGCGTATTCGACGGCGTCGCGCAGGTCTGCGATGAAGGCCTCGGCCACGCCCGGCGCGGTGTTGGGTCGCGTGACGCAAAAGTGCAGCGCGGGCGGCAGCTGCAGCGAGTTCAACCGCCATCCGCGATCGACGAGGTGGTCGTTGACGTGATAGATGTCGAGCTCGCGAGCACGGAACGCAATCAGGAACGTGGGCTCGCCGATGACCTCGAGCTCGGGCACCGATTCGATGCCGGCGCGGATCCGGGCGGCGGTGTCGAAGATCCGAGAAGCGATCTCGCGGTATCCCCGCTCGCCCAGGCTCACCATCGCTGCCCACGTGGCGGCGACCACCCCTCCGGAGCGGCTGCCCGACAGCCCCGGCGACATGTAGATCCCGCCTGGCCAGTCGGGGTAGTTGAAGTACTGGTAGCGGCGCAGCTCGGGAGTGCGATAGAGCAGCACGCTCGTGCCCTTCAGGGCGTAGCCGTACTTGTGCGTGTCGGCGGAGATCGACGTGACGCCCGGAACGCGGAAGTCGAATCGGGGCACCCGATAGCCCAGCGCCTCGCCCCACGGCAGGATGAAGCCGCCCAGGCATCCATCCACGTGCATGCCGATGTCACGCTCTTGCGCGACCGCGGCCAGCTCTTCGATCGGATCGACGACGCCGTGCGCGTAGTTCGGCGCCGAGCCGACGAGCGCCACGGTGTTGTCGGTGATGTGGCTGCGCATCCACTCCACGTCTGCGCGCCAGTCATCGCCCAAAGGAGCGCGAACCAGCCTGATGCCCAAAAGGTGCGCGGCCTTGTCCAGGGCAACATGCGCGGTGCTGGGGACTATCACCTCCGGCTCGGTGATGCCCTTCTCGGCGCGACCGCGATCGCGGTAGACGAGCATCGGGTTGATCAGGCTCTCGGTCCCGCCAAACGTCACCACCCCGCAGACCTGCCCGTCGCCATGGAGCATCGCCGCGGTCATCGCGACGATCTCCGCCTCGAGCTTGGTGGCGCTCGGGTACATGTCGCGCTGCAGCACGTTGGCGTGTGCGAACAGCCGGAACGCCTCTGTCAAGAATTCGTAGTGATCGTGATCACCGTGATAGATCGAGCCGGAAACTCGACCCGCGTCCCCGATCCGATCCTCCTCGGCGGCCATGATCGCGAGCTCCTCGAGGATGCTTCGGCGGTCGCGCCCCTCGGGCTCGAGACGGTGGTAGGTCCTGAATCGGTCGCGATAGGGGTAGAAGTCGATCAATTGGCCCTGGTCGCTCATGCCGGGCCAGCTTAGACGGGTTCGTGCCTCTGGACAGGGTTGACGAGTTCGCCGATGCCGTCGATGCGGACGGTCACCACGTCACCGTCCTCCAGCGTGACATCGGCGGGCGGAACGATCCCCGTGCCCGTGAGCAGGACGCAGCCCGCGGGGAAGACCTGGTCGCGACCCAGGAACAACAAGAGCTCTGGAATCGAGCGCCGCATGGCAGCAGTCGAAGTCTCGCCTGCGAAGATTGTCGACTCGCCGCGCCGGATCTCTACGCTGATGGTACGGCCCTCCGGCGAGAAGTCCCGAGCCAGCACGATGGCCGGCCCGAGCGAGCAGCAGCCGTCGTAGACCTTCGCCTGCGGCAGATAAAGTGCGTTCTCCCCTTCTATGCTCCTCGAGCTGACGTCGTTGCCGATGGTATAGCCGACCACCTCGAGGAGGCTGTTGCACACTACCGCGAGCTCCGGCTCGGGTACATCCCAGGTCGAGTCGGAACGGATTCGCACCGGCTCGCCCGATGCACGCACGCGCCCGGCGGTGGCCTTGAAGAACAGTTCTGGGCGTTTGGCCGCGTACACGCGCTCGTACGGATCGGCGCTCACCGCCTCCTCCGCGCGAGCGGTGAGGCTCCGCTGATAGGTCACTCCCGCCGCCCAGACCTCCTGGCTCTCGATCGGCGCGCGCGCCGTCGTGCTGCGCGGCGGGTCCACCGCCTCCGCCGACTCGACGCGCCGCCGTATGTCGTCGACAGAGAGCGCCAGCAGCGCGTCTAGCGATAGTTGCAAACGACGCCAGGCAGCACCGGCTCGAACAAACAGGCCCTCGTCGAGGCGAACTAGCTCCTCCACGCCGAACCAGTCGGGTATTCGAACCGCGCGACTGACTCCGGCCGCATCGCGATGCTGTAGCCCGGCGCACGCGGCGCGGTATAACACCCGTCTCTGATCACAACAGGATCAACAAAGTGCTCGTGCAGGTGCTCGACGTACTCGAGAACGCGATTGTCGAGCGAGCCGCTCACGGCGATGTAGTCGAACATCGAGATGTGCTGCACGTATTCGCACAGGCCGACCCCGCCGGCATGCGGGCAGACGGGTACCCCGAATTTGGCAGCCAGCAGCAGCACAGCGAGGACCTCGTTCAGGCCGCCGAGGCGGCACGCGTCGAGCTGGCAAAACCCGATTGCGTCCGCCTGAAAAAGCTGCTTGAAAATGACACGGTTCTGGCAATGCTCGCCGGTCGCGACCTTGATAGGTGCGATAGCCCGCGCGATCGTCGCGTGGCCGAGGACATCGTCGGGGCTGGTCGGCTCCTCGATCCAGTGCGGGTCGAACTCGGCGAGCCGGCGCACATGATCGATTGCGTCACGGACGTCCCAGACCTGGTTGGCGTCCATCATCAATAGCCGTTCTGTGCCGATCTCTTCGCGCACGATGCGCGCCCGCCGAATGTCATCCTCGATACGCTGTCCGACCTTCATCTTCACGTGGGTCCAACCGGCAGCGACCGCCTCCCGGCACAGGGCGCGAAGCTTCTCGTCTGAGTACCCGAGCCAGCCCGCGGAGGTCGTGTAAGCCGGAAATCCCGAGCGAAGGATCTCCGCCTCGCGCGCCTTCCGCCCGGGCGCCATCCGCTCCAGGATGGCGAGTGCCTCGTCTTCAGAAAGCGCGTCGCCGATGTAGCGGAAGTCGATCGTCGCCACGAGCTGCTCCGGCGTCATGTCGGAGAGCAGCTTCCAGATCGGCTTGCGCTCGACCTTGGCGTAGAGATCCCACACCGCATTGACAAGCGCCGCCGAGGCAAGGTGAATCGCGCCCTTCTCGGGACCGATCCAGCGAAGTTGTTGCTCGCCCGTGACCGCGCGCCAGAAGCCGCGCAAATCGGACGTGATCGCATCGAGCTCCTTGCCGACGACCATCGGCGCTAGCGCGTTGATCGCCGTAACGACGATCTCCGTGCCGCGGCCGAGCGTGAAGGCGAGGCCGTGCCCCTCCAGGCCGTCGCCTGAATCAGTGCGCAGGACGACGTACGCCGCGGAATAGTCGGGCGCCGTATGCATGGCGTCTGATCCGTCTAGCGTCCGTGAGGTTGGAAATCTGACGTCGTGCACGCTCGCGCTGACGATGCGGTGAGGCACGGCCTAGCCCTTTACAGCGCCGACGAGCAGCCCACGCGCGATGAATCGCTCGAGCGCTATGGCCATCGCGATGACCGGCCCAATCATGATCAGGATCAGGACGGACATGTACCACCACTGCGGGCCGCGCGTCGCGTTCTGGGCGGCAACCGTCAGGGGCAGCGTTTGCGCATTGGCGCTCGTGAGGAACAAAGCGATCAAGTACTCGTTCCAGGCGAAAACCAGCACGAAAAGGAATGTGGCCACCAGGCCCGGCACCGCGAGCGGCAGCACGATGGAGCGGAAGATTCGGTAAGGCGACGCGCCATCGATCGCGGCGCTTTCTTCGAGCTCGAGCGGGATGCTCTGAAAGTAGTCGCGCATCAGCCACACGACGATCGGCAGGTGCGATGCGACATAAGCGATGATCAGCGCCGCCCACGTGTCCAACAGCTGCAGCTGCTGGAAGAAGATGTAGATCGGGATCACCACCGCGACCGGTGGCAGCATGCGTTGGGAGATCATCCAGAAGGCGATGTCGTCGTTGCCGACGCCCTTCTTAGCACGCTTCGCAACTGTGTTGAGCATCAGCAGGAAGAGGACGAAGCCGACGACCGCTCCAATCTGCCACGGCGCATGTACGACGACGAGGATCACGGCCAGCGCCACCCCGGCGGCAAATGACGCGACGGCGCCGAAGGTCACGTGGTACCGCATGCGAACCAGGCCGTAAGCCGCCATCGATCCCAGCAGGAGCGTGATGGCGGTGCTCGTGAGCCCGACGACGACGGTGTTTTCGTAGGGCCTGAACGTGTCCTCGCCGAGGTCGACAAAGATGTAGCGCCAGTTTTCAAGCGTCGGCTGGAAGTCGCGCCACGGGATATAGAAGGGTCCGCCGTTGACGTCGAGCGGGATCTTGAACGCGGTGATCGCCAGCCAGTAGAGCGGGAACAGGACGACGAAGGTCCAGGCGAACAGCAGAACGTAAGAGATGACCGTTGTGGGAACTCCGATCGTGGTGGTCGATACCGAATTTGCTCGGCGGAGGATGGCCATGGCTACGACATCGCCGTCACCCGGCGGCGGAAGAGGTTGACGTACGTGACCCCGACAAAGGTCACGACTATGAGCAGCATGTAAGCGACCGCGGCCGAGCCGCCGATGTCGAGGGTGCGCCAGATCGTGTAAGCGTGCAGCGTGAGCGACTCGGTTGCAGTGCCCGGGCCTCCGTTGGTGAGCACGTTGGGCAGGTCGACGATCTTGAAGCCCTCGATAAGACGGATGAGGACGATGGTCGAGGTGGCGGGGAGGATCAGAGGGAACGTGATGCGCCAGAACACCTGCCAGCGGTTGGCGCCGTCCACGACAGCAGCCTCGACCAATTCATGCGGAAGGGTCTCGATCGCGGCGAGCAGCACGATGAAGATGAAAGGGGTCCACTGCCAGATGTCGCCAACCATCACCGCGAGCCTCGCTCCCCACGGGTTCGTCACCCAGCTCACGTCGACGAGGCCGAAGTGCACCCAGAGCGGATACAGCGGGCCCTTGTCGGTGTCGGTCAGCATGCGGAACAGGTAGGCGACCCCGACGGGCGTGATCATCATCGGCAGAAGGAAGACGACGCGGAAGAACCGCCGGCCGGGGAGGTGCTGAACAACCAGCAACGCGAGCCCAAGCCCGATGACGTACTGGATGGTTACGTCAACGGAAACGTAAACGATCGTCACCACCAACGTGCCGGGACGGCCGCTGGTCAGGACCGTGTTCGCGACCAGGTAGAGCAGCGTGCCCGCCGCGAGCGCCGCGAGCACCCTGCCGATCAGGCCCCCCACCGTCAGGTTCGGACCGCGTGAGTAGCGGTACAGCAGGTACAGGATCAGGAGGTAGGCCGCGCCCAGGAACGCGGTACTCAGGATCGTCGGCCGGCCGAGCAAACCGAGGAAGTGCACGTGGTCGATGCCGACAAGCAGCTTGGAGTAGTTGTCGAATCCGACGAACTTCAGCTCCACGCCTCCTTCCGAGAACGTCAACCGCGACAAAGAGACGTACAGCGACGCGAGGAGAGGAAAGATGGAAAAGGCGAGGATGACGACGACGGCCGGCAGGATGAACACCGCCCCGGCGTGGCGGTCGATGCGCGCAACCATCGGCCGCCAGTACGAGGCAGCCTGACGCAAGCGACGCGTTGACACGTAACCGCTCACTCTAGAGTGGTCCTCTTCTTCCAACGGTGGATGGTGTGACCGGCGACGGCGAGGCGTTGCCACCTCGCCGTCTCGCCCCGGTGTTACTTGGTGATGCTCAAGCTCGACTTGTAGGCGTCGAGCTGCGTTTGCCGGCCGATCTCATCCGTCTTCGCGTTCCACTGCGACGTGATCTGGGACATAGTCGCCTGGGTGCTCAATTCGCCGGCGAGGAACTGTGCCAGTGCGGTGTCGAGGGCTGTCTGCTGGTAGTAGGCGGTCTGCGGGATGCGCAGGTCGAGCACCATGTTCGGGCTCTGCAGGCTCGCCTGGATTGCGCCGAGGTAGTTCTTGGCCGCCGTCTCGCTCATTCCCGAAGCTTCCCAGGGCCCGAGGTTGTTGAAGTGCGAAGCGCGGTATGGGTTGAACCCGGTCTTGCCGAGGGTTACGTCGATGCTCGACTGGGCGGGCTGCGACATGTATGAGAGGAAGGCGTACGCAGCGTCCTTGACCTTCGTGGACGATGAGTGGTTGATCGCGCCCGACCAGCCGCCGAAGGCCGCGAAGGGAGAGTGGTTGATGCCGTTGGTGGCGTATGGGCAGAGGGTCGAGTTGCAGTCGACCAGCTGGCCGCTCGAGCGGTCGAGGACCTGCTTGGAGCCCGGCAGGATTATGGCGCCGACTTTGTCGATGACCTTGGACTGCGACTTGTCGGTCGCAAGCGGGCCGATGTCGCCCCAGTCGAGAGAAAGGGCGCAGCGGCCGGTGACGAACAGGCCGCGCGAGTCGCCGACGTCGTTGTTCAGCTGGTCCGGAGGACCGAGCTTGGACAGCGTTTTGTAGACGTCCAGCGCCTTGGCGGCGCCAGGGTTGTTGTAGAGGGGCTGCATCGTGTTGGTGTCAAAGAAGGCACCTTGCTTCGTGCCCTGGCTCTGCAAGTACGCGGACGCAATGGAGATGTACATCCAGTACGACTGCGCGCTGCGCTTCATGGCCAGGCAGGAGCCGTAGTCAGGCTTGCCGTCACCGTTGAGGTCCTTGCCCTGAAAGTGCTGGGCGATGTTGATGTAGTCATCCCACGTCTGCGGGGGCTGCAAGCCGGCCTGCTGGAGAAGGTCAGTGCGGTAATAGACCATCTGGAAGTCGCCGTCGAGCGGGATCGTGTAGATGTGACCTTTGAAGCTAGCGCTGAAGTTGCGGAAGAACGCGCCGATGTCGTTCCACTGCAACGCGGAGTCGTTTTGGATGCGATCGTCGAGCTGCTCGAGATAACCGCTGGGCACGTAGTCGCCCATCCACTGTGGATCGAACACGGTCGCGTCGTATGAGTTGGTCTTGGTCGAGAAGTCTGTAAGCAGCTTCTGGTAGAGGTCGGAGAACGGGACCGTGATGACCTCGATCTTGGCTCCTGTGAGCTTTTCGAAGTCTGGGGCTCGGCGCTGCAGCGGCTCGGCGATCTGCGGGCCGGTGAAGGTCACGACCCGGACCGTGACGCCGCTGAACTTGTTGTTGGACGAGGTGTTGCTGCTGCTGCCGTTGGCACAAGCGCTGAGCGCTATCGCCGCCCCCAGGAATAAAACCAGGGCCCTCGCCAAGTGTCGACTCATCTGCTCTTTCCCCTCTGAATCCAAAAAAGCCGGCTGGCGTGCTGGGGGCGCAGGGCGAGCCCCAAGCGCGTGAATGTAGGATGTTTAGCCTGTCGGGAGGGGTTTGTCAAGCTCCAAGATGCGGCTCGGGCCTCTATTCATCGGATGACTCCGGGCGGATCGCCTCGAGGGCGAACCGCTGAAGGGCACGGTGGAACAGCCCGACCAGGAGCGCGACGGGGGCCAGCGAGATCGCCAGCGCCGCGGCCGCCGTCGGCCAATCGAGCTCGCGCTCGAAAGTGAAGAAGTCGCTCATGGCCACCGGTACCGTCTTGATCTCACCCGAGGTCAGCACCAGCGGAACGAGAAGAAGGTTCCAGTCGATGACAAAGACCACCAGTGCAGTGGCCACCACGGAAGGGGCAACGAGCGGCAGGACGATCCGGAGCAGGGTTCGCCATAGTCCGGCGCCGTCGAGCACAGCGGCCTCCTCCCACTCCACCGACAGTTGGCGAAACGCACCGTGCAGCACATACACCGCGAGCGGCGCGGTGACAGCGGCCTCGCTCAGCACAATGCCCGCGAACGTATCGATCAGGTGCGCCCGGCGCATCAGGTCGCTGAGTGGGATCACGTAACACATCGCGGGTAGGCTCGCGAGGACCACGAAAGCCGGCGCCACGAGGCTTTGGGTCCGAGAACGCGAACGGGCGAGCGCGAACGCCGCGGGATACGACACGGCGATCGTCACAAGCGCGGCAAGCGCTGCTGATGCCGTGCTCGTCGCCAACTCCTGCCAGAACGCGGGCTCGGCCACGCCGATCTCGCCGAAGCGATCGAGCGAAAACGAGCCTGCCCACGAGGGCGGCCGGCTTGAGTTGTCCGGCACAACACCGAACGACGCGAGAGCAGTCCACGCAAGGGGCAGCAGGAAGGCCAGCAGCGCGACGGCGAGCAGGAAGACGCGGGTCCTCACGTCGAGTCTCGGTCCGCTGACAGCCAGATGTAGATGAAACCGACCAGAAGCACGGCCGCGGCGATGAGCCACGCGGAGGCCGCCCCCACGGGCCAGTCGTTGGTCTCGAACGCGGCCGCGTAGCTGTACAGGGCTGGCGTAAGCGTGGACAGACCTGGACCGCCGCCGGTGAGGATCAGAACGACATCGAAGCTGCCGAGGGCAAGGCCGGTCAGCAGCATAGTGATCGTGATCAGCAGCGGACGGACGGAGGGCATCGCAACGTCGACGATCTGGCGAAACCACGATGCGCCGGACAACCTGGCGTCGTCCCAGCGTTCGCGCGGGATCGCGGACAGGCCGGGCAGGAGAAGGAAGGCCGCGAAGGGCGCCAGCCGCCACACCTCGACAACGATCACGACCGGAAGTGCCAGGCGGAGATCCCCTAACGGAGACGTGGCGGTCGCCCCAAGCCAACCCAGGACGAAGTTCACGATCCCGTTGGTCGGCCCAAGGAGGAAATGCCACATCACGCCGCTTCCAATGGGACTGATGAGCCACGGCAGGAGCAGCAACACCCGCAGGGCAGCCCTGCCCCGCAGCGGCTCGCGCAGCAGATAGGCGATGCCGAAGCCCGCCACCACCTCGAGCGGAACGGCGACGACCGTGAAAAGGACGATGTTTCGTGCTGCGGCCGAGAACTGTGGGTCGCGGAGCACACCGACGTAGTTGTCCAGTGCGACAAAGCGGATGGCCGAGCCGACGGGCGAATAGGTCGTGAAGGTGGCGACCAGACCGAGAGAGGCCGGTCCCACCAGCCATCCCGCCAACAGGACTGTCAAAGGCGCGAAGAGGATGAGCCGGTCGCGGCGGCTGAGCCTCACCTACCTCACGCCCGTCTACTTCGCGCCTGTCATGCCCCCGTCGACGACCAGGCCGGAGGCCATCACGAACTTCGACTCGTCCGAAGCGAGGAACAACGCTGCCGCGGCCACGTCGTCGGGCTTTCCCAGCTCATGGCTGAGCTGCCGCTTGCGGATGCTCGCCATACCCTCCTCCGGGTCGCTGTACGACTCCTTCAGATACCGCTCCACGAACGGCGTCAGTATCGTTCCCGGGAGCAGTGCGTTGACCCGCACCCCGTACGGTGCGAGGTCGACCTGCATCGATTTGGTCATCGAGTAAACCGCCCCCTTGGACGCAGCGTATGAGACTCGCCGTGCAAGGCCGATCTCTGCGATACCCGAGGACATATTGATGATGGACCCGGAGCGTCGCTCGATCATGTGGGCCACCACCGCCCGGCTCATCAGGTAGACGCCCCGCACATTGACGCGCATCACGCGATCGAAAAGGTCAGGGGTCGTCTCGAGCACGTCCCCGACGCCCGCAATGCCGGCGTTGTTGAACAGCACGTCGAGGCGCCCGAACCGCTCCACGATCCTGCCGGCGAGCTCGGCGGTCTGGCGCTCGTCGGTGACGTCGACCGGCTCCGCGACCGCCTCGCCGTGCTCACGCTCGATGGCCTCCACGGTCTGCCTGGCCGCATCGAGATCGACGTCCGCCACGACCACACGCGCGCCTTCGGAGGCGAACAGCAGCGCTGTGGCGCGTCCGATGCCCGAGCCCGCGCCGGTGATCAAACAGACCTTGTCAGCGAGTCGGGTGCCCATCGACACGGTTAGCTATATGCTGAAGCTCCGATGTTTGTCAACCCTTCCGCCCTGAGTCGAGCGTACCGCCGGCTACAAACCGCATGAAGGTCCGATCTATTGAGCGCCGGACGCGCTCGCGCCGTGCGCCCAGGGTCACCGAAGGCGCCATTGACAAGATCCGTGAGAGGATCGTATCCGGCGCTTGGGGCCCGGGCGATCGTCTTCCGCGCGAGAGCGAGCTGGCCGCTGAGCTGGGATTGTCACGCAACTCCCTACGCGAAGCTGTGCGGGCGCTGTCGCAACTTCGTGTGCTGGAGGTGCGGCAGGGAGATGGCACATATGTGAGCAGCCTCGAGCCAGGGCTGCTCCTCGAGAGCACGGGCTTCATCAGCCACTTGCTCCTGGGCGAAACCGAGATCGAGCTGTACGAGGTGCGGCGCATCCTCGAGGCGGCGGCGGCGGCTCTGGCGGCGGGTCGGATTGACACGCACGAGAAAAACGAGCTCGCCCAGAGCCTGAACCGCATGCAAGAGGCCAGAAACGTCGAGGAGCTGGTCGAGGCCGATGTCGCCTTTCACGCGGTAATCGCTCGGGCGGCGGGCAACGCAGTCCTCTTGTCTCTGCTCGCGAGCCTTGCCACCCGCACGATGCGTGCGCGCCTGTGGCACGGTCGCGAGGCGGACGGAGCGTTGGACGAGACGCGCGAGGAACACCGCCGCATCTACGAGGCGATCATGGCCGGCGACCCCGAGTTGGCCCGAGCCGCTGCGACGGCACACATCGCGAGCAGCGAGCGTTGGCTCAAGGGCCAGCTCGTGGCGGACAAAAGAAACTAGTGCACGTCGGACTTCACACTCGACTCAAGCCCGGATCCGAGGAACGGTATGAGGAATACCACCGGGCCGTGTGGCCTGAGGTGGTGGACGCGATCCGGCGCGCAGGCATCACCAAGTACGTGATCTATCGCGACGGACTCGACCTTTTCCACCACATCGAGTGCGAGGACTATGACCGAGCCATCGCAGAGATTGCGAAGGATCCCACGAGCATGCGCTGGGAGGCGGAGATCATGACGATGATGGCCGTCGCTCATGACTTCAGCGGACAGAGCAGCGACCGCATGCCCAAG
>Ga0079221_10000505_pt1 | contig 11050 bp, 12 predicted proteins | sample GAAS200_FD_75069 | JGI IMG/M metagenome (GOLD analysis project Ga0079221, IMG submission 75069) | Agricultural soil microbial communities from Georgia to study Nitrogen management - GA AS200 | ecosystem: Environmental > Terrestrial > Soil > Agricultural land | place: USA: Georgia | collected... | reverse complement strand
GGGCAATAAGCCCAAGTTCATAGAAATGGTAGCGACACCGGCGTTGCAAGGCAACCGAAAACCCAAGCAGGAACCGCACCGGGCGATTGGCCCGGTAGATGGAAGGGGCGGGAGTTGGAGTCGCAACGCGTGCGAATGCCCGCGCCGTCCAGTCTCGACGGCCATGATCGGCTGCAATGGACGCAGGCAGCGGTGGTCAGCGTACAGTTCACCGCCCAGCCTCAGTACCGGCAGAACGCCGCTCACGGTCGGAGCCAACCGGGTCACGAGAGAATGGGAGGCCGAAACCTCCCACCATCCGCGAAGCAGTACAGCCTACTTCACCTTGATAAAAATAATCACAAATGTGTACAGGGCCAGGGACTCGATGAAGATAAGTCCCAAGATCAGGAACAGAAAGATTCCCGGCCGAGCTCCGGGATTGCGTGCAACACCTTCGCAAGCGCCAGCCGCAGCCCGTCCTTGTCCCAATCCGCAAAGTCCCGAAGCGATTGCCATGCCCACGCCCGCGCCGATCGGCACCCAATCGGTGCCACCCCCTGTCGAACCGGCCGCCTGCGCCGCGAGCACCGGGGCAGAGTAGAGTAGACCCATCGCCATAGCAATCAAACCAAGTATCGTCGCCTTCATCGTTCCTCCTGAAGCTCTCCACGTCGCCTCTGGAGAGCATTATGAAATTTCCGCCAGTGGGTGGTTACCCGCCACCGCTGGGGCAGGACGGGTCTCACGCTTGCGAACAAAGCCGAATTAAAGGACAGGCAACCTCGGCTTTAGTGCTCCTCCGAAGTCGCCAAGCTGATATACAGTGCCGGAAGAATCATAAAAACGTAGGCTTGCAGGAATGCTTCGAAAACGTGCAGCGCCATGAATATCACGGGGGCAAAAATCGCGATGATCAGTCCGACAGGGCTCAACAGCGCGTATCCTGCGTGCGTCAAGTAGCCGTAGAAGTTCAAGCCGAGCGTCATAAACAGGCCTGGCACCGTCACACTGGCCAACATGTTGCCCCACAAACGGGCGGTGAGAGAAAGCATCCGCAGAAAGTTACTGAAGACTTCGATGGGGAAAAAAAGCCAGGCGATCGCGAGCATTGGCCCGCTCAGGTGCCGCAGATACCCGAAGATTCCTTTCACGCGGACGCCGTGGTAGTTGTAATGAACGAAGGCCGCCACCGCGCACCCCAAAGGCACATAAACGATCGCCGTAGGTGTGATGAGTGTCGGCACCAAACCTTCAATGTTACAGACAAGAACGAACAGTCCGATCGTGCCGATCATCGCCACGTAGCGCCGGCCGCCGTGCCCTATCACCTCATCCACCAGGCTGCGAGTAAACTCGAGATAAACTTCCATCGCCATCTGGAACTTTCCGGGGTTCTCCATCGACAGCCGGGTTCGAAGAATGATCGCCGCCACGATGATGATCAGGAGCACGAGGATTTCGCCCGCAACATAGTCCGGAATGGGATGCAGCGAATCGGCGGGCCGCGCGAAGCCCATATGCGGCAGGCGCGAAATCGCCACGAGGAGAGCCGTGACCGCGTGCCCGAAGAGCTTATTCAGGATGTCTGTGAACCAGAGTTCATGCCCCATAATATCCCGTCCGAATCAACCTTCCCACCAAATTCAGCGATTCAACAAGGGTCCCCGCAACCGGCACAAACAGGCCAGCTAAAACTCCGGTGAACGGAAGCCAGTGCGTTTCATAAAAGATGAGCACCGCTCCGAATGCGATAGGATATCGCAGCACGAGATTCAGCAAGACCCGCTTGGGAACGGACCCTTCCACAGCATTGAGCGCCGCTTTCACAGCTTGCGCCAGCCAGTGATAACCTAGAATGGAGATTCCCGCACCCACGGCAAAGGCGCCAGCCATCCGCGCCTGGCCCAGAACCAGGAAAACGAGGATGCCAAGGCCGGCGAGAGATCCCATCCATCGCGGCAGCCTGACTTCAGCTCCTTCCAGAATTGTCGGATCCACTGTCTCGCTCTGCACTTTTTTCTGTCCGGGCTAAAATTTGGAGGACCTCGATGATCCCTCCAGCCGCGCCTGCCAAACCTCCAATAATAACGAAAGCCGGCGACGTGTGCAGATGCTCATCGAGAAACCAGCCCAACAGGACGCCTCCTACCACCGCGCCTGGAATAATGAAACCAAGGCTCGAATAGAAGGCGACCTGAGCCCACATGCTTCCGGAATTCGGTTTTTGTGGGAATGCCATTCCCACGCCTCAATCAAAGAACCAACAGGCCGGCCAACGCGCTGCCACGATAACGACCTCGGCGCTTCATCAAAATTCACCGCTTGGGAGGGCGGCTCGTTACAGGCCGCACGGCTTCCAAAGCTCCCGTCGGAATCCTTTCAGGGCGCCTCGTTCGATAATCCTTGGGATATTGTCCGGAGTTCAGAACTTAAGGCAGCGATCCTGTCCGTGACAACCAGGAATTATAGAATACAATGAATCGACACAACAGCGAAGCAAAAAATCTGGTGCAGTCGTGGTGTTGGACCCGGGACGGCGTGCCCCTGGCCTCAACCGCCACGCCTGCAGCGCATTCGGAGGTTCGAAACCCGCATCAGGCACACGGACCAATCAATCAGTCTCTCGGGTTCTTTGTCCCGTCATCCGCTCCAACGCGTCAATGAACTCAGCCTGAGCTGGGTTGATTCTTTTTCTTGCCTCCTCCGGCGTAAAGAACGCCGCCCGGTCGATTTCGGGAAATTCCTGTTGCTTTCCGGACCGCGGCGGCCATTCCAGCATGAACGTGTTGCTTTTTAGGGTGGCCGGGTCGTAATCGCCTTCGAAGGCCCATGCTCGAACAACCTTGCCACCCTTTTGCACAATTTCACCCAGCAGGCTGAATTCGCCTTCAGGCAGTACGCCTGTCTCTTCGAAGAATTCGCGCCGGGCGGCTTCCAGCTCATCCTCTTCCGCGCAGATTTGACCCTTCGGTATGCTCCACGCCCCCGCATCTTTCGTTTTCCAGAAAGGGCCGCCAGGATGAACCAGCAGCAGTTCGACGCGACTTCCGCGTATGCGATACATCATCAATCCAGCGCTGAGTTTCGACATGAAGCCAGTATAACCGGCGAAACCACCTGGCGTAATCTGAGCGAACCGGTGGTTTGATGTCACGCGGCGGTTGACCCTCGCCCCAGGACAGCCCGGCTCGCACGAAGTCGGTTACGCGCCGGTTGCCATTTTGTGAGAAAATCCAAAGGATCACATGACCAAAGCAAGCTTGAGGAGGCATGAGCATGGCTGGTTCGACGGCGGCAATCCGATCTGTGGCACCCTGGGGACGTTCCCTTTTGAGAATCGTGGTCGGCTTCACTTTCTCTGAGCACGGATTTCAGAAGCTTTTTGGGCTTTTGGGAGGGCACAGACAAACCCATCTGTTCTCACTGTTTGGGCTGGCCGGCGTACTGGAATGCTTTGGAGGAATCCTGCTGATTCTCGGGCTGTTCACAGTCCCGGTGGCATTCATCCTCTCGGGCGAGATGGCGGTGGCCTACTTCACAACACATTTTCCCAGAGGAGGGCTGCCGATTCAAAACGGCGGCGAACTGGCCGTGGTGTATTGCTTCGTTTTCCTCTATCTCTTCGTGGCAGGCGGCGGGCCCTTCAGCCTCGACCGCCTGATCCGCAAGAAAACCTAGCGGACTGCAGGTCGGGAAATGAGCTTGTGTGCCGGCACGAATCACTGAGCGGAATTCGCCAGCTCATTCTGGCGCTTTTCAGTCAGCACCGCCTTTCGCGTGGCGGTCAGCATGTCCGTCACCGCTTCGCGAGCGATCCTACGGATCAGGGGATTGGCAAACCAGGCCACCAGGAACGGCACGTCCCGCGAAAGAGAGATCGATTCCCATTCGATAATCACGCCGTTGTCGCGCTTTTGATAGCGCCAATAGGAATTGATGCGCCATAGATAGCCGCTGTCATTCCCAACCGGCTCGAGGTGCTCGTGTGGAGTCCCTGCGTCGTCCACCTGCTGGATGCGGTTCGAGACGCTTCGGCTGTATCCGCTGTCATTGCCGACCGGCGTGAAATGGATGTCATACCACGTGTCAAGCGTAACCGTCACAACGCTCTTCTTCTGCAGGCGCATATAAACCTTGTAGTCATCCTCGTCAACCCTCCCCACCAGCCGCGAGCGGACGACCTCCGGATTGTAGATGTTCTTGAAGTTGTCATAGTCGCGCAGGATGTCGAGCGCAGAAGTCACTGACTTTCCCGGAATGAAAACATCTCCAACCCAGTGATGGATCATGCCGTCGGGAACGTCGAAGGAGTCCTTACCCGGGGCATGCGTCTGGATTTGCTGCACAAAGACTTCGCCGTTCCTGAGAGTTTTCATGATGGACTCAGATTCAGAAGTGGGCAATGATTCGATGTACAGAAAAGCATCCGGATGGCTTTCATCGCGCTTCATGCGCGCCTCAGCCAGCGCGACGTACTGGTTGAATGCCTGGACAGTTTTCGGCTTCAATTCCGCCGCAGCAAGCTCGGAAGGACTTGCAGCGTGCAACCCAATCGCTGCAACCAGAAACGCTGGAACCAGTCTCCACCAAGGCCGCTCCACGGCCCCTTCCAACCCCGTTGTCATATATCTGAATGTTAGCACGCCTGAGCGGTCAATAACGGACGGCTGCTCCAGCCGAACCTGGAACACTGCGGTGGGAAACTCGCCCGCGGCCAACCTTCCTTTTAGTGACCTCAATCCAACCGAAGCCTGATAATCGGCATCCCATGTGTAAACCCCTCAATGGGATTTTTGTGATACACTCCCCCTCGGAAATCAACTTAATGGGGCAGGCGGTCATGGCACAAATCAAAAAACCTTCACGAGTTTATGATGCAATCATTGTGGGATCAGGCGCCGGCGGCGGCATGGCGGCTTATGTTCTGACCAGGGCCGGAGCCAAGGTTCTGATGCTCGAAGCGGGCGGTTGGTATGACACCGCGAAGCAATCCAAGATGATGCAGTGGAATTATCAGGCCCCGCACCGGGGCGCTGTGAAGCCCAACAGCACCTTCGGCTATTTCGACGCCGCAGTGGGTGGATGGCAGATACCTGGCGAGCCTTACACCAACGCGCCCGGAACCGATTGGACCTGGTTCCGCTCGCGGATGCTTGGAGGGCGCACGAACCACTGGGGTCGCATCTCGCTGCGTTTCGGGCCGTACGACTTCAAGCCCTACTCGCGCGACGGCAAGGGCTTCGACTGGCCGATCACCTACGAAGACCTGGCGCCTTATTACGACAAGACGGAAGAATTGATCGGCGTTTACGGCTCCATCGAAAATGTGGAAAACGCTCCCGACGGGAAATTCCAGCCGCCGCCCGCGCCTCGCTGCTACGAGTTGCTCGTCCAGAAGGCCTGTCAGAAGCTCAACATAACCTGCATTCCTTCGCGGCACTCCATCCTGACGCGGCCGCTCAATGGCAGGCCCGCGTGCCACTACTGCTCTCAGTGCGGACGGAGCTGCGCAACGTCATCGAATTTCTCCTCGCCAACGGTGTTGATCCCGCCAGCCATGGAAACGGGAAACCTCGATATCATCTGCAACGCTATGGTGCGCGAGGTGCTGACGGGGCACGACGGTCTGGCAACCGGCGTTTCCTACATCGACAGGACAACGCGCAAGGAAGTACAGGCCCGCGGCAAAGTCGTGGTGCTGGCGGCCAGCAATTGCGAGACCTGCCGGCTGCTGCTGAATTCCCGCAGCCCACAGCATCCAGACGGTCTGGCAAATTCCACCGGAGTGGTCGGTCGCTACCTGATGGATACCGTCGGAGCCGACGGCACGGTAGGCTTCTTCCCCGTCCTGATGGACCTGCCGCCGCACAACGATGACGGCACCGGCGGAATGCACCTCTACATGCCCTGGTGGAATTACGACAAGCAGTTCAAGAACCAGATGCCCTTCTCCCGCGGTTATCACATCGAGTTCGGCGGCGGTCGTGACATGCCTGGCGCCGGCAGTTTCGGTGGCACGGAGCGCCTCCTCGGCGGAGGGTACGGAGCGGAACTCAAAAAGGGCTGCCGCAAGCTGTTCGGAGCGTTCGTCGGTTTTTCCAGCCGCGGCGAAATGATCCCCAACGACGATAGCTGGTGCGAAATCGATAAGGACGTCGTGGATGAATGGGGCATTCCAGTGCTGAAGTTCCACTTCAAATGGACTCAGGATGAAATTCTGCAGGCCCGGCATGCGCGGGAAACGTTCCGCGAGATCATCGAAACCGCCGGCGGAGAAGTTGTGCGGACCGCAGGGGCCGAAGAGAACTGGGGCATCTCGCGCGGCGGCGAAATTATCCATGAAGTGGGCACAGCAAGGATGGGATCAGACCGCAGCACTTCAGCGCTGAATCCCTATTGCCAGGCCTGGGACTGCAAGAACCTGTTCATCACCGATGCGGCCCCGTTCGTCAGTAACGCCGACAAAAATCCGACCCTCACCATTCTGGCCCTGGCCTGGCGAACTTCGGAGCACATCGTGGATGAGGTGAAGAGGCGGAATGTGTGAGAGGCGAAACATGGCAGATGGCATATGATAGGTGGTAGGTGGGGGCTGGAAGCACAGAATGAGCATCGAGAGGTTCGAGCAGCTCGAAGTCTGGCAGGTTACTCACAAAATTGTGTTGGATATTTACAAAGCTACACTGCAATTACCGCCAGAGGAGAAGTTCGGGCTGGTTTCACAGATGCGGCGGGCGGCTGTTTCGGTGCCGGGCAACATTGCCGAGGGATTTAAAAGGAGAGGAGTGGCCGACAAGAAGCATTTTTACAATATTGCCCAGAGTTCGCTGGAAGAACTCAGGTACTACACGCTCCTTTGCCGCGACCTCGGTTTTCAGATGGAGACGGATCATCTCCCCGAGCACATCGACCAGGCCGGCAGGATGTTAACAGGCCTGATCCGCTCGATCAGGAACCAATGAATGTGAGAGCGTTCCCATATGCCATATGCCGCATGCCATCTACCGCTTACCACATACCACCTACCACGTGAGGAGCAGAAATGAAAAACAAGATTACCGACACCAAACCACGTATCAAACGGCGCGACATGTTGAAAGTCTTCTCGGCTGTTCCGGCAGCTGCATTGGTCCCGCTGAGCGCCGCAGCCGCAGCAGCGGCGCCTCAGAAGGCTGCCGAGGGCGCGGCGGCGAAAGCCGCATCGGGTTATCAGCGGAAAGTCTTCAATGATCACGAATGGGAAACCATCAAAACGCTGAGCGACCTGATTATTCCCGCCGATGACCGCAGCGCCAGCGCCACCCAGGCCGGCGTTCCGGAATTCATCGATGACTGGCTCGATTTCCGAGGCGGCAGGACCAAAGCGGAGATTCTGGGAGGCCTCACCTGGCTCGATTTGGAGTGCAACCGGCAATTCGGCCATGATTTCGTTGCCTGCGCGCCGGTCGAGCAGAAAAAGATCCTGGACCGCATTGCGTATCCCGACAAGGCCGCGCCCGAAGATTCCAACTACGTCGCGTTTTTCAATCGGCTGCGGGACCTGGTGGTAGGCGGCTTCTTCTCAAGCGAGCAAGGCGTGAAGGACCTGCCTTACCTGGGCAACAAAATGGTTGCGGCGTGGGAGGGTTGCCCGTCCAACGTGCTGGCGCAGATCGAGAAGAATCTCAAGACAAACGGCGTGGCGCTGAGCATGGAGGGCGACAAAACTTCCGCCTGAAGCGGCCTTCATTGTTGCTGAATTCCGGTGCCGATGCCGGGTGAGTATCACACCCGCTTCTCGCAGAGGATAACGCGGTCCTCGCCGTCCACTTCCCGCAGGCGCACTTCAATCACTTCCGATTCAGACGTCTGAAGGCTGCGGCCAACATAGTTCGCCAGAATCGGCAATTCACGATGCCCGCGGTCGATGAGGACACACAGTTCCACGCGTTGAGGACGCCCGAAGGCGAGCAACGCGTCGAGCGCGGCGCGCGTGGTCCGGCCCGTGAACAGGACATCATCTACGAGGATCACTTTCTTGCCGTCCACTGAAAATCTCGCTGGTAAAGGGTCTTCTGCGCGGCGCGCGGCCACTTTGGGCCGATCGTCACGATAGGCAGTGGCGTCGATCGTTTCCACCGGGGGTTCAGCGGATTCAATGCCGCCGATGGTCTGGGCAAGCCGCGCGGCCAACGGAGCGCCTCTCCTTTCAATACCCACCAGCATCAGATTTCCAATGCCGTTGTTCCGCTCGAGAATTTCGTGGGCCAGGCGCACCAGCGTGCGGTCAATTTCCGAGGCGGACATGAGCTGGCCCTTTTCACGAGCCAGTTTATTGCGCACACCGGACGGAGTTGCCGTTCGGTTCGACATATTCGCTCCTATTCGGCCATTATATCGTACGTCGCCGCCGAGCCCCTGGGCGGCATCAAGCTTGCCGCAATTTCTCCTGGTAGGCGCAGCGAAGATTGCGCACGTAATGGTCAGCCTCACGCGTCGGCCTGGGGATGCGATATCCATCGATGCACTTCATGACCACCTTCACCGCGGTCGCAAGGGAGATGCGGTTTCCCTGGGTAACAAAAATGGGCCGTGCGTTGTCACGTGTCCGCAAAACCGTACCCACGGTTTCTCCGTGGTAATCGAGCGGCGCCGTTGATCCAGACTTCAAGCCAGGCTCCCCAGCCTCGCCAACCAGCAGCGATTTTGCGCATCCGATAGACGGCTTGTCAAACAGCACGCCTACGTGGCACGCAATACCGAACAGGCGTGGGTGCGCGCGGCCGTGACCGTCAATCAGCAACAGGTCGGGCTCGGTCTTCAGGCGCGCGAAGGCCGCCATCAGGATGGGGATTTCACGGAACGAGAGCAGACCAGGCACGTAAGGAAATTGTAACCTGCGCCGCGCCATCCGGCGCTCAACTTCTTCGAGCAACGGAAAGCGGTAAACGACGACTCCGGCAAACGCCTCTTCGGTTGCCGGATCAAAGGCGATGTCAGCGCCGGCCACATACCGGATTTGCCGGAAGGCGTCTTCCAGCACCACGCGCTCGCGCAGGCGGGCCTGGAGCTGAATTGCCTCGCGAGGAGTGATCTTCCACCGGTTTCGGAATAGGGGCGTCATAATCTTTGCAAATCCTGATCATACTGCATCTCACTCTTGTGCCGGCAAGTGCCCGCCGGGTTGAGCAGCTTGGCTAAATACGTGGCCGGTTGGCAGCAGCCAGAAATCGCGGTACACTCTATGAACTCTAGCTTCTTGCACGAAGGACTGTTCGGCTTTGTACTTTTCCCAGAAGCATTAAGAGAACAACCGGCGGCGGGGCGTATCCGCAGCCGACGAACTCCTATGAAGACCAACTTTCATTTGCAAACCAGTCTTTTTCAGGTCCTTGAGGAAGTTTCGCGCCATCCGTCCATCGAAGCGCCGGCACTGGCGGAGAAGTTGAACCTGAACCTTGGCGCCGTAAGGAACCAAACAGCGAAGCTGCGCCGCGCCGGGCTTATCGCGCCTTCTCAACACCGTCGTGGATACAGGTTGAATCCTGATTTCGGATGCCTGGTGGGAATTGACATGGGAGCGAGCCATCTCCAATTTGCGCTGGCTAACTTTGCCGGCGAGATGATGGCCGACACCACGGAAAAAGTTCGGCCGGAAGACGGCCCTGATAGAACCATCAGCCAGATCAAGAAGGGCATTCACCGATTGGTCCCTTCACGAAAGCGCAAGACGCTTCGCGCCGTCGCCATGGCTGTCCCCAGCGCTGTCGATCCGCGCAACGGCCTGGTGTTGATGGCCAACAATCTGGAGGGCTGGAAAAACATCAATCTGAAGCGCGAACTCGAGAAGGAATTCCGGCTTCCCGTCTCGATTGATAATGACGCCAACATGGCCGCCATCGGCGAACGCTGGCGCGGCGTCGCCCGCGGTCTCGACAACTTTGTTTTCATCGCGCTGGGCACCGGCATCGGATCCGGGATATTCGTTGACGGGCGGCTCTACGTTGGACGCACGGGCGCGGCTGGGGAGTTGCAGTTTCTGCACGTGGAGTGGCCGCGCTGGAACGAAGATTTCGGGGTCACGGGATACTTTGAAAGCTATGCTTCCGGGCAAGGCATCGCGACCCTCGGCCGGAAGCTGATGAAGCCGCCGGCGGGCGGGCAGTCAGCCGGGCTCGCTGAGATGCGTGACGCCTACTTTGTATTCGACGCGTTTCGCCGAGGCGATCGAAAAGCTCGCAAGACGCTGGAAACTATTTTTACCATTCTCGGCGTTGGCATCGCGAACATTGTCGGCGTGCTTGACCCGGACATGATCGTGCTGGGGGGAGGCATCAGCCGGGGCGCCCCTGAGTTTATGCTGCGAACAGTCACTAACGTGGCAAAGAAAATCCAGCCAAACTGCCCGCCAATCCACATCAGCGAACTCGGAAACCAGGCGCAAACCTGCGGAGCGGTCTATTCCAGCCTGATCGCCGCCTGCACGGCCGCCGCACAGAAGTTCGGATAAAACGGGGATGGGGTTCGGAAGCTACTGCGGCTGGACAATCCCTTTTTTCACGGCGTAAAGCACCAGCTCCGCCGTGCGGTGCAGACCCAACGTTTCCATCAACCGCGCGCGATGGACGGCCACCGTGTTGATGCTGATGTCCAGCAGCGCAGCGATTTCCTTGTTGGATTTTCCCTGGGCGATGAGTTGCAGGACTTCTTTCTCTCTCAGGGTCAGGCGGTCATAGGGGTCTCCACCCGATTCCTGCATCGTTCCCGTCTTCAGGCCTTCGAGCACCAGGTTTGAAACCGCAGGGCTCATGTACGCGCCGCCCTGCGACAGCACCACCACGGCCTGGGCCAGATCAACTTCAATCGCATCCTTCAAAATATAACCCTTGGCGCCGGCTTCGATGGCCTTGCGCACATAAGCCGGATTGGAATACATGCTGAGAATCAGTACCTTGGTTCCCGGGTTGGCCTTCAGGATTTCCACGGTCGCCTCCAGCCCCCCGATTTCAGGCATCAACAGGTCCATCACAACGACATCAGGCTTTATTTTCGCGCACTGCTCGATGGCGGAAAGCCCGGTGTTGGCTTC
>Ga0079221_10000504_pt1 | contig 11056 bp, 8 predicted proteins | sample GAAS200_FD_75069 | JGI IMG/M metagenome (GOLD analysis project Ga0079221, IMG submission 75069) | Agricultural soil microbial communities from Georgia to study Nitrogen management - GA AS200 | ecosystem: Environmental > Terrestrial > Soil > Agricultural land | place: USA: Georgia | collected... | reverse complement strand
CTCGGAGGAGTCGAGAGCAACGGCCAAAGCGGCCTTGGGCGTCGGATGGTAGACCAGGCGGAGTTCGGGTATGCGTCCCCAGGTCAAGCCCGACTGGTAGTTCACGTCAATGACTTGCGAATAGAAGAGGTCACCGGGCAATGGTGAAATGCCGGTACGACCGGGGGTTATCAGGCTCCAGGTTTGGCCGCCGAGCACTTCCCAGGCGCCCTTGCGCACGTCCACCCAGTACAATCGCGAACGCAGCGTGTTGCTATTGCTGGTAACCGCCACGTTGCCGGGATTGTTTCCCAGGAAATCCGATTCCATATAGCCGATGACGTGGGCGCCTTTCACCATGGCATCCACACGGAAGCCGATGCGGGAGTTCTGCATACTGAAGCGAGCCTCGCCGAGGCTGTTCTGAAATACCGTCCCGTAGGGGATGCCGGCAAAATTGGTGCCAATGCCACTTCCGACGGTGTGATTGCGCCACACTCCCGTGAAATCCATGAAGCCCACCGGAGTTATGTAGGCCGTGCCCACACGAATCTGCAGCGGATTTTCCTGCGGAGCCGATGTCTGAGGAGTGGCCGGCGCGGCGGCAAGCGAGGCCTCGGCGATGGGTGACGCAGCGGCTGGGCTCGGGACGGCCGCTGGAGCGGTGTTAGCCGCGGCGTTTGGGAACGCGGGTGCCGGAGAGGCGAACAAATTCTCGCGGCCGCTGCTATTCGCCTTCAACCGCTCTTCGAGGGTTCGAACTCTCTCTTGCTGCTGTCGAATGAGCTCGCTTTGTGATTGTAGCTCCTCGCGAAGCTCCTGGATCTCCAAATCCAAACCGGATTTTGCCGCTTCGGGCACAGGCTCCGGGTTAGCGGCTGCCGAGACTGACGTCTTGGGCCCGGAGGCCGGTGTGAATTTTGCATCCGAGGCACTGTCGTTTGCTCCGGCGCCTCCGGCCGCCGATGCCGGCAGCACACTGAGAGAGAGAGCCAAAACACACCCCAACAATAATCGCATTGGTTCCTCCCCTAGAGTCTTAAGCGCGAGGTTGGCCCGGAAGCTGACGTGAAAGCTCCGATTGCAAAAGCCCATCATGCGCGAATCAACATCTGCGAAGCTATTCGGAAGAGGTGAGCCGATTGTAACGGCAGTGTTAATTCTGGGTTACAGGCCCGGAGCTCATGGTAGATGCTGTGGAAAAGCAAAGGGCCAGCACGAGGGGAGCGCTGGCCCGAGGGGTACTTGGCCTTGAGGGTAATCCCAGCCCTGCGGGACAAGCAGGGCCATTGTCGCTATGCCGAACCTAACGAGAATCAGTCAGAGCCACGTCACGGCACTGTGAATTTTCGATAAACGAAGCAGATTCCGGTTCAATTTCGGCCTGCACTACAGATTAGGAGTAACGGGTATGCTGAAGTGAAAACGGGAGCCTTCTCCGACGGCGCTCTCAACCCAAAGGCGTCCTCCGTGTGCTTCCATAATATGGCGGGCGATAGAGAGGCCGAGACCGGTGCCACCAGCTTCGCGGGAGCGGGCTGCGTCGACGCGGTAGAAGCGCTCGAAAATTCGTTCCTGCTCCAATTGGGGGATGCCGATGCCGGTGTCGGCGACGGTAACAACCACGAAGCTATCGGATGACAGGGCGGAAACGTCGATCGTTCCTCCAGCGGGGGTATATTGCACGGCGTTGTCGAGCAGATTTTGCAGGACTTCCTGGAGGCTATTGGCATCGCCACGCACGGAAGGTAATTTCTCGGGCAGATGAACGCTGAGCGCCAGTTGTCTGGGAACTGCTTTTAACTGGGCCGTTTCGACACACGATTCGATCAACTGATTGATTGAGACAGGGCGAAATTCGAGCTTCAACTGGCCCGCCTCGATCCGAGAAAGCTTCAGCAGGTCTTCGGTCAAGCGGGCGAGACGGGTGGCATGTTCGCGTATGATCTCCACGAAGCGGCGGCGATTCGCCGGGTCCTCGAGCGCACCACCCAGCAGCGTTTCGGCGAAACCTTGTATGGCGGTGAGCGGAGTTCGAAATTCGTGCGATACATTGGCGACGAAATCCTGGCGCACGCGCTCCAGCCGCCGTAGGTCTGTGATCTCATGCAGAACGAGAACGGCGCCCTTATGTCCGGAAGCCTGTACTGGCGCGGCGGTGACCGCAAAGCTGCGCGGCCTGACCGTGCCAACCACGATTTCACTGCTCACCTGCTCCTGACCGCTGAGAGCCATCTTGACGGCGGCCAGAAGATCCGATTGGCGAGCCACTTCCAGCAGCGGGCGGCCTTCGATCTGGCGAACGTCTTCTAATCCGAGAATCCTGGAAAATGCGCGATTGGAAAAGATGAGGCGCTCGTCTCCGCTGATTACAGCAACCCCCTCGATCATGCTCCCCAGGATGGCTGAAGAGCGGTTGCGTTCGTCGGTAAGCGACGTGATGCTGACCTTCAAGCGGGCGGCGGTGTCATTGAGGGCGCGGCCCAGTTCGTCGAGGGGATGATCGCCGGCGGAAGCGGCGTCGACAGTTTGAAAGTCGCCGGCGGCCATTCGAGCCGTGAAGTCTTTGAGTGTGCGGATTCGCCGTGAGGTCCTGCGGAGGTCCAAGAGCGAAATCGTCAAAGCGGAAGCAAAGAGAATCAGGAACGCCGTCCAGACAGGCCGGCGCATAGCGGCGAACTGCCGCTCGAGATCGGGCAGAGGCAAGGCCAGGCGAAGGACTTGCGCTCGGGAACTTGCCGGGGACGCGGGAGAGGCCGAAGACGGCGTCGCAGCGTCGGAAACCGCATAATAAAGAACATCGCGGTTCAGCGCGTTGTTGTAACGCAAGGAGCGACCTTCGCCGCTTGAGAAGGCCTGCTGAATTTCAGGATCATTGGCGCTGATCTCGAAGTTGCCGGGAGACTCAGCCAGTATCCGGCCGTCGCGTCCGACAAGCGCTGCTTGCGCGCCGCTCGCGCTGATCTCCGTCACCCAGTGGCGGAGCGCGGAGGGGTCGTTGAGATCGAGTGGACGTGAACGCGCGAGGCGCGCTACGGCGGCGAGTTCCTGGAAGCCCGCATCCCGCGCCTGGCGTCGCACCGCGCGCCAGGAATACAGGTCTCCACCGGCGAGGACAACGAAGGCCAGGACGAGAATGGCGAGATTCGATCGCCAGAAAAAATTCAAGCGCGGCAACTCCTGGACGACAAGGGCCCGAAAACTAACTCGGCCGGCTCGCCCCAGATTCGAACAGATAGCCGGCGCCACGGACGGTTTTCAAATGAACCGGATTCTCAGGATCCGCTTCGATCTTTTCGCGCAGCCGGCGAATGTAAACATCCACACTGCGCGGCGTGACAAAACGGTCGGTGCCCCACACGGCATCGAGCAATTGATCGCGAGTAAACACGCGGTTGGGGCGGGCGGCCAGATAATAGATCAGACGAAATTCTAGGGTGCTCAGCGTGAGCGGTTTGCCGGCGCGCGTGACGCGGTAAGAAGAGGGGTCGATGGAAAGCCGGCCGACTTCAATCGCTCGTTCCAGTTCTTCGGCGGGCTCGGCGCGCCGAAGCAGAGCCTTGATGCGCGCGGCCAATTCACGGGGGCTGAAGGGCTTGGTGACGTAATCATCGGCGCCCATTTCCAGGCCGATGACGCGGTCCGCTTCTTCGCCGCGCGCGGTGAGCATTAGGATGGGCAGCCGATTGAGCGCGGGATCGCGGCGAATCTCCTTGCAGACCTCCAAGCCGGGCATTTTGGGCAACATCAGGTCGAGAATCACAACATCGGGCGTGTTCTTGCGCAATGAAGCCAAGGCGGCCGAACCATCGGCAACGGCGGTGACGTCGAAGCCTTCGTTCGCGAGGTTGTAGCGCACCAACTCCACGATATCCCGGTCATCTTCAATGATGAGGATACGCTTCAACTGTGCCTCCCTATCGCCGGGGGGAACCAGCTAATGTTAACCCATGTTTATTCGCAAGCGGATAAGCGAGCACAAACCCACGGCATGCGGCCCACTAAGCATAAGGAATGGTTGTTACAGCTTCGTGAACGAACGCCGGAGTCCCGACCGTGGCCAGCCGATCCACACCAGAAAATGCGTTGACTACGCCGGTCAAATAGAGACACTATCGGGGTCTCGGGCCATCCAGATTTCTCTCTTCAGCAGCCTGCCTTTGCGCCAGGAGGCATCCTCGGATGGCAATCCGCTGGCCGGAGATGCATCGATGTCAGAGCTTTCAGCCGCGCAGCCTGGCTATTCAAATGCCGGCAGCGAAAGTCGGGTCTTGGCCTCGTCGGGAACTCCTTCGAATCCCTGGGTGCAGCTTATTTTTGGCGTCATCTGCATGGCTATGGTGGCCAACCTCCAATATGGGTGGACCATCTTCGTCAATCCCATCGATGCGAAGTACCACTGGGGCAAGGCGGCCATCCAGGTGGCATTCACGCTTTTCATTCTGCTGGAGACGTGGCTTGTGCCGTTCGAGGCTTACTTGGCCGACCGCTTTGGGCCTCGTCCGCTGGTGATGGTCGGAGCCTTTCTGATCGCGCTATGCTGGATTATTTATTCGCGCGCTGCGACGCTCAGTGTGCTTTACATGGGAGCGGCGGTGGGCGGCATCGGAACGGGGCTGGTATACGGGACGTGCATCGGGAACGCGGTGAAATGGTTCGAAAAGCGGCGCGGTCTGGCCGCCGGACTTACGGCAGCGGGATTTGGCGCGGGGGCTGCATTGACGATCGTGCCGCTCACGCGCTCGCTCAGCTCGAGCGGCTATCAGGCAACGCTCTTTAAATTTGCGCTGATCCAAGGCATCGTCGTTCTCGTGGCCGCGCTGGCGCTCAAGAAGCCGCCGAGGGGTGCAGCGACGAGGCGAACGAATCCTCGCTTGCTACAGACGCAAACCGAATACACGCCGATGCAAACGCTGCAGAGCGGACTTTTCTGGGTCATGTATGCGGCATTCGTGCTGGTTGCCGCGAGCGGGCTGATGGTAACCGCGCAACTGGCGCCGATTGCCACGGGCTTCAAAATTGACAAAGTTCCGGTCACGCTGCTGGGATTTACGATTCCCGCGCTGACGTTTGCGCTTTCGCTCAATAACCTGATGAATGGCGTGGGCAGGCCCCTTTTTGGCTGGATCTCAGATCTGATTGGCCGCGAATCGATGCTCTTTTTGACTTTTCTGGCGGAAGGGTTTGCGGTCCTTGCGCTGGCGAAGTACGGAAGCAATCCGGTGAGCTTCGTCATTGTGGCGGCGCTTACGTTTTTGGTGTGGGGCGACATCTACAGCATTTTTCCGGCGCTCACTTCGGACCACTTTGGCACCAAATACGCGAGCACAAACTATGCTCTTCTTTATACAGCGAAAGGTTGCGCGGCGCTGTTTGTGCCGTTGGGCAGCGTTCTCGCGCTGAGGACGGGAAGCTGGTTCACCACGCTCGTGGTGGCAGCCCTAGCGGATGTCGTGGCGGCGTTTATGATGATCGCAATCGTGCGGCCGATGCGGCTCCGCGAGGTGAGGAGGCAAGAGGCTGCAGCGTTGTCGACGGCAGACTAAGTTTTTCGCGATATAGTACAGGGGTCGAAAGCAAAAAGGCCGCTCGCGATGGCGAGCGGCCTTTTCCGTTTTCCGTTATCGTGATGGCCGGCGCTTATTCCTTATCGAGCTCCGCACGGAAGGGAATAATGCCGGGATAGAGCCACTTCTCCCACATTTCGTCGACTTTCTTCTGGAAGTAGTCGAAATCCTCATCCTTGAAGTGGGCGAAGCGTCCCTGCCTCAGCAGGTAATCGCGGACAGGAAGCCGCTTGTAACGGCCCTCGGCGATTTCCTTGGTCTTCCCGTAAAGCCTGAGGATGCCATTTTCGATTTCGTAGAGGGGCCAGACGCCTGTGGTGACCGCAAGCTCGCCCAGTTCGTGCGAAATCATGGGGTCATAATCCCAGCCCTTGGGGCAGGGATCGAGAGAATGAATGAAGGTGGGACCGCCAATCGAAAGCGCCTTGCGGACGCAGTTCATGGCTTGCAGACCGTAGGACATATCGACAGTCGCCACATACTTACATTCGGGATGCCCGGCGGCCAGCATGCCGGCCATATTTTTCTTCCAGCGATGATGCAGGATGCGCTTCACCTTACCTGGCGGGCTGAAGGTGGTGTTCGCGCCGTAGGGGGTGCTGCCGGAGAGCTGAATGTCCGTATTGGCGTAAGTTTCGTTGTCGTACATCAGGATCAGCAGGTTGTAATCGGGGTGCGTCAGGGTCGCGGAGATGGCCGCGAGGCCCATATCCGCGCCGCCGCCATCGCCGCAGAAGGCGATAACGTTGATGGGCTCTTTCTTCATCTTACCCTTGCGCATCAGCGCCTTCAGGCCGGCCGCGGTACCCAGCGCGGCCGAACCGCTGCTGCCGAGTTGGGTATGCATCCAGGGAATGACCCAGGAGGTACTGTAGTAGGTGGTGTTGGCCACATACATACACCCGGTGCTGCCGAGCACGATGGTGCGCGGGCCGGCAGCCTTGGCCATCATCTTCATCACCAGGGCGGATTCGCAGCCCTGGCAGGTACGATGGCCGGAGGTGAAGAACTCCTCGAGAGGGATCTTTTTCTGGCCCTTAATTGGTTCCAGCTTGGGAAGCGGATAATCGATTGTTGCCATCGCTCGTAACCTCCTCGCCGGCGTTCGCTAGGGCGCGCGGCGACGTAAAATTTGTTACTCCCGAACCCCAATCCACTGCGTGGCTGGCTGCGCTTTACCGGCCGCAGCTGAGAAAGCTATGTCGGACATGTTTTCTACATCGGGAACCGTGACTTCGCGTCCGCCGAGGCCGCAAATGAAGCCGATGATGGGCGGGTGTTTGGCGGCAGGGTAAAGGGCGGTGCGCACTTCCGTGGCCAACACTCCGCTTGCATAGGGCGAGCCGAGCGAGAAGTCGCGGTCGATAACACCGATGGCCTTGAAACGCGAAAGCGACTTGGCCAATTCTTCGGCGGCAAACGGCCGGAACCAACGAATGCGAACCAAGCCGACCTTCTTGCCTTCCTGGCGCATCTTGCGGATGGCCACTTTGACGGGCGTGGAGAGCGTACCCATGCCGACGAGCACGATATCGGCATCGTCGGTCATGTATTCTTCGAAGAAAGGATTGCCGTAACCGCGGCCGATGATCTTCTCGTATTCCTTGTAGGCTTCGCGAATCACGCCCATGGAGCGGTCCATGGCTGCGGCGGTCTGGCGGCGAATCTCCATCAACCAATCTTCGTTGGCCTGGGGCGCCACGGAGATCGGATTGTCGGGATGCAACAGCAAATCGCCGCGATCGTAGCGGGGGAGAAATTGGTTTACCTTCTCCTGGGGCGGAATCTTCACGAGCGCCTGGGAGTGAGTGAGGAAGGCGCCGTCGCAACTGATGGCGCAGGGCAAAAAGATGCGGCGATCTTCGGCGACGCGGTAAGCGATGAGCGCCGTATCGAGAGCTTCCTGCGCGCTATCCACCCAGACCAATTGCCAGCCCAGGTCACGCACGGCGAGCGCGTCGTTGTGCTCGACGCCGAAAGCGCCGGGATCGTCGAGCGCGCGATTGCCGACCATGACGACCATGGGCACGCGAAGCGCGGGCGTGACGGTGAGGCATTCGAAAGCGTACATCCAGCCCACACCGCTCGAGCCGCAGAAGACGCGCGCGCCGACCGTGGAGGCGTGCTTGACGATCTCGAACTGGGAGTGCTCGCCTTCGGCCACGATGTATTCGCAATCGAGCTCGCCATCGGCGATGAGCTGGGCGATGTACTGAATCACGGTATCGTAGGGGCGAATGGGATATCCCGTGATCACGTCGACGTCGGCAAGCTTGCAAGCCACGGCAATGGCTTCGCTGCCTGTGATTAACGCCGTTTTTTCAGTTCCCTTGGTGGCTTCTGCGACTGCTGTAGGTGTCATAGAAATTCTCCCTTGCGGAGCTCAGTCTCCCTCTGCGGCTGCAAGCGCCTCGGGGACCTGCTCTTCGTATTGACCGCGATAGCGGAAACCGTGCGAGCGAACGGGGTGGCTCTCGATCTTGTCTTTCAGCCAGGTGCCATAGCCTTCTTTGTTCTTGCGCCACATTTCCCACTGGCTGGCATTATCGGCGAAGGCGACTTCATTCACCATGGTGACGCAGTTGGCCACCGGGCAGACGGCTTCACACACGCCGCAGCCGCAGCAGGAGGCCATGTTGGCATCGTATAGGCCCTCGGGTGTGACGTCGAAACAAGAATCGGGGCATTGCAGCCAGCAGAGAGTGCACTTGATGCAGGTGTCGAAATTGACGACAGGCCGCATGGTGCGCGTGGAGAATTTCTTGAAGGTGCTGTTGCGCTCGGGCTGGAATCCGCCGGTTTTGCCGGTGACCGGATCGGTCATGGCATGGCCCTGAGCGATGGCGGGAATGCTGATGCCGTCGCGCATTTCGGTCCACTTCAACAGTTCGAAGTCGAAGGGCTTTTCGGGATTGCCCTGATTGGGCTTGACGGTGACGCTGGTAAGCCGATCATGCGAACGCTGGGCGGAGGTCGCCTTTAGGGGATTTTCGCCGTCCTCAAGGATCATCTGCTTCAAAGATTCGATGGAAAACAGCTCGGGCAGGGCACGGGCGATGGCGCCGAGAACGCGGACGTCGGTGTGATCGTCCTTGAAAACCCACAGCCCGGAGAAGCTGGGGATGCCCTTCACGATCGCCAGCTTGTAAGGCGCTTCCTTGCGGTGGCACATGGCGATGAGTTTTTCGGGTTCTTCACGAGAAGTGACGATCAAAGTCCCATTTGGCTTCAGGAGACGATTGATCGGCTGCAGACCATACCAAGCCCAGGACTCCACGCCCTTACACATGGTGTCGTCCAAATTGATGGTGACATCGACTTCTTTCGGCTCGTATTTGGCCATTCCTTCTTCGAGCGTGATGTCATCGGTGGCGACGATGGCGAACGCTTTGGCAGGAATGCCATTGCGTTCCGGGCTGTCGCCATAGCGACCGAAGGAGATGCCCGGCTTGCCTTCACGGTGCGCGGCCAAAACGATGGCGCGGCTGATGTGCTTGGCTAACGTTTTCTGAAAGATTCCGCGATAAACGATCTCGACTGCGAACAAACGGCCCATCAGATGCCTCCCTCGCAATTACATTTGATCTAAAACTAGACCTTCAACCTCATCAATATGCTGCCGCATGGCTTTTTCGGCCGAGCGAACTTCATGTTTGCGAATTGCGTCCAAAATTCTGCGATGGCCCACGAATGATTTTTGCAGCCGGCCCTCGAGTTGCAGCGAGCGCTCGCGCGTTTCGCGCAACAAGTCCATAAACGCATCCAGAACCTTCAAGACCACGCTATTGCCGGCAGCCTGTGCGATGGCGTAGTGAAATTCGGAATCCTCTTCGATGGCCAATTCACCCCGACCTACCTTGTCCTTTTGGCGGCGCAGGATGTCTTCCATGTAGGCCAGTTCTTCGTCCGAGACGTTCTCAGCAGCACGGCCGGCGAGCGTGGGTTCCATCATACGCCGGAACTCAAGGAGATCGCCGATGAGTTCGCGCTGGCGAAGCAGCACGGTGGCCAGCGGATTGATCAAAGATTTGGCGGAAGGATCACAAACGACGGTGCCCTCACCCTGGCGCGGCTCGACGAGGCCCATGAGTTCGAGTGTGCGGATGGCGTCGCGCAGAGAGCCGCGGCTGACCTGCAGCATTTCCGCAAGCTCCCGTTCTGGAGGCAGCTTGTCGCCGGGCTTGACCAAACCATCGCGAATCATGCGCTGAAGCTGCTGAGCGGCCTGCTCGTAGACTTTGGTTCGGCGGACGGCTTCGAATTCGGGTTTAGCTACGGGCATGTGTCTGCGATTTTGATCTGGTCCAATGATTGGACCATTCAACACCTCCACTACGTAAGATGTCAAGCGCTTTGTTTGAGGTCAGGCGAACCAGGACGGAGAGGCCCCGAAAAAAAGCTCGCCAGAATTCGATGTTTCGAGGTTAACGAAAAAACTGACCGAGCGTACCCTGTTCCTCGATTGTCCGTTTGGCCAGTGGTTCTCGCGCCATACGGACTGTAGCCTCTGAGTTGGCCCCTGAGGGGGTTTTCTGCACTATTCGGAGGCAACATGCTCGACCTCTTCGCGTTTAGGGAATTCCGAGAAGGATTGGCCATGATGCGAGACGGCGAAGCGGAAAAGGCCATGGCGCTGCTGCGCCAGGCCTCCGAGCGTGATCCGGAAAATCCTTACTACCTTTCCTACTACGGTTTGAGCTTGGCCTATGCCGCAGGCAAGTGGGCTGACGCCGAACGGCTATGCCATACCGCCGTTTGCCGTGCGCGGCGGCAGGCACAGCTTTACCTGAATCTCGCGGAAGTCTACGAGGCTTCGGGGCGAAAGCTGGCGGCTGCCGATACGCTCGCACGTGGGCTCCATTACATGCCGGACGATATGCGGCTACAAAACGAAATGGGTAAGCTGGCTACGCGCCGGCCGCCGGTGCTGAGATTCCTGCCGCGGGCCCACCTTTTGAACCGCATGTTCGGATTTCTTCGCCATGTCGTGTTGAGCTATGTTCCGCGCCGGCGATGGCTGACCGTTCGAGAATCCGAAGCCTAGTTTTCCCTCCATTCCCTGTTTTCCTGAAGCCGCTTTCTAGCGGTCGGGCGCATCGGTGTGCCGCGGCGCTGTGGATATAATGGCGGCGCGATGCCGCTTTCTCCGGCAGGGCTCCTTGGTTGGCTATTTGCTTCGGATCCGGCGCAGGCGCCTCGGCGGCTGGCCGCCCGGTGGCTTTTCCTGCGCCTGTTGGGGCTGATTTTTTTCTCGGCTTTCTATTCTCTCCTGCGGCAAGTGCGCGGCTTGATCGGTCCGGACGGGCTGCTCCCGGCACAGGAATACCTTCACGCTGTCCGTCAGGTGATGGGCGCGTCGCGATATTGGGACGTGCCCACGCTGCTGTGGTTTAGAAGCGATTCGCGGGCACTGATTACTCTGGCCTGGATCGGGCTGATCGCATCAGTTTTATTGGTTCTGAACTTCTGGCCGCGGGGAACGACTTTCGTCTGCCTTGCCGCCTATCTTT
>Ga0079221_10000503_pt1 | contig 11064 bp, 9 predicted proteins | sample GAAS200_FD_75069 | JGI IMG/M metagenome (GOLD analysis project Ga0079221, IMG submission 75069) | Agricultural soil microbial communities from Georgia to study Nitrogen management - GA AS200 | ecosystem: Environmental > Terrestrial > Soil > Agricultural land | place: USA: Georgia | collected... | reverse complement strand
CGGGACTCGTGAAAGACGGCAAGGTGCGGGCGATCGGCCTGTCGGAAGCCGGCGCGGAGACATTACGGCGCGCGGCAAAGGTGCATCCAATCGCGGCGCTGCAGAGCGAGTACTCATTGTGGCACCGCGAGGTGGAAACAAACGGCGTGCTGGCAACATGCCGCGAATTGGGAGTCACATTTGTTCCTTACAGTCCGCTCGGACGCGGCTTCCTGACGGGAAAAATACAAAAGGTCGAAGACCTCGATGAAAGCGATTGGCGGCGCACGAATCCGCGATTCTCAGAGCAGGCTTTGCAGGCGAACCTCAAGCTCGCGGAGGCCGTAAAGGATCTGGCGGCCAAGAAGGGCTGCACTCCCGCGCAATTGGCCTTGGCATGGGTGCTCGCGCAGGGTGACGACGTGGTGCCCATCCCTGGAACAAAGCGCGTCCGCTATCTCGAAGACAATATGGGCGCGATCGCGGTGCGGTTGAGCGAACCGGACTTGAAGGAAACTGAGGAACGCCTGGCCGAGATCCATATTGTGGGCGAAAGGTATACACCGGAAATGATGGCGTTGGTGAATCGCTGAGGCAGTGAGGCAAGGCTCTCGATTCGGCGCCGGGTTCCCGTGATTCCCGCGGCTTTCGCGATGACCGCGAAGCTCGGAGTCTCTGCTCGAAATCCTTTCTCCGGCAAACAAACACGGCTACAGTAGAAGTGCCCGGCTAATCAGCCAATATGAATGCCTTCGAGAACTGGTTTTGCGGAACATCGCTCTGGCGGTTGATCAGCGAGCGGAGATTGCTGCCATGGATTGTTTCCGGCTATTCGCTCGGAGATCACGTGCTGGAGGTCGGCGCCGGGCCTGGTGCGACCACGGGCGAACTGCGGCGGCGCTCCTCCCAAGTGACGAGCCTCGAATACGACAATATTCTCGTAAGGCGCCTCGCCGCAACACAGAAGTCCGGGAAGGGCTCCGTGCTGCAGGGCGATGCCGCGACGCTGCCTTTTCCAGACCGCACATTCTCCTCGGTGCTTGCGATTCTCGTCCTGCATCACATGCCTTCGGCTGAAAAGCAAGACCGGGCCTTCTATGAATTCCACCGCGTTTTGCGTCCCGCCGGGGTCTTCGTGGCGTTTGAGATTCAGGACGGCTGGCTGCAGCGCTTCGGACACACCAAAAGCACATTTGTCCCGATCCCGCCGTCTTCGGCGTTTGCGCGGCTTGACGCCGCGGGGTTCTCCCGCGTCGCCGTGGATTTCCGCGGCGGCGCGTACCGTGTTGCCGCTTGGCGTCCGGGCGAAGCGTAGCGCCGAAGTCTCCGCGTTGACCCGTTTTGCTGCTCGACATAGCATCGAATCATGAGCCCCGCCCCGGCCGAGCGATTTCCTCCAGGCCCTCCTCCGAGTCTGCTGCGAACTCTCTTCGGCCCGTTCCGCCGCGATCCTCTGCAATTCTTCTCCGGCCTCGCAAAAAACTACGGCGACGTGGCGGGATTGCGGCTTTTCTCCTTCAAGACGATTTTCATCAATCATCCCGATCTGATCGAAGAAGTGCTGGTGACCAACGCCCGGAAATTCCACAAAGGGCGCGTACTGCGGGCCAACAAGCGGCTATTCGGCGAGGGCCTGCTGACCAGCGAAGGCGAAACCTGGCTGCGGCAGAGACGGCTGGCGCAGCCCGCCTTTCACCGCGCGCGCATCGCCGCTTACGCCGATACCATGGTCGAGTATGCTCGACAAGCGATGGCCGCCTGGAGCAACGGAGAGCAACGCGACATTCACGCCGAGATGATGCGTCTTACCCTTCGCATCGTCGGGAAAACGCTCTTCGCTTCCGACGTTGCGGCCGATGCGCGCGAGGTCGGGGAAACTCTGGAGATCCTGCTGAAACTCGCGGCGAACTTCGGCCGCACGATCCTGATCCCGCTGTGGGTTCCCACGCCGAGAAATATTCGAGCGGAACTCGGCATCCGCCGCATCGAGAAAATCATCTACCGCATCATTGCCGAGCGTCGCGCCGGCGGACACGACGCCGGGGATCTTCTCTCAATGATGCTGGCCGCGCGCGATGAAGACGGTTCGCGCATGACCGACCGGCAACTGCGCGATGAGACCATCACGCTCTTCCTCGCCGGCCACGAAACGACGGCCAACGCTCTTGCCTGGACCTGGTGGCTTCTGGCGCAAAACCCGCAAGCCGAAAGAAAATTCCACGAAGAACTCAGCGGCGTTCTCGGCGGCCGCCTTCCCTCGCTTGAGGACCTCCCAAAGCTCCCTTATCTGAACAACGTGCTTACCGAATCGCTGCGTTTATATCCCCCTGCCTGGGGTATCGCGCGCCTTGCGGCCGAAGACCAGGAACTCGCCGGCTACCCGGTACATCCGGATATGGGCGTAGCTTTCGCGCAGTGGGTTGTTCACCGCGATCCGCGCTGGTTTGACGCTCCGGAAGAATTCCGCCCGGAGCGCTGGGAATCTGGCCTGGCCAGACAGCTTCCGCGCTTCGCCTATTTTCCGTTCGGCGGAGGCCCGCGCCAGTGCATCGGAAATGCCTTCGCGTTGATGGAAGCCGGCCTTCTCCTGGCGACGATCGGTCAACAATTTCGGTTCCGCCTCGTTCCCGGTCATCGCGTGACGCCGCTTGCTTCCATTACCTTGCGCCCGCGTTCCGGCATTCGCGCCGTTGTGGAAGCCCGTCGCTGACCGCCTGTCGAGATTAGTTGTCTATCTGGATTCCTGCAGTGATCCGAGCTCGCTGCGCGTCTGAATCACCCGCAGGATCGAATCGCGGGTCACCATGCCCACCACTTGCGCCGTTCCGTCGCCGCTGCCGCTCACCACCGGCATCTGATTCACATCCGCCGTGAGCAGCCGTTCGAGCAGCCCCAGCAGCGATTCATCCGGATGCGCCCACAAGATCTTATCCCGCGGAATCATCACCGCCTGAACCGATGTATTCGCCCACTCGTGCCGCGGAACCGAATTCAGCGCGTGAACGTTCATCAGTCCGACCAGCTTGTCGTCCATCAGCACAAGATGGCATCGCCGGCCGGTTCGCAGCACTTCCGAACCATAATCTTCAAGCGTGCTGCTGGCACAAATCGTCGGCACTTCATGGCTCATCACGTCAAACGCGCGCAACCCCGTCAGCGTTTCGCGTATAGCAACTTGCGCCACGCTCTCCTGCGCGGCGTTCAGCAGGAACCAGCCGATAAACGCCGTCCAGATGCCGGACATGTAATTCCCGTTGAACGCCATCCATGCGCCGACGAGAATCATGCCGTAAGCGACGATCTTGCCGGCCGTCCCGGCAATTCGCGTGGCCTTGCTAAAGCTCTTGGTGTAACCCCAAACGATGGCGCGAAAGATGCGTCCCCCGTCCAGTGGAAATCCCGGCAGGAGGTTGAAAACCGCCAGCAGGCCGTTCGTTTCCGCCAGCCAGAGTCCAAGCGATCCGGGAATGGTGTCAAACGGAAAGTAGAGCGTCAGCAGATAGAACACTGCGGCGAGCAAACCGCTCGCCAGCGGACCCGCAATGGCAATGTTGAATTCCTGCGAAGCCTTCGAAGGATCCCGTTCGATGTGTGCCACTCCGCCGAAAATAAACAGGGTGATGGAGACCACGCGGATCTTGTAATGCTGCGCTACTACGCTGTGCGAAAGTTCGTGGAATACAACGGAGCCAAAAAACAACAGGCTGGTGAGAATTCCGGCAACCCAGTGCTGCGTTGTCGACCATTTCGGATGCAGCTGCGCGAACTGCAGGCCCAGTGACAGCGTAATCAGGCCAAAAACGATCACCCAGCTGGGGTGCAAATAGATGGGAATACCGATGATCTTGCCGATGCGAACGCCGGGCCGGTTCACCATTTCGCTCTGCCCATACTGTCTTCTACGTTACCGCGATTCCGCCACGCCGACAATTCGGCTCCGCTGCCGTGGCGCGTGCATCGCACGGGGATTCCCGGGCTTTACAGAGCAGGTGCGGAAGCCACTCAAAATCCGCGGCCACCGGCCCACGTTGTGTAGCGCATCCCACAACCTGGCAGGCTACTCCGCCTCCTAAGTTCAATCTTTCCAATCATCTGCTCTTGGAACCTGGCCTGCCAATGCCTTCCACGTAGCTCAGGAGGAACGCCGTGGACCTGCTTCAGTTAACCGCTCTTGTAATCGCCACAATCTTTGCCGCGGCTGCCGCCGTGGCCTTGCATTGGCTCTGCCTTCGCGCCGCCTTCCGCCTGATGCAGCCCGCCGCCGCAAGCCGCAGGCAGCCTCTCCGTTCTGAGCTTGTGCGCGGCACCATCGAGACCGCGCGCCACCTGGCGCCTCGTTAGCGCTTCGATTTTCCCCGGCCAACGTGAGCGAGGCGTCACCCCCCACGCCTCGCCTCACAAGGGACGCCCGGTTCAGCCGGAGCCCGACTCGGACGGGAAGGAAGGGTGACTTCGATGCTGGTCCTCAAGTACGTTTTGGTCGTTCTCGGCCTCGGCCTTCTAGGCAGTGCCGGCGCTCTGGTTGTCTATGACGTTTACCTCGCGGCGCAATTGCGGCGTCTTCTCGGCCGCACTCCCCCCGGGGATTCGGGAGCGTTGCCGGCCCTCAAACCGCCTTCGTTCCCTTTTGGTCCGGTGCGCTGGCGGCGCGCACTCCAGATTGCCGCGCTCGGCCTTCTGCCGCTGGTGCTCTCGCACGGCATCGTCGTGGTTCCGGACGGCACGGCGGGCATTCGCGTCAGCCAAATCTCCGGGGCCCGTCCCGGGACGCTCTATCCCGGGCTGCATTTCGTCACTCCCCTGATTGACAGTGTCGATCTCTACGACACCCGCGAGCAGGTCTTCCAGACCGCCTCCACGCCGAGCGGCAAGACCGCCGCCGATGTGCTGACGGTGCAGGCGCGCGAGGGTCTCGAGATTGGAATCGCCGTCAGCGTCCGCTACCGCCTCGATCCGCAGCGCCTCAGCGCCATCCACGGCAACCTCCCGCAGCCGCTTGCCGAACAGGTTGTCGGGCCGGTCGTATCGGCGGTCTATCGTCAGCTTGCCCCCAACTATGAAACGCGCGAAATCTTTGCCACGAAGCGCGAAGAACTTCGCACCAAAGCGGCGGAAGCCATCAAGGCGCGCCTCGCCTCCGACGGAATCCTGGTCCGCGAAGTTTTGCTCAAGGACATCCACCTTCCTGAGGAATACGCGCAGGGTCTGCAGGGCTTGTTGCTCAAGGAGCAGGAAAATGAGCGTCTCGGCACCGAGCAGGAGATCAAGCAAAAGCAGGTGAAGATCGCCGAACTCGAAGCGGAAGCTCAGAAAGCACGCGAAGTAAAACAAGCCGAAGCGCAAGCCCAGGTTCGCGTCCTACAGGCCAAAGCGGAAGCCGATTCCATGCAATACACGCTGCCCCTGAAGCAGAAGCAGATCGAGCAATCCAAGCTCGAAGCCGTGGCCCGCAAGGAAGCCACCCTGCAGAATGCCGAAGCCGCCGCGCAAGCCAAAATCATCGACAGCAAGGCGGAAATCGAGCGCCAGAAGAACCTCGCCGACGCCGAAGCCAATCGCATTCGCGTAACGGCGGAAGCCGATGCCAATCGCATTCGCGTGACGGCCGCCGCTGATTCCGAACGGCTCCGCGAAGAAGGCGCCGCTCTGAAGCAGAATCCCATGCTCATCCAGAAAATCATCGCGGAACGCCTCTCCGACAAATTGCAGATCATCATGGTTCCGACGGATGGCCGGAATTTCTTTGCGGACGACGTGCTCCGCTCGGCCTTCTCCGGTGCCCCTCTCGGCGGCGCCGCAGACGAGGAAACCGCGGCCAGCCGTATCAACCAGAAGCGGCGGCCCTGAAGATTTAGCGCGGCTCTCGAGCTGCGCTATTCCGCCGGCCAAATCCCCTGCGGCCGGCGCGGTGCACGGATCGAAAGGAGGAAGGCGATGAACCCGGGAACGAAAAGTTCGGCAGGCAAAAACATCGAGTCCGCCATGCCCTCGACGAATCGTTCTGAGTGCGGGCGCTGCATGCTTCGAGCGCCATCGAGAGCGTCTGCACTCCGTCGCCTTTTTCCCAGAGCCGCGCTCCGCGCCGGTCGGTCGGCGGCTTTCAGGAACTTGCCGGTTCTTTCCACGCTGCTTCTCGCTGCGGTGGCGGTCCTCGCTTCGCCGTTCGCCCTGCCGGCAAAGCCGCACGAGCAACGCATCGTTTTGAACCGCGCAATCAACAGACCGGCGGTCGAAAATCTCCAGCGCTGGGTTAACGGCGGACATGAATCCTGGTGCAAAGACGCCCGCATGGTGGCTTCCTCGGAACTTCGCCGCATCGCGCCGGATTTTGCCCTTTCCGGCGATTTGCAGGCCCTCCCTTTGCAAACCGAGTTTCTGACCGGCACAAAGGCGGTATTCGCCTGGACGCCGCTCGACGCCCGCGCCACCTACCGCGTTACCGTCGAGCGTTTCGCCTGGCTGCTTCCGCTGGCTGGCAAGCGCGGCGACATCGTTTGGGTGCCGACGCGCACCGAAATCGTCGCGCATCCATGAGTTCCCCAGAGCAAGGGGGAGACCGGCGGGGCGCCCGTTGCGAGTACAAGGCTGAAGAACGGAGCGCTCCTCGCCGGATTTCAATGCGTGCTATCATCGAATTCGCGCATACGTTCACGAACTTTTCGCTTCTCCGTTTTGTTGCTCTGGATCGAACGGGAGCATCGTCTTGAGCTGGAAGTATTTTGAAGCGAGTTGCGGTTCATCGTTCGCCCGTCCGTTCCGGCGACAGCGGTCCGCCTCTTTCTCCGGAGCCAATCGATGAGTTTTCGTTCCAAGCTGCTGTTGATTTTCCTGGTTACTGTGCTTGCCTCGGTCTCCATCGTTGCTTACGGCGTCACCCACTACACCAAAGCGGCTTTCGAAGAACTGGACACTCAGCGCACCGACGCACTGGTCGCGCAATTTAAGAAGGAGTTCGAGCAGCAAGGCAAGGAAGTCGCCCAGCAGGTCGACAACATAGCCAACGCCGAAATCACTTTCCGCATGGCCTTCGACCTCGCGCGCCCCAACGCGGACCAGTCCATTTATATGCGCGATGCCGCGGGCGCCGCGCAGGATCATGGCCTGGACTTCGTTGAATTTGTCCTCGCCGATGGCACCGTCATTTCCTCGGCCCAGTATCCCACCCGCGTCGGCTACAAAGAGGATTGGGTCACCGGCGTCAGGGACTGGTCCGGCACCGACGCCTTCCTGAAGCGCGAAGATCTGCCCACCGACACCGCGGTTTCCTTGGCCGTCGTGCGGACCCAGCCCAACATGGAGCGGCCCTTCTACATCATCGGTGGCAAGCGCCTGAATCAGAACTTTCTCAAAGCGCTCGAACTCCCTGTCGGAATGCGTGCGCTCCTCTATTTGAACCTCGATCAGAATTTCAATCCGCTGGCCCTGGTGGATAAGGACGGCGCCGTGCCTGCCGCGGATCGCTTCCAGAGTTTCATCGATCAGGTTCGTGGGCAACCGCATCCCGCCGTGAAAACAATTCAGTGGACCAGTAACGCTGCTTCAGCGGAAACTTTCCACGCTCTGCCGCTCATGAGCCGCAAGAATGAACTGTTGGGCGTGCTCCTCGTCGGCAGTTCACGCCGTGAACTTGTCCTGCTGACCCAGCACATCGTCTGGACCTCCGTCGCCGTTGCCGCTGCCGCCTTGCTCCTCGGCCTGCTGATGACCTGGTGGGTTTCCGCGCGCATTACCAGGCCTCTTGAAGAACTCGCCGAGGGCGTGCGCGATGTCGCCTCCGGCCGCTGGGATACGCGCATCGATCTTCGCGGCCGCGATGAAGTCGGCCAGCTTTCGTCCGCCTTTAACAACATGACGCAGACCCTTGCTCTTCAGAAAGAGCGCCTCGTTCAGACCGAACGCGTCGCCGCCTGGCGCGAACTGGCCCGCCGCCTCGCTCACGAATTGCGCAATCCTCTTTTCCCGCTGCAAATCACCGTCGAGAACATGCAGCGCGCCAGAAAGCTGGGCCACGAACAGTTCCTCGAAGTCTTCAACGAGTCCAGCGCCACTCTAAAGGCGGAACTCGCCAATCTGAACACGATCGTCGGCCGCTTCAGCGACTTCTCCAAAATGCCCGCTCCTCAATTTTCCCGCGTGAATGTAAACGAGGCCATTCGCAACGCCATTCGCCTCTTTGAGCCTCAATTCAGCGAAGTGGGCAAACCCACCATCGCTCCGGAATTCTTCCTGGCGGAAAATCTTCCCGAAATTGATGCGGATCCCGATCTGCTTCACAAGGCTTTCCAGAATTTGGTGCTGAATGCCATGGACGCCATGCCCGCAGGCGGCACGCTGACTATCCGCACTTCACGCGCCGACAGCTCCGTGCGCATCGACGTTTCCGACACCGGCAAAGGGCTGACTCCGGAAGAATGCGCGCGCCTGTTCACACCGTACTACACCACCAAGCAGCAAGGCACGGGTCTCGGCCTCGCCATCGTCCAATCGGTCGTCAGCGACCATCGCGGCACCATTTCCGTCACCAGCGAACGGGATCACGGCACCGCCTTCCATATCGATCTGCCTTTGCGCCAGCCGGGAAGCGCTGGTAAGCCCGCGCAGTCCGCTGGCCGCGAGTCCAAAACGCCCGAAGCCGCCGCTGCCGCCGCCAGCGACTGACCGCGCCGGAGACGAAATCTCGTGCCACGCAAAGCGCATTTGCTGCTCGTTGATGACGATGCCAATACACTGGCTTCCCTGGCGCGCGCTTTTCGCCTCGCGGGCCACGAAGCCACCGTCTGCGACAACGCCGCCCGCGCAGCGGACCTCATCCGCGCGGAACACTTCGATTTGATTTTTTCCGACGTCGTGATGCCCGGAAAAAGCGGCCTCGAGCTGCTGGAAGATTTGAAAAACGCCGGCGTCAAAACGCCCGTCATTCTCATTTCCGGACAGGCCAATATCGAAATGGCGGTTCGCGCTACCAGGCTCGGCGCCCTGGATTTTCTTGAAAAGCCCCTCTCTACGGATAAGTTGCTGGTGACCTTGGAAAATGCCCTGCGGCTCAGCGATCTTGAAAAAGAAAACCGCGAGCTTCGCCACCGCCTCGGCAAGCGCCAGCTCATTGGCTCGAGTCCCGCCATGAAGCAACTCTTCGCTCAGATCGACCGCGTGGCCGCCAGTGAAACCCGCGTCTGCATTCTGGGCGAAACGGGTACCGGCAAAGAGCTTGTCGCTCGCGCCATTCACGAGAAATCCTCGCGCCGCGAAGCAGCCTTCATCACCCTCAACTGCGCCGCCGTTCCCGCCGAACTCATCGAGTCCGAACTCTTCGGCCACGAGAAAGGCGCGTTCACCGGAGCCGGCGCCCGTCATATCGGCAAATTCGAGCAGGCCGATGGCGGCACCCTCTTCCTCGACGAAATCGGCGATATGCCGCTTTCCATGCAGGCCAAGCTGCTTCGCGCCCTCGAAGAAGGAGAGGTCGAGCGCGTCGGAGGCGATAAGCCCGCGAAGGTGGATGTCCGCGTCCTCGTCGCCACTCATCGCAATTTGGAAGATCTCGTCAAGCAGAATTCCTTCCGTCGCGACCTCTTTCATCGCGTTTACGTCTTTCCCCTCGTTTTGCCGCCGCTCCGCGAGAGGCTGGACGACTTCCCCGAACTCATCCGCCATTTCGCGGGCCAGGTCGCCGCGCAAAATGGCTGGAAGGAAAAAGTCTTCGCTGATGACGCCGTCGGCGCGCTGCGGCGGTATTCCTGGCCGGGAAACCTCCGCGAACTGCGGAATATCGTTGAGCGTCTCGTCCTCTTGTCGGCGGGCGACGCCGTTACGCTCGAAGACGTCCGACTCGTTCTTCCCGCTGCCGACGGGGCTGCCAATCCGGCAAGTGCGTCCTCGGGAAACGGCACCCTCGCGGAACGCACGGAAGCTTTCGAAAAGGAAGTCTTGCTCGCGGAAATCCACCGCCACAACTTTCACATGACCAACGTCGCGCGCGCCCTCGGACTCGAGCGCAGCCATCTTTACAAAAAATGCCAGCAGCTCGGAATCGATCTTCAATCGTTAAGGCGGCCCGAATAAGATGAGCGCGGCTCCCTGGCTGGTTGGCGGTTCCGCCGCCCTGGGCGCTGCCGTGGCGGCTACTGTCTACGGCGCCGTTTTCCCGCGTTCCCAGCTCTTCGGCGGCACGGTATGCGGCACCGCAAGCGGCACAAAACTCGCCTTGACCTTCGATGACGGTCCTAATCCGGCCATCACTCCAAGGCTCCTCGACCTGCTCGATGTTCATCGTGCCCGCGCCACATTTTTTCTCATCGGCCGCTTCGCCCGCGAATGCCCGGACCTTGTCCGCGAAGTCGCCGCCCGCGGCCATCTCATCGCCAATCATACCTACACGCATCCGAACCTTTTTCGGTGCGCTCCCGCGCGCATTCGAACCGAGCTTCAGCGGTGCCAGGAAGCGATCGGCACAATCACCGGCGCCCCCGCCACATGGTTTCGTCCGCCCTACGGCTTCCGCAATCCCTGGGTCGTCTCCACCGCGCGCGCCTTGGGAATGCAGACGGTGATGTGGACCCTCATCCCCGGCGACTGGCGCGCCCAATCCGCCGGCTGGTTGATTCAGCGTATGCAACCTATCGCGGCAAACGCCTCGCAGCGCGATGGCAGCGGCCGCGGAGACGTCCTCTGCCTCCATGACGGCGGCCATCGTGCCCTGAATGCCGACCGTACTCGCACCATGGCGGCCCTCGAGTATTGGCTCCCTCGCTGGCGTGACCTGGGTCTCCAATTTGTTACAATTACAGAAGCGGTGCGTACACCCGCTCTGTGATTATGGACAACCGCACTTTTTACACCGAACGCGAGGAAAACAAGCAGCAGAAACTCCTGTGCCGAAGCTGCCGAAACGAGTTCACTGCTTCCGTGCGCTGGAAAGTCTGTACCAAGAGGAAGGAATTGCCCCGCGGTGCCAGCTCCGAAGATCGCGCGAAATTTGCCAAGGCCACTTCTTACATGGTGCGTCTGGATGACCTCGTGGCGTGCCACAAGTGCCGTAAGCGTATCGAGCTGACCGGCCAGTCCACGGTGCTGATCAGCGACGCG
>Ga0079221_10000502_pt1 | contig 11068 bp, 6 predicted proteins | sample GAAS200_FD_75069 | JGI IMG/M metagenome (GOLD analysis project Ga0079221, IMG submission 75069) | Agricultural soil microbial communities from Georgia to study Nitrogen management - GA AS200 | ecosystem: Environmental > Terrestrial > Soil > Agricultural land | place: USA: Georgia | collected... | reverse complement strand
TGAGGTTGGAAGATTGGGCGGGATGGACGCGAATTGCGAGTGGGCTAAAGCGGGGGCGGCGGGTGACTTTCATGGGGAATCATAACATATCCGTATACTGATTGTCAATACCATTGTGAGTTATCATTCGAAACGATTGTGGAAAGGCTAACGCCTGCCGCGCCTTCGGCGCCGGTGTGTTGCTGCATTGGCACCCGGCCCTTACGGGCCGGGCTAGCGGAGTGTCGCGCCTCCGGCGCTGGTTGCTATTGCGTTGGGTGTTGCGTTGCCCACCCGGCCCTTACGGGCCGGGCTAGCGGAGTGTCGCGCCTCTGGCGCTCGTGCGTTATTGCGTTGGGTTGCCCACCCGGCCCTTACGGGCCGGGCTAGCGGAGTGTCGCGCCTTCGGCGCTGGTGGTTGGCATGGGACGACTGCGCTGCTGCGGAAATTGGGAGGAATGGTGGAGGCAGCGGAACATTAAGACGATTGTGATCAACCGGCGGAGGAGGATTACCAAACGGATTTTGTGGGAGGATGAGGCGGCGAGTTAGCCAGGTGCGTGAGCGTCGTGGTCGGATGCCGGGAGAGAAGGGCAGAAGGAGCCGTAGATGTCGCAATCGTATGCGCAGAACCTAGTCCATTTGGTGTTCAGCACAAAAGGCCGTGGAAAATTTATTTCCAGCGAAGTCCGGCGGCGGCTCTGGCCGTACATCGAAGGCATTTGCAGAAATATTGGTGTTGTGGTGCATGCGGTGGGTGGTGTTGATGACCACATTCACTTGCTGATCGAGATTCCGCCAACGATTTCGCTGGCGAAGGCCGTGGGAACCATCAAGGCGAATTCGTCAAAGTGGATGCGCGAGCAAGGGCGGCGATTCGAGTGGCAGCGGGGATATGGGGCGTTCAGCGTAAGCGCGTCGAACGTGCCGGCGGTGGTTCGGTACATCCGGGGTCAAGAGAATCATCATAGGAAAATGAATTTTGAGGCGGAGTTTGTGGCGTTGTTGAAAAAGCACGGCGTGGAGTTTGATGAGAAGTATGTGTTTGGGTAGGGGCGCTGGTGCGGTTGCGCGTTGCGTTGCGACCCGTTATTGCGTTGCGCGACCCCGAGCCTTACGGGCCGGGCTAGCGGAGTGTCGCGCCTTCGGCGCTTGGTCCGTTATTGCGTGTACGGCGCTGGTTACTCGTCGCGGAGGGCGACCATGGGGTCGAGGCGGGAAGCGCGGTGAGCGGGGAGGAAGCTTGCGGCGACGGCGACGAGCGCGAGGGTCGCGACGGCCAAAGCGAGCGTGAGAGGATCGTGGGGCTTGATGCCGAAGAGAAGAGAGGCGGCGGTTTTGGAGGCGGCGACGGCCAGGCCGGCTCCAATCACAAGGCCTATGCCCAGCAAGAGAGCGGCTTCGCGGAGAATCATGCCGACGATATTGACACGCTGGGCGCCGAGAGCCATGCGAATGCCGATTTCGTTGGTGCGGCGGGCGACGGTGTAGGAGATGACTCCGTAGAGGCCTACGGTGGCGAGAAGGGCGGCGAGGAAGCCGAAGAAGCCGGAAAGGGTGGCCATCAGGCGCTCGCGGGTGAGCGAGTTGCGGACTTCGGTCTGGAAGACGGAGAACTCGACGTTGATCTCCGGGCTGGCCTGGGCGATGGCGGTCTTCAGGTCGGATATGAGAGCGCCGACAGGAAGATTCGAGCGCACCATGAAGGAAGCGTATTCACCCGGCTGGTCGTCTTGCGCGGCGGAGACATAGATCAGCGGCTCGATGGTTTCCTGTAACTCGCGATACTTGGAATCCTTGACCATGCCGACGATTTGATACACGGGGCGGGCTTCGCCGACATAGGCGTCGACTTGAAACTCGACGCCGATGGGACTGGCGCCTTTAAGGAGTTTGCTCGCGAAGGTCTGGTTGACGATGGCAACTTTTGGAGAGGCGGCGGTATCGCGGTCGTCAAAATCGCGCCCGGCGAGGAGGGGCGTTTCCATCACCTTAAAGTAGCTGGGAGTGACGCGAGTGAAATTGGACAGGCCTTTATGACGGTCGGGGCCGATGAGCACGAAATTGTTCCAGCCGTCTCCGCTGATGGGAATGATGCTGGTGTCGGCGGCGGAATCGACTCCGGGGATGGCGCGAACGTGGTCGAGGAGTTCGCGTTTGTACGGCTGGCGACGGTCGACGGGCAGATGGAGTTTGGAGAAGTCGAGATTGGTGATGAGCAGGCCGGTCTGGCGGAAGCCGGCGTCGAGGGTCATGAGATTGCGCAGGCTGCGAACGAAGAGCAGGGCCGCGACGAGAAGCACCAAGGACATGGCCACTTGAGAGACGACGAGGGCGCGGCGGAGACCGAAGCGCTCGCGGCCAGCGGTCATGCCGCGAGAGCCGGATTTGAGAACGGTCGCGGGAGCAACGCGCGTGGCGCGAAACGCCGGAGCTAGTCCGAAAAGCAGACAGGTGAGCGCGGCGACTCCGGCGGTGAAGCCGAGGACGCGCCAGTCCATGGCGAGTTCGACGAACAGGGGGCTGCCCTGGGTGGTGAGGAACGCAACCAGGAAGCGGCTGAGAAGCTGGGCGAGGCCGGCGCCAAGCGCCGCTCCGGCGATCGCGAGCAACAGGCTTTCCACGAGCAATTGGCGAATGAGCCTTCCACGCGAGGCACCCAGTGCGAGGCGCGCGGCGATTTCGCGTTCGCGGGCGCTGGCCCGGGCGAGCATCAGGTTGGCAAGATTGGCGCAGGCGATGAGGAGGACGAGGCCAGCGGTGCCGAGAAGCAGCCACAGAGGGCTCTCGTATTCCCTGCGCAGGGAAGAGAATCCGTTGTCGCCGGGAAACGCCGCGAACCTGTATTGCATGTAGTGCTTGACCGCATCGGGTGCATAGACCTGCGGGATAGTGGCTTCCAGGATCGCCGGGGAGATGCTGTTCAACTGAGCGGTGGCCTTGGGGAGGGTCCAGCCGGGTTTGAGGCGGCCCATGGCGGCGAGCCACCAGTGATGGCGCTTGTCGAGATGAGTGCCTTCGCCGTGGATGATCGGCTCAGTGCAGATGGGAATGGCCATGTCGTAGGAGCGGCCGACCTCGACGCCGTAGAAATCCGGCGGCGTGACGCCGATGACCTGGAAGGGGTGGCCTTCGAGGGTGAAAGTCTTGCCGAGGACGTCAGGGTCGCCGCTGAACTCGTGCTGCCAGAAGGAATAGCTGATGACGGAAGGTCCGGTGGCGCAGCCTCGGGTGTCGTCCGCGGTGGTGAGGAGACGACCGATTAAGGGCTGGACTTGCAGGGTCTTGAAGAAGTCGCCACTAACCCAGATGGACTGGGCATAGCGGACTTCGCCGCCGGTAGCGAGGTTCAGGCGTTCGGGCGCCCAGGCGAAAATGGAGGAGAAGGCCTGCTGGCGATCGCGGATCTGCTCCCAGATGGGGTTGGTGAGCTGGGAGTAGCGTGTGGAGAAATTTCCGGAGTTCCAGCTGCGGTCGGCGATGCGCACAATGACAAGCTGCTGGGAATCCTTGATGGGAAGGGCGCGCATGCGGACGGCGTCGAGAAGCTGAAAAATGGCGGTGTTGGCGCCGACTCCCAGGGCGAGCGAAAGGATGGCTACGGCCGCGAAGCCGCCATTGAGCCACAGGACGCGCGCACCGTACCGGATGTCTTGCCACAGGCTGGACATACGAACCCCCTCGCGACCGTCCCCAGATTAGACGATGGAAACGCGTTTTTGTCAGGAAGGCGTGTGTGGCTTCCAGCGACTCCGAGGCTGGAGGCTACCGCGGTTTCGGTTCGGGAGGGCGAGCAAGAAGGCGATCGATGGGCGCGGACAGCCGTTCGAGAAAGCTCGCTACGAGAAGCGCCGCGAGGACGCCGGTAAAGACGTCCATGGTGTAGTGAGCGCGGAGGATAAGCACGGCAAGAATTTCGAACAGCGCGACGATTAAGGCGATGACGGTGAGCCAGAGTTTTTTCAAGCGAGCCAATTCGGTAGCGGCGAACACGGCGATGGCGGTGTGGCCGGAAAAGAAAAAATCGCCGGCGACGGAATAGGTGACGAGAAGAGAGGGGAAACCGGGATAGTGCCAGATCATGCCGGGCGGCGGCGGGAGCGCGCAGAGCCCCTGTACGGACTGGCGGAGCGCCATCAAGAGGACGAGTCCGAGGAAGGGGCGGACGGTGGTTCCAAACAGCCAGCGCAATAGGAGAAACAAGGCAAGCGCGTCGATCAATGCAGAACTGGCAACGAGGAGAGCATTCGCGGCATGCGGGTGAGCGTGAAACCAGGCGTTGGCGGACGCGGTGAGCTGATGCAAGCCGTCGCCGATGCTGTTGACCTGGGCGGGGCGCGCGCCCAGAAGCGATTGCGTCCAGAACCACAGCGCCAGAGCCGCCAGAGTAACGGCCAGGCGCAAAGCGAATGTGGCCGGGCGTGAAGTCATGCGCGCGGGGCCGTGCCGGCGAATTCCAAGGCGATCTCGCGGAGGCGGCGCAGGTCAAGTTTGCCGGTGCCGAGATAGGGAAGAGCTTCGATACGCAGGAATTGATCGGGACGCGGTTTCCAGAGCGCGGGGAGATCGACTGTGGCAAGTTGCGCGAGGATTCCGTCGAGCTTTTCGTCCGCGAGCGTGGTGAGAACGATGAGGCGCTCGCCCTTCTTTTCGTCAGGGACGGCGGTTACGGCAAAGACCTGTTCGGGGGAATCGGCCAATTCGTGCAGAGTTTCCTCGAGCTTGATGTGAGGAACCATTTCGCCGCCGATTTTGCTGAAGCGGCTGAGGCGGTCGGTGATGCGGAGGAAGCCGTCTTCGTCCATGGCGGCGATATCGCCGGTGTTGTACCAGCCTTCGATGAGGACTTCGGAGGTTTTGTCGGGGCGATTGAGATAGCCGCGCATCACATTGGGACCGCGGACGAGGAGCAGTCCGGGTTGGCCGGGCGGAAGAATGTCGCGCGTTTCAGGATCGACGATGCGGATGCCGATGCCGGGAAGCGGATGACCGATGGTGCCGCGCTTGGAGCCGACCTGGCGAAAGTCAGCGGCACGAAAATCGCTGGTGTTGACGGCGACGACGGGAGAGCACTCCGTGCAGCCGTAGCCTTCGAGCGGCCGGATGCCGAAGTGGTCTTCGAAGGCGATGGAAACGCGCTCGGAAAGTTTTTCTGCGCCGGCCATAACGATGCGGAGGCTGCCAAAGTCTTCGGGAGGGCAGCGGCGGAGGTAGGTATTGAGGAAGGTCGGCGTGGCCAGAAGCATGGTGACGCCGTGCCGGCTGACGAGCCCGCCGATGGCATGGGCATCGACAGGGCTCGGATGGAAAACGACGCCCATTCCCGCGGCAGGCGGAAGGCAAAGGGTTCCGGTAAAGCCGAAGGAATGAAAGAAAGGAAGAATGCCGAGGATACGGTCGGTGGAGTGCAGGGAGAAGACCTGCAGGAGCTGCTCGACATTGGAGGAGATGTTGTAGTGGGAGAGGACCACGCCCTTAGGATCGCCGGTGGAACCGCTGGAGAAAATCACGGTGGCGGTATCGTCGAGGGTGGCGCGGCGTTCCCCGCCACATAATCTAGCGATGTAGCGGGAGGGTACAAGCGCCGCGGCGAAGAAAGCGGCGAGGCGCTCCGTGAAAGGCGGTTGAGCGGCGACGTCTTCGATGAAGAGCAATTCGCCGGGCGGCTGAACTTTGATTTTTTCGAGGAAGAGACGAGAAGTGACGACGATTTTGAGGTTGCACTGGCGGGCGCAGGAGTCGAGGGTCTCGCGCGAGGCCGTGTAATTCAGATTGACGGGGATTTTGCCGGCGAGGAGCGCTGCGTAGTTGACGAGCGCTCCGGGTATAGAAGGCGGTAGAAACAAGCCCACCATGGAGTGCTGCCGCCAATGGTTACGAAGGCGGCGGGCGAGAAACAGGGATTTTGCGAGGGCGGAGAAATAGCGGAGACGAGGCGTTTTGCCGTCAGCCATGGCGAAGCGCAGGGGATGGCGACGGGCCATGCGGATGAAAGATTGCGTGACGGTGCGCATGTGGGGCCTGCGCGATTCGAAGGAGTCGGCGCCGAGTTCCTGCACCGCCTGGCGCGCTTCGACGGAAGTGGCGGTGGGAAGGAGAGGCCGGCCGAAAGTGACGTGAACGGGGTAGGGAATTCTTCGGGGAAACTTCCAGAGGAACTTTCCGCCGGAAAAACTGAAGATGGAACCCCAGACGCCGTCGATGTGGACGGGGATGACGGGGACGTCGACGCCCTTGAGGATGCGTTCCATGCCGCGGCGAAAGGGAAGCATCTGGCCGATACGGGTCATCTGGCCTTCGGGAAAGATGCAGACCAGTTCGCCATTGCGCAGGGCTTCGGTAGCAGCGCGCAGGGAATGGATGAGTTCGCGGGGACGCTGCTGGGAAGAGATGGGAATCACGCCGAGAATTTTGGCGAAGGGCTTGACCAGCCAGTGTTCATAGGAGCCTTTGAACATGAGGAAGCGAATGGGACGGTCGGTGGTGGCGAGGAGGAGCACGGCGTCCAACATGGAAGCGTGATTGGGAACGAGAAGAGCGCCGCCGCGAGGAGGAACATGATCAGCGCCTTTGACGCGGATGCGATAGAGCGTGTGGGTGGCGAACCACAGGAGCAAGCGCAGAAGCGAGTCAGGGAGGAGATAGACGACGTAGGCGGTCGCGGCGAGGGTGCCTAGTGAAGCCGCGAAGAAAATCGCCGCGGGACCGCGATGGAGATACTCCGAAAACAGGGTGGGAACTCCGGCGGCGAGAGCGACGCCGACAAACGAGAGGAGGTTTGCGGCGGCGATGGTTCCGCCTTTGTGCTGCTCCTCGGGCCGATGCTGGATGAGGGCGTTAATGGGAACGATGAAAAAACCGCCCGAGAAGCCCAGGGCAGCCAGCAAAACGAGAATCTGCTGGAAAGTAAGATTGGGCAGGGCCAGAAGCGAGCCGAATACCGTCATCCCCACCGCACCGAGGGGAATCAGGCCGTACTCGATGTGGTCTCCGGAAAGATAGCCGGCGGCAAAACTGCCGACGCCGATCCCGATGGCGATCGCGGCTTGCAGGTAAGCGCTGCGGCTGCCGGGAACGTGGAGGACGCGCTCACCGTAGAGCACGACGTTGAATTGGAGCAGAGCGCCGAGAAACCAGAAGTAGGTGTTACCGACAATGGCGAGCCAAAGAGCGCGGTCCCGGCGCGCGCGCGCGAGGTGCGTCGAAAGATCGCCGAACAGATTAAGACGAAAAATTTTACGCGGATCGGCGGCGGGAACGCGCGAGATGAAGCAGGCGGTAAACAAGCCAAGGAGAGAACAGGCCAGGAAAAAAAAGCCGCCATATGCCTGATGTCCGGAGAAGAACTCGGGCAGACGGGAACCGGCGACGGTTCCGGCGATAATCGCAAGGAACGTGCCCAGCTCAATGATGCCGTTGCCCCAGGACAGGTGCGTTTCGGGGAGCAATTCAGGGAGAAGACCGTATTTGGAGGGGCCGAAGATTGCCGCTTGCGTGCTGGCGAGAAACACCGCGGCAAGAAGAAGAGGGATCGCGGAGGACGGGGCGACATTGAAACGGTAGAGCGCAACAACCGCGAAGAGAAGGACCGCGATTTCGAAGAACTTGGTGCCTATGGTCACGGAACGCTTGCTGAAGCGGTCGGCAAAATAGCCGCCGGTCATGGAACAAAGAACGAAGGGGCCCGCGAAAAGAGCGCCAATCAGGAAGATCAGGCGATCTTCACGGACAGTGCCGAGGCGAAGCGAAAGAATCAGGAAGATGACGAAATACTTCAGGCCATTCTCGTTGAAGGCGCCTTGAAACTGAGTGGCAATCAGGCTCCAGAAACCGAGCCGCCAGCGTTTTGGTGATTCAGGCATGCGAGAAGCTCCGCGGTGCTTGATTGCTTTTGTTCAGAGTAAAGGGGAATTGGAGAAAAGCGGATGCGGCGGGCGGCGCGGACCGCGCAACGGTTACTGAGGGTTTCGACACGGGAGTGAACGAGCTTGGCGCAGACGAAACGAAGCTGGTCATAGCGGGTTGCTCCGGTGGATGCGGATGGCACAGAAAATAGCGCCGCGAGAAGGAGCATTGCAAGGGAAACGAATTGAGTCCGAGAAGAGCGCGCGCCAAGACAGTGCTGTGGAAAAGGCTGGCGGCGTTCACTTGCGTGTGCGGCGGGAAAGCCCGAAAATAGCGTGTTTGAGATGGAGAGGCCGACGGACCGGAGGGGCGCGCTTCACGCCTGGCGAAGCGGTTCGCAAGACGAGGAAAAGTTGACCAATTCCAAACGCCTGGTTGCCTATTTTTCCATGGAAATCGCGCTGGAGAACGCCATGCCGAGCTACTCGGGCGGATTGGGTGTTCTTGCGGGAGATACGATTCGCGCGGCGGCGGATATTCGTGTGCCGATGGTGGCTGTTTCCTTGCTGTACCGAAAGGGCTACTTCACACAAGTGCTCGCGGAAGACGGCATGCAGAGCGAGGAGCCCGTGGAATGGCGCGTCGAGGAATTTCTGAAAGAGGAGTCGGAACGGATTACGCTTCCGCTGGAAAACCGGCGCGTGGAATTGCGCGCCTGGCGGTACGACGTGAAAGGGGTGCGCGGTTTCGAGATCCCGGTGTATTTTCTCGATGCGGACCTGCCCTCGAACGAAGAACGCGACCGGAATTTGACGGGCCAGCTTTATGGTGGCGACGCGTATTACCGGTTGTGCCAGGAAGTGCTGCTGGGAATCGGCGGCGTGCGTATGCTCAAGGCGCTGGGGCATACCGAGTTGCAGCGATATCACATGAACGAAGGGCACGCGGCGCTGTTGACGCTGGAGTTGCTGGGCGAAGAAGCCGAGGCCGCCGGACACAGCTCCATCCGCGGAGAAGACATCGAGAAAGTGCGGAGCAAGTGCGTGTTTACGACGCACACGCCGGTGCCGGCGGGACATGACCGCTTCCCCATGGAATTTCTAACGCGGGCGTTTCCCGCGCAGCAGGACTTTCTCGATTTGAAGGACGCTTCAGCGGCGGATTTGCTGCGGCGCGTTCTGCAAGCGGAATCGGATTTTCCGGATTTGCAGGAAGCCGCGCGGCGCGGTTCGAGCGTCAACATGACGCAATTGGCGCTGGGGCTGAGCACATACGTCAACGGCGTGGCAAAACTGCACGGCGAAACTTCGCGCAAGATGTTTCCCCAGGCGCACATCGAAGCGATCACCAACGGAGTGCATGCCGCCACCTGGACCGCGCCGGCTTTCCGGGAACTATTCGACAGATACATTTCCTCCTGGCGAGAGGACAACTACAGCTTGCGCGGCGCGCTGGGGCTGCCTCCGGAAGAAGTATGGTCTGCGCATTTGATCTCGAAGCATGAGCTTTTCGAGAAGGTGCGAGAGAAGACGGGCTTGGCGCTGGACCACGAAATGTTCACGATCGGGTTCGCCCGCCGCGCGACAGGTTATAAGCGGGCGGATTTGATTCTGAGCGATCTCGACCGGCTGCGGGAAATCGCGAAAAACGCAGGCGCATTCCAGATCGTGTACGCGGGCAAAGCGCACCCGAAAGACACGCCGGGGAAGGAAATCATTCGAGCGATTTTCAGGGCAAAAAAGGCGCTGAGGAAGACGGTGCACATCGTCTTTCTGGATAACTACAACATGGAACTCGGCGGGTTGGTTACTTCCGGCGTGGATTTGTGGCTGAATACGCCGGAATACCCGCTGGAAGCCTCCGGTACCAGCGGCATGAAGGCGGCGCTGAACGGAGTGCCGAGCCTCAGCATTCTGGACGGCTGGTGGGTGGAGGGGCATATCGAGGGCGTGACCGGCTGGTCGATCGGGGCGCCGCGGCGGAGTTCCTCCGTCGAAGAAATGCCCGATCGCGAGGACGAAGTCGCTTCGCTCTACAGCAAACTGGAAACAGTGATTCTTCCGTTGTTCTACAACGACCGCAAAAATTATCTGGAAATCATGCGGCACGCCATCGCCATCAACGGATCGTTCTTCAACACGCAGCGGATGGTGCAGCAGTACGTAACCGACGCCTACCTGCGGTAACGGCCGCGCTGCTTCGGGGCGCTGTGAAAATCAGTCCTTGGCGGGCTGAGGGATTTTCTTGTCGCCGCGAATTTCCGCGCCCATATCCAGGATGTTGCGTTTGGAGAAGTGGGGGAAGAAATTCCACTGGCCGTACTTGCTTGTCAACTCAGGCAAGACCGCGGCAACGAGATCATCGCCTGTCTTGCCCTCTTTGACGGCCGGGGCAACCCACTCGCGCAGATCGGAGAGATAGCCGCGAAACGCGGAAACGTCGCGGCCATCGCCGACGTCGCCGTGGCCGGGCACGAAAATGTCCTGGGCGCGGTCCGCCAGCAGCTTCGAGAGGGTTGTGGTCCAATCCGAGGTTGTGGCGTCGATCAGGTTCGGCAGGGTATTGCGCCAGAACAAGTCGCCGCAGAACGTCACGTTGGCATCAGGCACGCGCACAACCGAATCGCCACCGGTATGGCCCGGGTAAAAGCGGACTTCGATGCGGCGCGTACCCAAATGCAGCGAAAGGCCGGCCTGGTACGCGATATCCGGACCAGCGAAATTTTCCACCATGGACTTCTGCTCCGGCTTGATGTTCTTGCCGAAAAACTTCAGGTTTTCCGTGTGAATCCATGCGTCTACGTTGCGCTGCGCGACAATCGCGGCTCCCGCTTCCTTGAAGACGCGGTTTCCGGCGACATGGTCCAAGTGGTAGTGCGTGTTGACGACAAAGCGGATGGGAAGCGTTGTCAGCTTGCGGATTTCCGCGAGCAGAGCTTTCGCGGCGGGCTCGTACTCGAAAGTATCGACGACCGCAACGCCGTCTTCGCCGATGACGAAGCCGGCATTCGCCCCGGCTTTGCCATTCACGTCGATGGCCGCATACACGCCGTGGCCGAGCGGCTTGAGAGTGAACGGCAACTGCTCCGGCGCCGCCGAGGGACTCTGTGCCGCGCAAGGAATTGAGAGACCACCACAGAGAATAAGGGCGAAGAGCGTGCGCGAGAAGTTCATGGCTGCGTATCCTATCGCATGACGGGCTAGGCGACGAACGAGTTTCAGCGGAGGCGGTTCTTGTAGACGGC
>Ga0079221_10000501_pt1 | contig 11074 bp, 7 predicted proteins | sample GAAS200_FD_75069 | JGI IMG/M metagenome (GOLD analysis project Ga0079221, IMG submission 75069) | Agricultural soil microbial communities from Georgia to study Nitrogen management - GA AS200 | ecosystem: Environmental > Terrestrial > Soil > Agricultural land | place: USA: Georgia | collected... | reverse complement strand
GTTCGTTGATAGTGACGTCAGGCTCGATCCTCAATGGGCCGAAGAACAGATCAAGTTCTTGGACGCCCACCCCAGAGTTGCCATCCTGTGCGGTAAATTGGTCTACGCACATGAGCCCACCAGAGTCTTCAGTACATACGGAGCGATGAACCACTATGGGGTGGCGTGGGATGGAGGAAGAGGGCAAACAGCGGACCAGTTCAATGAGCCTATTCGTTGTCTGTTTGCGAATACCTCGGCCTTGATAGTGCGTCGGAAAGCGGCGGAGGATATCGGAGGGTTTGATTCGGTCTTGTTCGCCGGGTACGAGGATGCGGACTTCGGATGGAGAGCCAATCTTTTTGGCTACGAAGTAGCCTTCAATCCGTTGGCCGTAGCTTTTCACGACGCGCACGGAACGTTCGATCCGAAAGTAATGAAGCGCGAATTGATTTACCTCGTCTGGCGGCACCGCCTGCGGTCCGTACTGGTGAACTACGAATTGAGTAGTCTTTTGCGCTACACAAGCGTTTACCTGATCCTTGCTCTTCTCGATGGCCTAGTTTATGGACCCCGGAAGGAGAAGCTCGGCGCACTATGGTGGAACGCCCGGAATTTGGGTAAGAATCTGAAGCGCCGGCAGTGGGTTCAATCGCGTAGGAAAGTGAAGGATCAAACCTTATGGGGAATGTTTGAATCTGGATATCGCGGACCTGGATATGATTCCGGCGGAAAACATCCACGAAATGGCAAGAGTCGAGTGCTTACCCTCGGAGGTGCAACGTGATGCCGTCGACCAAGAGTCACGCTTTCTATGCCCTGGCGGCCTTGTTTGCAATTGCCTTTCTAGTTTCCGCAGAACAGGGACGCCGCGGAGGTCAGCCGCGCGAGAACCGAGCTGGAAATCTGCTCCAAAACGCCAATTTCGAACAAATGAGCGGCCCCCTGCCTGCGCAATGGACCTTGGATCCAAATCTGAGCGACAGAGGCGAAGCAATTGTAGAACAAACCGATTCCGGCAGAGCTTTGAAGCTTAGTCCAAACGCGCGAAACGCCGATAAAGATCATCCCTTCGCGCTCGGCCAAGTCATTTCAACGCAGCAGGTTCGGGGCAAGAGGCTGCTCCTCCGAGCCGCAATGCGCACGAGTGGGGGAGGAATTGGTGTCGTGCTGGCGATTGCCGTCGGGCAAAACGGCAAGCCTCTCCAGATAGCCTCGCTGCCCCAAATCGAATCCTCTCCAACTTTCCGACTCCAGAGGACCTATTTGGAGATCGGCAATGCTACCAGCATAATTTTTGGCTGCGCAACCAACACGACCCAGGGGTCCGTTTGGTTTAGCCAGCTTTATCTGGGTCCCGAATCCGGCGCTGCTGATGCCTCGCCCGCTGCGCCCGCGCCGCCTGTACCCGCCGCAGAGCCCGTAAGAACCCCCGCGTCAGGGATGATGACGGCTTCGATACATATCGACGCGTCTCGAATTCTTAGGTCTATTCCACGAACACTCTACGGCACGAATGTGGATTGGGTGAGAGATGGAGGCGGTGTTTTCGATTCATCCCGCAGAGTCGCCAAGCCGGAAATGGTGCGTCTAGGCCGTGAGCTTGGCGTCAGTCTGGTGCGCTACCCCGGTGGCGGCTTCGCGGATAATTTCCATTGGAAGGATGCCGTTAACGCGGTCGGAACGCGCCCAGTGCGCCCTTATGTGCTCGATTCGGGCAAGTCGCGCGCGGAATTCGGAATTCCGGAACTTATTGCATTTTGCCGCCAGATAGGCGCTGAACCACTCATGCAAGTCAACGTTTCTACCGGCACCGCCGAAGAGGCAGCTGATTTTGTCTCATATTGTAACGCGCCAAATCAAAGCGAGCGAGCGCGAGACGGCTCTCCCCTACCATTTCCAGTGCGCTACTGGGAAATTGGCAACGAGCAATACATTCACAGTGAGCCGTCAAAAGAGACGGCCGGCCTCCCGACCGGCTCTTACCTAACCCCCACCGAATACGTCCGCAGAGTCCAAGCGTTTTCGACCGCCATGCGCAAGGTTGACCCTGAGATCCTGATCGGGGCTGTCGGCGGAGCAAATTTCGGCCGATATCGTCTGGTTCACGACGACGACTGGGACCGCGTCGTGCTCGAGAAGGCCGGGGGCATGATTGATTTCCTGGCCGTCCACAATTCCTATGCGCCTGCCATAATTCCCGACGATCCGGAGGCTTCGTTTGACGACGTTTACCGCGCTACTTTAGCTTTTCCCAAGCAGGTTGCGGATAATCTTGGTGTGATCGGAGATGAGATTGACCAATACGCTCCCAGCCGGTCAAAACATATCAAGATCGCCGTGACCGAGTGGGGCACTCTGTTTTCATTCTTTCCCACCAGCCGATGGGTGGACCACGTTAAGACGCTGGGCTCGGCCCTCTATGCCGCGAGCCTTTTGCAGGTCTTTCTGCGGTCAGACCGCCTGGAAATAGCCAATTTCTTCAAATTCACGGGTGATTCATTCATGGGTTGTATTGGCGCAAATGGCGAACCCAAGCCGGTCTATTATGCCCTTCAAATGTACTCTCAGCATTTTGGTTCGAAACTCGTCCAAGCCCAAGTAAACAGTCCTACGTACGATAGCAAAGGTATTGGTCTTGTCGCCGAGATGAAGGACGTTCCTTATCTCGATTCCGTCGCCAGTTTGAGCGACGATGGGACAAGGTTATTTCTTATCGTCGTCAATAAGCATTTCAGCGCAGCCATTCCCACGCAGGTGCAAATCGCCGGTTTCCGCCCAGTTCAACAGGCGAAGATCTGGCTCTTAACCGCAGCGAGCTTGGATGCAAATAACGGTAATGACCTTTCGGGGTTCGGGTTTGCCAAGCAAATAGCTGCTCCGGGTACGCCAATGTTCAATCAAGGCAAACCGGGAACAGTGGTTCCCCAGGCTTCCGAGTTTTCCTCCGCGTCGCCGAGTTTCTCTTTCTCGTTCGTTCCGAGGTCTGTTACGGCCATGGAATTTACGCGGGAAGCAAGTCGATAATTTGCGGGCCTTTTATATCTGGATGATTTCAAAGTGGAAATACGGCTTAGGCGTCGCTCTCGGGGTTACCTGCGGTTGCCTGATTGGACTGATTCGTAATGTCCCCGCGAAGGAATGGGCTCCCATCTTTGCCGCTGCCACCTTCGTCCTCGTTTTGGCAGTCGCTCGGCATCGTGAGCGCTGGTGTGTTTTCTTATTCCTAGTGACCGCCCCGCTCCCGATGCATGGTTTCCTGTTGAAGCTGGATCCCGTTCATGGCGGAGGTGCCCTGGGAATCTATGTGGTAGCCGCGGATGTACCTTTGATTGCGTTGTACGTGTTGTGGTTTCTCGAATGGGCTCGCCGGCAAAATGGCGGTACCTACCGGCCAAACCGGTTCATTGTTTGGTTTTTGCCATTCTTGATTATGGGAGGATTGTCGATAATTTATAGCGTACAACCTCTCTGGGCCGCCTGTGAGTGGTTGCGGTGGCTAAAAGTTCTACTGATCCTTTTTTATGCTATTAAGCGGTTTCGTCCGAGCGAAATGAATTGGTATCTGTCCGCACTCGCGCTGTCCACTATCTTGCAATCAACTTTGGCGGTGCTCCAGAGTCTCACCCATTCCCATCTTGGGCTGGACAGGCTAGGAATCTTTGGCTCGGGCGGGACGGAGGAGATTACCCAGGAATTGGCGGGAGGTGAGAGCTTGTATCGGGGGCTGGGTCTGACCAGTCATCCAGAACTTCTTTCCAGCTACCTTTTGCTGCTTCTTCCGGTCTTCGCGCTATTGCTTCTCGTCGACCGGCGCAAACCATTTCAGTTGCTCTGGAGTGCAGCATTCTGTGTGGGTGTCGGCGGCCTGGTTGCCACCATGTCGCGCACGGCTTGGGTGTGCTTCCTGGCTGTCGGTATGCTCGCGTTCATCTTAGCTGTGTTTTTATCCATCCTTACGCCGAAAAAGGCCATCGTTGTTTGCGTTGTCGTGATGATGTCCGGTGGAGTGCTCGCGCTGACCCAGTCGTCCTTGATCCTGAAGCGATTTCATTCAGACTTCTCTGAGTCCTGGAAACTCAGAGCGCAGCTGAACGACACCGCGCTGGATATTGCGACCGACTTTCCCTTAGGTGGCGTCGGCCTCAACAACTACACGCTGGTATATCCACATTACGATCGAGCTTTTGCGAATCAAATGGTCGAAATGGATAACTTGATAACAGCGGTACACAATGTTTATTTGCTTGTACTTGCGGAGACGGGTGTGCTTGGCCTTGCGGCCTTTCTGGCATTTTACTTCAGAGTATTTTGGGGAACCTCCCGTTCGATGCTGCGAATGAGCCGTTTCAATCGAGCTGTGGCGTTAGGTATTTTATCTGGGCTATTGGCGGCAATGTTGTGTGACTTGACCGAAATCTCTTTGTTTCTTGAAATCGTTATGTACACGGTTCCTGTCTTGGTTGGAATGATTGAGATTATGGCGGTGGGGGAGGTTTTCGAAAATGCGCTCGCGGGATTCAGGAGTTCGGCTGCTCTTCCTGGAGTGGCCGAACTGCAGTACTAGATGATTCGGTCAGACTCTGCGATGCGAATCCTGCTCACCAACCCCTACTGTTGGCCGTACGTCAGACGCGGCTCCGAGCGATTCCTTGCCGAACTCGCGCACTACCTCGCGGGACGTGGCCATGACGTCACGGTGTTAACTTCAAAGCCGGGATCGGATGAAGTTGATAGGAGTAATGGATTCGTGGTCGTTCGAAAATCCCAAATTCAGTTTGCGCCATTCCGCTGGATCGGAATCTCGCCGGCGACGACGTTTCTCGCCCGATGTGCCCAGTTCTTGCGGAATGAGAAGTTCGATGTCGTCCATTGTCTTCATTACGCCGATGCGCTCGGAGCTTGCTTCGCAAACCTGTCGAGTAAGACAGCCCTCGTTGTGCACATCGTGGGTATGCCATTCGCCACCTGGTTTCGTCGGCAACCATGGGAGTCCCTTATCTTAAGAACCGTAGTAGGCCGGGCCACGCGGGTCGTGGTCATCTGTAGCGCCGCTCAACGCAGCTTCGAAGAGATTTTTAGCCGCAGGCCGGCGTTTCTGGGGATCCCCTGCGACATAAGAACCTTTACCCTTCGTGAAGGACGCGACCTGAAATGCCCCAGAATCCTGGGCGTCGCGGATTTCTCACTGCCCCGTAAGGGCGGGTTGGTTCTGGCGCGCGCCTTCGATATCGTCAAGGAACGTATTCCAGGGGCGGTTCTCCAGTATTGCGGAAATATGCCCGAAGCAACGAAGAATCAACTTATGAGCGCCTTGAGCGAGCCAGCCCGCAGAGATGTTCAATTTTTGGGAGTCGGAACAGTCGAAAACTTGCCGGCAGTTTATGGACAGGCTGCGGTGACAGTCCTTCCCTCGGTCTACGAACCCTTCGGCATGGTTCTCGTCGAATCGCTGGCCTGTGGGACGCCGGTCGTCGGAAGCCGCGATGGTGGAATTCCCGACATCGTGGAGAAACGGACCGGCGTGTTATTCGATCCAGGCGGCAATAGACACGCGCCGGCCAATGCCCCGGGATTGGCGGACGCAATCATGGAAGCACTCGGTTTGTACAGGGATCCTTCGCTGGCCCAGCAGTGTCGTGAGCGTGCGCAGCGTTTTAGTTGGGAGGAATTGGGACCGAAACTTGAGGACGTCTATCGCGAGGCCGTTGCGGAGTGCGGCGTCGCGGTCCCCTAACCACCACATGAACTCTGCAAACCTGAAGCAAAAAGTGGCTCATGGAGCCGTGAATAATCTCTTATTCGCGGGTATCGGGAGTGGTCTGAGCTACCTTCAGGTCATTCTAGTGATGCGAATTCTGGGGCCGGCGGAAATCGGGCTATTCGCCTTGGCTTCCGCGATTGTGCTGGCGCTGGATCCGCTGTCTGACTTTGGTATAGGTGATCGCCTGATCCAGCAGGACGCGACCGATCTTCAGGAATCGTACGAATCTGCGGTCACCTTACAGCTTTTGTTATCGCTCCTGTTATGGGTCATTGTCATCGCTATTGCCCCCATATTGGCGAAACTTTATCATCAGCCAAGACTAACGAGCCTGATGATTGCGACAAGTTATGTCGCGTTTACCGGGTTGATGCAGCTTCCCCTGTCCTTACTTTTCCGAGAACTTCGCTATTTCGAGCAGCGCTTCTTCATTTTTTTGGGAAAAGTAGCGGGCTTTGGAATCACACTCGGTCTTGTCTTGCTGGGTGCGGGAGTCTGGTGCTTGGTGTTTGGAGGTTTGGCTGAATTGTTGGTCACGGCCATACCAGCTTGGAAGGTTGCGCCGCTCCGGCCGCGATGGCGCTTTTCGATTCAAAATTTTCGGAGTTTGATGAACTTCGGACTCTCCGTGTGGATGGCGAAGCTCTCCTATGTACTTGTTCAGCAGGGCACGATTCTGGTTCTTTCCGCGCTGCTAATGGTTCGCGATGTGGGAGAGTTCAGGGCCGCGGAACAGTTGGTCGGACTCGTAATTTATCTTGAGGTCGTGCTGGGACAAACAATCTTCCCCGTCCTTTGCAAGATCAAGGATCAGAAGCAATCTCTGGAATCGGCCTTTATTAAGGCGAGCCGGATCTCGATGTTGTGGGTGGCGGGTACGTCCTTTTTCCTTTGGATATTTGCCAGTCCCCTGGTTCGATACATCCTCACTCCCAAGTGGCAGGGCGCGGAACTTTTTCTCAGGGCCCATGGTATCGCGGTGCTCTTCGGGGCCACGATTTTTAATTGGGACGTCCTCTGCAAGGCGAAGAATGCCACCCGGATGATGTTCTATGTCTCAGCTTTGTTCGCGCTGGCTTTCGCCGCCATTTTTGTGCCCATGGTTTATGTCTGGCGACGAGAAGGTGCTGCCGCCGGAGTCGTGGTCCTACTCGTGCTGTCTTTGGTATCCCGGAAGTTCTGCCTGGATCAATTGAAACTGCGGATTTCGGTCATCAACATCACAAAGCGAGCCCTGTTTTCCGCTGCGCTGGCCGCGGCGGTTGCGCTTGGCCTAGGGCAATTGATGAATGACCAGCCGCCGCTTCTTGCCTTTGCCTGTGAGTTGATGGCTTATGTGGTTGTGTACTCGGGAACTGCGGCCTGGCTCGAACGTAGCCTTATCAGAGAGGCGGCCGGACTGATAGGGGGTCGCAGTCTCGCCACTGCAGCGGATCTTAACCTGACAGGCCCATTAGGGTGACGGTTATGAAGGTTCTTTTAACGCACGAGCTCTTTGCACCGGATTTCGCGGGTGGTGGCGAGTATATCGTTCTCGAGGTCGCGCGTGGCCTGAAACGCCGCCGTGTGGACGTTAGCGTGCTGACCACGGGGAATCCCTCGATTCGAGAGTACGAGGGTATTCCGACCGTTCGCTTGCCCATCCACCGACACCGCTTCAATTTGGCCGTTCGCAAAACAGCTGAAATGGCGTGCCAAGCCGATGTTATTCAGACATTTAGCTACCACGCCGGCCTGCCTGCGCTTCTTGCAGGCAAACTAACCGGCAAACCCGTCGTTTATTTCACATTGGCTCTTTATCAGGATCTGTGGAAACAAATGCGTTCGCCCCTCATGGGCGGGCTTTTCTCCGCTTGGGAGAGATTCCTGATAACCAGGAATTTCGCACGCGTGCTTTTTCTGAGCGATCATTCCCGCGATCTCGGCCTGTCCCTGGGAGTGCCTGCCACCCGAGCCGTGGTGATCCCGCCGGGAATCGAGCTGAAAGCTTACGCCCCAGCTGAACCGAAAGAGGATGTCGTTCTGTTCTCCGGCAAACTGGATGTTCGGAAGGGCATCGACGACTTGCTCGAGGTTGCTCGGGCGCTGCCACACGTCCGGTTTCGAGTAGTCGGATGGGGACCAAGAGAGGCGCAGCTTAGAGGAGCTGCTCCCCGCAATGTAGAGTTCACCACGTTTTTGAGGGGAGAACCGCTTTATAGGGCTTTTGGGGCAGCACGTATATTCTTCTTCCCTACACAGGGTGAAACGTTTGGCATCGTAATTGCAGAAGCCATGGCGTCTGGTTGTGCAGTCGTATCCACCGTTCCCCTGGGATACGAAGGTGCACTCGTCCCCATAGGTGATCGTGCCGCCATGATAAAAGCCATTCAGCGTCTTTGGGATGATCCCGCAGAAACGACCAGGATGGGACGGCGAAACGTGGAGTTATCGCAGTCCTATAACTGGGAACGTTTTATGGATGCGCTTCTGAGATGTTATGAGGAAGTATTGTGCGGAGGCTCTGGAGAGTTGCCGGTCTTCACTTCAGCTGCCGTATCGGGTACACCGAATAAGACGCGTGGTTCGAACCCATGACATCCAGACGCAAAGGAAAGGACAAAGAGCACGATTCTTATCGTTGCTCGTGAGGTGAGGAAATGCCGCTGAGACGAATTATGAAACTAGGCGGGCTCGAGCTATTGATGTCGATTGATGCTGAGTCCGCCCAAAAGATTCGTTCAAGTATTCTTTGGCAAGGTGCCAAGGACGTTGCAGCACCACCTGTATCACCGAGGAGCCGTAACTCAACGCCCGTGGCCACGAACACATCTCCTGAAATTAAGCGGCTGCTTCAACGTATAGACGAAATCGAGTGGTATCACACGCTTGACCTCGGTAACGGAATCACTACGCCTGGAGCGTTCGACCATAGCCCCGAGTTGTCCAAATACCCGATCCCACCCCGATTAGACGGGATGAGGGCGCTGGATATCGCTACATATGACGGCTACTGGGCCTTTGAGTTTGAGAGGCGCGGAGCGGCGGAAGTCGTCGCTACGGATATCGGATGCATGGCTGAGCTTGATCTCCCCGAAAAAATCCGCAGTCAAATCTCTGTGGAACAATTGGCGAAGAAGACAGGTGCGGGTTTCAACCTCATGAAAGAGGCACTGCATTCCAAGGTTCGCCGCGAAATTGTCAGTGTTTATGATCTCTCGCCAGAACGTATTGGAAAGTTCGACTTTGTTTTTTGCAGCGATCTCCTGCTTCACCTGAAGAATCCGATGAAGGCCCTGGAAAGCATCCGCAGTGTCGTCCAGAGGGAGGCAGTTTTGGTAGAGGGTTATAGCCCGTTTCTTCCTGAGCGGACTGTTGAATATCGTGGAGGAACCAGACGATGCGTGTGGTGGTCATTTGGTCTCGGATCTTTGGAACAGATGATACGAGATGCGGGTTTCCGCGACGTCACACTCGCTAGCAAGTTTAAGACAGGACATCGCGGCGATAAATCCTCTATTTGGAGGGCCGCATTTAGAGCCAAACCCTGACCCGTTGGATATGAAATGGGCATTTCGAGTGAACAAGATTCCTCATGAATGGCCAATTGATAGCGCTTCCGCCACCCGGCACTATTCGGCCCAACACTGCCGAAATAGTGCAATGAATTGCCCAGGGCAGGCGATTGGACTGATTAAGGTTATTAAATTCAGATATTTGTTGCGAATGGTTCCTTGGCACATTAGTTGCTCTTTGTGAGCAGCGTTATCCTAAAATGTATTTTGAGGCCGGCATTCTGATGTTCCGCGCGTGCATTGTAAGTGCTCTATATGGCTGGCGTGGCGCTCTGTGAGCGAGGTTTTAGGCTACTCGATGGCTGCAAACCTAAAGACAGCTCTAGAACGGACCAAGCATCTTCTAGTCCTTGCGGCGGACCACCGATACTTCGGAGTGGTCGCCGGCCTGGAGACCCCGACCAAGACCCTAGAACCCCTCCTTCCCTACGTTGATGTCCTAATGACAGATCCCGGAACTCTTCGCCATTGCCTCAGCCAGGGCGTGGAGGTACCCGTAATCCTCCGGGCGTCTGGGTGCACAAGCACTATGAACGTGGCGGTTCCGGGTTATCTTCAGGAGCCGGCCAAGCTCGCATACGAGCAAAGAACGGGCAAGGATTTTGATGAGACTTATCGCGAATTCGAAACGAGAGTCGAAAATGGAACAGCGAGCTTATCCGAGTTTGAGCAGTATCGCAGTCTCGATAGCATTCTAAATGAGCCAGACACGATCGCCGATGAGCGCCTAATCCTCACTGCGGAAAATGTCCTGACCGAAGGCGGCTCGGCCGCCGCGGTTTCCGTGTATTTGCGTACGCGGTATCAGTCGCAAACCTTGGATAATTTAGCAACGATGTCGCGCCAAGCCAGGGCTAACAATTTGTCCGTTCTCGGTGTTGTCGCGGTCGGGAACACGCTGGGTTATCTGGAGAAGGATTCCGACTTCCTGACGCGAGCGGGGGCCATTCTTGTCGCGCATGGCGCCGACATGGTCAAGACTTATAACTGTGGAAAGGGTTTCGAAAGGGTCGTCGAGGCATGCGGCGTGCCGGTCATTGTCGCCGGTGGAAAGGCCGCAAAGGGAGAAGATGGCACGAGGAGCAGTTTGGAACTAGCTTATGATTCCCTCCAAAAGGGGGCCAAGGGGATAGATTTCGGTCGCAGAATCTGGCGTCACGAAAACCCGGTTTCCATGATACAAGCATTACGCGCCGTGGTGCACGAGGGCATGCTTCCCACACAAGCGTACGAAATGTTCCAGGAGCTGAAGGGAGCGAGCAATGTCAGCGCCTGAGACAATGAAAATGTCCCTTTATTTTCGCAATGACGACGTGAAAGTCGTTGAGCGACCGATACCTGAAATCGGAGGCAATGAAGTCTTGGTTCGGGTGGTTGCCTGTGGTATCTGCGGAAGCGACACGATGCAATGGTACCGTGAGCCGGGGACAAGGGAAAAAGGTGGGATCAATACTGGGCACGAAATTGCCGGCGAGATTGTGCGGGTCGGCGGTTCTGTTACGGAATATAAGCCGGGCGACAGGGTCGTGGTCGCGCACCATTTCCCCTGCATGTCCTGTGTGCCTTGTCAGGACGGTAACGAAACCGCTTGCGAGGCCATGCGCGACAAACACATTGAGCCAGGTGGCTTTTCGCAATACATTCGGATTTTTGAATCTGGGGTTAGGAGAGGTCTCTTCCGAATACCGGACAACGTCAGCTTCGAGCACGCCTCTTTTACCGAGCTCCTTGGTTGTGTCGTGCGAAGCGTTCGAAAGGTGCACCCGATCGCCCAGCG
>Ga0079221_10000500_pt1 | contig 11079 bp, 10 predicted proteins | sample GAAS200_FD_75069 | JGI IMG/M metagenome (GOLD analysis project Ga0079221, IMG submission 75069) | Agricultural soil microbial communities from Georgia to study Nitrogen management - GA AS200 | ecosystem: Environmental > Terrestrial > Soil > Agricultural land | place: USA: Georgia | collected... | reverse complement strand
TGTCTGAGGGGAAAGAAGTTACGGATGTGTGCGAGGGGTAGAAAAGTTACAGATCCGGGGGGAAATTTAAGTCGTTTGAATGCTTGGGGATAGAGCACGGAAAAACTTACATGTTTTCTGCGCGCACTCTGCACTCAGGGCTTGAGCGAGTGACCCGCAAGGCCTTGCTACAGTATTCCCTCTAAGAAGGGTTGCGGTGGTACCTCGCGGGTCTAACCGCAGACTCATACCGCCAAGTGAGCCTCTATAGGAGTTGAGCGGGATGGTAGCGCATTGCGGGTGCGGTGTCTATGGCATGGAAACGTTTACAAAAGCTAGGCTTGAGCATTCCGGCTTTGGCGGTACTCTGTGTAAGCCCCTATGGTTCATGGGATATTTTTTCGAATTTGATGCGACAAACAAGGTTCTTCGCTGTTGTAGAAACGGCCGAGTTACGGACGCGCTTCTCTTAGAGGCTTATTCCGTAGCGCGGAAATTGCTGGAGTCTCGGTCCTCGTGCCGGGCTATTGATGATTATTCGGTCGTAACAGAATTTGCCGTCTCCACACACACAATCAAAGCCCTCGCAGAGAATTCGCGCTCTTCTGCGTTTAAGGAGTTGGTCATCGTCGCTCCCCAAGTGCACATTTACGGGCTGGCACGCATGTTTTCGATACTGACTGAAACAAGTCGCACTGTGCACGCGGTTCGCACGATGGAGGAAGCCTACAGCCTGTTAGGAGTTAGTACCCCAGGTTTCACTCGCATCAGCGAATCGGCAGCGTCGGGAGAATGAAGCTGCAGTCCCGCTCAAGAGTTCCACGTTGAAGGGGAAGGTCAAGTCGTGTGCGTAATGAGGGATGGAACCCAGGTTTATAAGCCAAAGCTGGGGCACCGAACTGGGTCCCACTCTCATGCCGGGCCAACCGTCGAACTTCACATTCGACGGAACTGCATCGGCGTCACGCCCACGATTCGGCTGAAGACCTTAGAGAAGTGGCTTTGGTCCACGAACCCAGTTGCCTTGGCAACCTGACCAATCGTGAACTGACGGTTCCGGAGGTATATCTTCGCTTGATCGATTCTGCATCGAATAGAATACTGATGGGGGCTGAGACCCGTGCTTTTTTTGAACAGTTCGCAGAAATAATGTGGACTCATTCCCGCGAGTTCCGCTAGCTCCCGAAGCCTCGTTTCCCTCGCGTAGTTATGCCGCATGAAATCAAGAACGCGGTTAAGCCGGATGGCAGGTATTCCGCCCTTGTATTCGCGTGCTCTCGGCGCTCGCACGGAATAGCGTCGCACGAGGTAGTAGGCAAGAGCCACACCAAGGGACTCGCCGTAAAGGGGGCCGGCGGGAGAACCGTCTTGCAAATCCCCATGGAGAGCGAGCATAACTGAAACGATGTGCCGATCACGAATATTCCAATGAGTGATCAATTCAAAGTCAGCCAGATGAGCGGTTTCCTCTAAAGCTCTAGCAAGAAAGTGAGGTGCTATTACCAGCATGGTTTGATCTGTGGGCCCCGACCGTGTAAGCCGATCGCGGGTCCCGGCAGGAAGGAGATAGATAGTCCCTGGGCCTTCCTGCGCGCTCCCCGTTTGGCCGCCGTTCGTCCACCACTTGCAAGTAATTTGTCCCGATCTTAGGAGGTTTAAGAAATGAGTGGGATGTTCGTGCTCGGGGACGGCGCATGCCGGTACATTGTCGAAAGACTCCATGGCGATGCCATTCCACGCCGCATGCCGGCTTGAAACGGTCGGGAGCATCGGAATCGGACGCTCAATGCGGCCACTGCGAAGCACTTCAACCTTCTTGACAGGAACAATCTCTGTCTTGCTCAATACCCCGGCCTCCCTTTGGCTGCGAGTTGCGTCACTGGAACGAAAAGCGCACCAGCCAGTTTACACGTTTGGCTAGGCCGACCGGGTTTGCCCTTGCCAGTCCCTAACCCAATGTCCATCAATAATCGGAAGAACTGACCAATATCGGAACACCTGACCAATGGCTGAAACTTATACTGCTTGCGAAAAGGCCAGAGGTAAAAATGATCCGGGCCATAAAAACAGGGCAGCGTTATCGCTGTCAGAATCCAGATTGTGGAGCTGAGATCGAAGTTAGAAAAGATTCCAAGGAGGGGGAGGCAAATCTCAGATGCTGTTGCGGGACCGAAATGAAAGAGTCTTACAGCAAGCCTGTTTTCAGAGTACTCAGCGAAGAAGATTCGGGAAATTGGGCCCAGCTGTTTAAGGACGGCGCGGCGCAACGTTAGAGTCCTGCCTGAAGCGCTGACCAAGCTGACCCAGGATATTGACCTAGGATGGCATGATGGACAAACTCGGCCTGCTCTTTTCGGTAATCTCGGTATTGAGCGGGACAACACTTCTTTACGATTCCGTCTCCGAGGCGGCCACAAGCCAGACTGCCCAGATCCTTACCGGAGCTACCTTGCTGGCGCTTGGGTTGTTTACCGCATTTTATGTTGTGGAAAACTGGCGACGTTTGAGGAAACAGGGTAAAGCTTCGGACCCTGCTGAGACGGAAACCGTCTAATTCGAATCATGAGTGTTCGTAATGCCACTGCGTTCCAGGCGGAAAAATACGAAAATCCGTATTGTTCCTGGCGACGAACAAGAGTCGTTTCTCGCTCCTATGACCAGCTCGCGCAGGCCCTGACTCGTTGTTGTTGACGAGAGTACCGCCGTGCGCGGTGCTATTAGAGACTTCATCGAAACCACAACCCCCTACAGAGTGTGCGACGCTGTAGCCGATAGCGTGTCAGCGATCCAGCAAGCGACGGAGTCCCGCTGCGATCTGATACTCCTTCACCTCAGGGAGCCCATACCAGACAGCGTGGGGACGGCGTCGTTCATCCGCAAAAAGTTGCCCCACATCAAGATCGTCGGCTTCAGCACTTTGCCGATCGATTTAGGAAACTGGGTGTGTCCAGAAGCTGGGTTCGATGTGGTCCTCGCTAAGCAAGACGGGCTGTCGAAGCTGGTTGAGACTCTGAAGCAGTTGATGCCCGAACCACCACGAGAATGATGGCTCAGGGGACGGGTGGCCCGGTCGAAGATTGGGATGCGAAAAGGGGTGAACGGCCTACAATGCCGAGTTTCGATTTTCCAATTTCGACTTAGCTTCAGTCGCCAGCGGCGGCAGCGGCGCGGACCGACTCAACGGATTCGGCCAGGCCGCGGCGCATGGGTCCGAGGACGGAGGCGGGGACTTCTCTTTCGGGGGCCAGCGTGACGCTGGTAGCCCTCTTGGGGAATTCGTTGCGGCGGTCGAGGCGCATGCCGGCTTGGCGCAGGAACTCGGCGGAGAAGCCCATGTCTTCGGCGCGCTCGACGCCCCAGAACCAGAGCTTGTCTTCCTGGCGCTGGAGGAAGTCCAGAGACTCTTCCAGCTTCTTCATGGCGCGGTCGAAGGACGCAGCCAGGAAGTAGACGTTGAGCGACCAGGCATGCCGGGGGTAATGCACGCGCAGCCGGACGCAATACTTGCCGGACTGGTTGCGTTCCATGCTGCAGCGATATTCATTGCGCGAGGCGCTCATTCGGGTAGGCATCGAAGTTTCACCGATCTCAGGAGTCATTTCACTCTGAAAGCCGATCAAAATCCCGCGGGAATTACCTTCCCGACGGAGAGTTCCAATGTGGTCGAAGGGACCTGTATTTCAAGACAACTGCTTCCCCAACTTCCGAGCGGCAAACAGGCCGTTCCGGCGAACGGCGCTCCCAGGAACCCCAAGTTCAGATAACCAAGGTTAAGACGAAACCCGCTTGGAGACACGTAATAGCCTAGCGAGGTGTGCGGAGAAAGGCAAGGGGGCGGCAGAAAGAATGTAAGTCGTTTATTATGTTTATGTTACAAAGGAGGTTGGAGTAGAAACAGGCTCTGTTGACATCCGCAATCAAGCCCGCTTGAAAACTCGAAAAGCAGATCCCTCACCCCGCGACGATTCTCTTGTGGGTGCGGGGATTCGGGATGACCAGCTTGGCGGCTGGGCGCTGAAGGTCAACAAAGCTAACGAAACAGCTTCAGCGGGCGGGGCTGCACGGGCTAGCTGAAACTGCCAAGACTCTTCAGCTTTTCCGGCATCAGTTGCAGCTTGCCTTCCTTCCGCAGGCGGTCGGACAAAGCCGAGCGGAAGGCTTCAAAGGCGACATCGCGCTTGGACTGGAGCAATTCGTCGGTCAATTGCTTTTTCTGCGCTTCAAAGCTGGCAGGATCGGCTTCCACTTTCTCGGCCACGCGGTAAACCAGCCAGTTTTGCCCCAGGCTCAGGGGAACGCCAGCGTCGCCTTGCTTCAAGTTGAAGGCGGCGCTGAGTTGCTTCCCGCTGGCCGCGCCGGGAATGGAGCCGTCGCGGGAGATGGAATCGCTCGTTTTCGCCTCCAGGCCCAGCGCCTTGGCGGCAGCGTCGAACTTTTCGCCCGCTTTGACGCGCTTTAACAGTTCGTCGGCCTTGCTTTTTGCCTGCAGGACCGATTGTTCCTTCTTGAGGTCGGCGATGACGCGGTCGCGGACCTCTTCCAGGGTGCCCTGGTGCGCGGCGAAGACATCTTTGACCGAGAGAATCACATAGCCGCGGTCGTTGCGGATGGGCAGGCTCAAATCGCCGGGGCGCAGACGAAAGATCTCATCCTTGACGTCCTGCGAGTTGCCAAGCTCGAGAATCGGGTCGGAGGCGCTGACAGGCCGCGTCTGGCCAAGGGTGAGGTGATATTGCTTGGCCAAATCGTCCAGAGAAACCTTGCCGGAGCGGCGGATGGCGGCCGAAAGCTGGTCCGCGGTATTGTTGGCTTGCTTGTCCGCTTCGGTCAGGAGCAGGGGCGTACGGATGGAGTCCTTGACCTCTTCAAACGACTTGGTGTGAGCGTTTTGCTTTTCGAGAACCTTGATAATGTGAAAGCCGTACTGCGTTTTTACCAAGTCGGAAATCTGCCCGGGGGCCAGAGAAAACGCCGTCTTTTCAAATTCGGGAACCGTCTGCCCCTGACGAATCCAGCCCAAGTCTCCGCCCTTGTCCTTGGAGCCGGGATCTTCCGAATACTTTTTCGCCAGTTCGTCAAACTTGGCGCCCTTCTTGGCTTGCTTCAGCACGTCTTCGGCTTTCTTTTTTGTCTCTTCGACCAGGGCGTCAGTCTGACCCACCGTTTTAAAGAGAATGTGCTGAACGTGAACCTGGCTGGGCACCTCGTACTGCTGAATATTGTCCTGATACTGTTTCTTGAGCACGTCTTCGGGGATTTGGATGGTCGAGCGAAGCTGGTTGATGTCCAGAATGGCATAGCGCACTGAACGCCGTTCCGGCACTTGATATTTGGACTTGTTCTTCTCGTAAGCCGCCTTGATCTCGGCGTCGGTGGGCGTGATTTTCGCTTCCAGATCCTCCGGCTTGATGAGCGCGTAATCGAGCTTCACCTTTTCGTTTTTGTAGCGGTACCCATCCTGGAGTTCCGCGGGCCCCACGCTGATCCCGTCGGTTACCAGTTTTCGGAATTTTTCCTCGAGCAAGCCCTGGCGGATTAGTTCTTCAAAGGTGGCTACGGGAAGCTGGAAGCGCTGCTGGACCAGCGCCGTGTATTGGTCCATTCCGATAAAGGCGCCGCCATTGAAAGCCATAGGGAGATACAATTTTATGCGGTCGGCGCGCTCCTGATCGGAGACCGTGATTCCCAGGCGTTTGGCTTCGTACTCAATTTCTCTTTGAAAGACGAGTTGCTGCAGGATCTGCTGAGCGTAGAACCCTTTCAATTGGGGAGGAACCTGGTTGTTGCGCTCGATTTGACTGAGTTGCTGCTGGATGTCCTGGGTGGTAACCGTCTCGTCGCCAATCTTTGCCACGGTGTCGGAGGAGAGCGTACCCCCACCGGTGGCAGGTCCCTGCGGAACAAGATACAGCAGCATGCTGCCGCCAAGAGCCAGGACGACGGCACCCAAAAGGATGCGGTACCCCAGTTTGCTTTTGTCTTTTGCGCTTCCAGCCATCCTATGAATCCCCCAAGTCCTTAGACAAACTTAGCATTATAAGAGATAGCCGCGTGGGTCTCAAATGCAATCGGACCTGAAACCGGCGAGGCACGTCGATTGCGCTCTCGTTAACTAACAAGGCCGAATGCCGTGAATATGCAGTTGAATCTATATTATGGGTGGGTGTAAATCCAATCACCTAAGTCGTTTCATTGCTCTGGGCGGACAGGAGACGAAGCGGATCTTCGATGGGAATGCCAAGCTTGAAATCTGGAAGGGGCGCGGCTCGCCGGCGATTCTGGCTGGCGATGTCCGGGTTTGTGATGGCACTTGCGCTGATGCCCTTTTCCTTCAAAGTGGAACGCCGCCTGGAGACAGCTGCTCACATCAAGGGGGGAGAATCCGAAAAAGTTGACAAGGAACTGGCGCAGCGTTTCCAGTCTCCCTACGCGCACCGCCTGGTTGTGGCGATTAGCGGTATTCCCGATCCGGACTCCGCCGAAACCGCAGATGCATTGGGCTTCTTAACCAGTTCCTTGCGCAGCGTGCCCGGAGTGTCGGGCGCGATCTCGAGTCTCGATTGGCCGGACCCTCTGTTCACTGGGGACAACGGCGGGGCCGTGATCATCGTGGGGTTGGACCCGCACGATAAAGATGTCGAGGCGCTGGTCCCGATTCTGAGGGCAAAAGCAGACTGGATGGAAGGTCAGCTTAGGTCCCAATATCCCAATATCAAACTGGAGATTACGGGTGAAACGCCACTGACCTTCGATCTTCGCAAAGTCAGCGCCGATGACGTCAAGCATGCCGAAGAACGAGCGATGCCGGTAACGCTCTTCCTGCTGTTGCTGGCTTTTGGAAGTCTTGTGGCCGCGCTATTGCCGCTGGGAATTGGAGTACTCTCCATCTCGATGGCGCTGGGTGCGGCTTCGCTGCTCGCGCACTATCTCCACCTGTCGATTCTGGTGCAGAATCTGGCGACGATGCTCGGCCTGGGCTTGGGCATCGACTATGCATTGCTTATCGTGAGCCGATTTCGCGAGGCATTGGCCGAGGGATATGATCCCGGCCAGGCTGCCGATATTGCAGGCGAGCAAGCAGGGAAGACACTGCTAATCTCGGCCACGACAGTGGCGATCGGGTTTTCAGCGCTGCTGACTGTGCCTATCAGCGAACTGCGCTCCATCGGAATAGCCGGCCTGCTGGTAACCGTTCTGAGCGTTGTACTGTGTACGTTCATTCTGCCTTGGGTGCTTGGCCTGCTCGGACATCGCATTAATGCCGCCAGACTGCGTCTTCCGGGGAGACAATTCAAAACGCGCGAAAGCCTTTGCGCGGCTAATGAGCGGTGGGTACGGTGGGGCAGCATCATAACGCGCCGGCCCTGGACAGCTCTGCTGGTGGCCGGGGTTCCGCTGCTGATCCTTGCATTTCAGGCAAGGAGAATCTCTCCGGGGATTCCTGACCACAATTCGCTCCCGGCCGCAGCCGAGTCGGTGCGAGCATTGCGCACACTGCAAGGCATGGGGCGTTCCGGCATTGTGCAGTCCCTCCGAGTGATCCTGGAGTTGCCGCCGCAGTCGCCGCCGCTCTCACCGGCCGGCTGGCAGGCCGTCAGCCGCTTGACGAAACGCTTCCAGAGCGACCCTCGAGCGCAAGAGGTCGTATCTCTTCCAACCCTCACGGGAATGTCTGAAACTGCGGATGCTGTCGATGATGTGCCCCAGCCAATCCGCCAAAGTCTTCTTCGTAGCGATGGCCAGGCTACGTTGATTGAGTTGCTGCCCACCCCAACTCTTACGCCCAACGAACAGATACGGTGGGTACGAGAGGTGCGTTCCGCTGATATTGCGGCGATAACCGGCGTGCCCGGCGCGGTGGTGCGCGTCGGCGGCATACCCGCACTCGACGCAGATTATGACTCGGTCGTAAAAGCGCGGCTGCCGGGTGTGGTCCTTGGCGTCGTATTGGGGAGCCTGCTGGCGCTCCTGATCGGGTTGCGTTCCTTATTTGCGGCTTTCAAAGCAATTTTGCTTAATCTGCTCTCCGTTAGCGCTTCTTTCGGCGCGTTAGTTCTCGTTTTTCAGGAAGGCCACGGCAGCAAACTCTTTGGGCTCGACGGGCCGACCGGCAGCGTATACCCGATTGTGCCGATTCTCTCGTTTGCCATCGTCTTCGGATTGAGCATGGACTATGAGGTCTTCCTGGTCGCCCGCGTCCTGGAAGAACGGCGGCGCGGCCTATGCGAAAGTTCAGCGGTGATCGAGGGGCTCGCGCGTACGGCCGGGCTCATCACAAGCGCCGCGGCAATTATGATTGCCGTGTTCACCGCATTCACCCTGGGAGGCTTTCTGGTCGTCCAAATGCTCGGCTTTACGCTCGCCGTGGCGGTGTTCCTTGATGCGACAGTGGTGCGGATGATTGTCGGGCCGGCATTATTGAAACTGGCCGGCGACTGGAATTGGTGGCCCTTTGGCTTATATGGGGCTCAAGCGACGTCTGATGAGAAAACCATGCCATGACGGGTAACAACGTGAATGCTACAGTGACTGGCAGGGCCTTGCAGCAGCCTAAGTAAGCGCTTCGGTTTATTTCAGGTCCTCGTCTTGAACGCTGAACTGGTTGAGATCAAAATCCTTGCGTCCAAGATGTGCCTTTCCTGAGCCCCCTTCGACTTCAAGGATCGAGTATCCAGGCTTGCCTGTCAGTTTTGCCTCCACTTTTGAGGCTGACCAAACGCCGCCGTTATGCCGGAGCCCATAGGAAATGAATTCCTTCTGCTGCTGCGTCCCGTGAATCGCCTTCACCACACGCACGGGAAACAAAATGCTGCGGTCAATCCACGAGGTTACCGAATCATAGTAGCTCTTGTCCTGGGAGCCGGGCTTGCTCCTCAGGACAAAGCAATCCCGTGCGCCATATTTCTCTGGCGGCAGGGTTTCCTGATTCTTCCAGAAGAACTGGTTCTCGACCATGTCTTCATAGGAGAAGTCGGTTCCCACGAGTGGGTCGTTCCAACGCTCGAATGGCAGCGTGCTAGCGGTCTTCTCGCCAGGAAGTACGGCTTGGATGGTCAGGTGTCCAGTCGCGCTCATGTGTAAAAGAAGGCTCGTTTTCTCTGAGCCAGGCCCCGAGATCTGGCATAGCAGACGCAGACCATCGGGAAACCAGTGAGCCTTGGCGACAAACTTGTAGTTCGTGCGCTTGCCATTGCCTTCTACCCGTGTGAGCCGCCCGGTCATGCGGTAGTCTAATTTCTCAATACGCTGGCGCGAGGCAGTCAACGCCGTGTCCTCGTCAGGATTCGACGCAAAGGCTCGCGATGGATGAAGCAGCAAGAGCAGCACAAGCAAAGCGTTGGACCCTGGAATCGTCCCAAAGGCGCAATTCGCCCATTTGGCCGAGCGACACCGGCCAAACTTGCGGCTGCGAGAGAGCGCTACCACACGGCGCAAGAAGGTCATATCTCTATGTATACAGACAAAGTGCTTATTGCGCTACCAGAGCGGATGGCCAGAGTTGTCAACGGTCGGCTCGATTGCGCCTATACCGTTCGAAACCGTAGCACTGCGGCGCGGCCCGAGCCTTTCCTTGGGTGCCATTTTCCATGGAACCTTTCTCATATTTAGACGTCTATGTAGATAGAGGTCTGGGTATGTCGCCCAAAACGGATGCCCTGCAAGGCTCGCTGGACCTGCTGGTCCTCAAAATCCTCACCCGCCGTTCCCGCTTGCACGGGTACGCTATCATGTCCGCAATTCAGGACATTTCGGGCGAGGTCCTCCGGGTGGAGGAGGGCTCGCTGTATCCAGCCCTGCACCGCATGGAAGAGGCCGGCTGGATTCGCGCGGAATGGGTCATCAAGGAGAATGGCCGTCGCGCCCGTGTCTATGAATTGACCACTGCGGGCAAGAAGCAGCTGGGTTTGGAAGAATCGCGATGGAAAGCCGTGGCTGCCGCGGTCAATCGCGTTCTCCGGGAGGCCTAACGTGTCGGTTTGGCGCAAGGTCACGAACCTATTTCGCACCAATCGGCTCACTGACGAGATCGACGAGGAGTTGCAATCGCACCTCGACGAGGCGGTCGCGCAGGGACGCGATCCCCACGAAGCGCGCCGGGCGTTCGGCTCTCTTTTGCGCCATCGTGAGGCCAGCCTGGACATTCGACTGATTACGTGGCTCGACGCCCTCCGTGCCGACGCCATCTTTGGTTTGCGCCAACTCCGGAAAAACAAAATCACCTCCGCCACCGCGATTCTCTCGCTTGCGCTCGCCGTGGGTTTGACCGTGGCGGGTTTCCGACTGATGGATGCTTTCCTGTGGCGGCCACTCCCCGTCGCCAATGCAGATCGCCTCTACGCAGTCGTCCGTCAAGGACTGGGACCAAGCGGAGATTTCCGGATCAGCGACAGCAACGAATATCCGCTGTTCGTGCGCGAGCGGGCTGCCGTGCGAAACGAAGCGGAGCTGGTTGCGGTCTCCTTTTCCGATCGCGCCGAACTCACATACAAATCCGATGACGAAGTCGAGCGGGTGAATCGCCAGTTTGTCTGCGGCTGGATGTTCCCGGCCTTCGGACTGGGCCCCGCAACCGGGAGATTGTTCACCGAAGATGACGACCGCACTCCCGGCGGGCCAGCCTACGCGGTCCTTTCCTACGAATACTGGAATCGCCGATTTGGGCGCGACTCGAACACCGTCGGCCGAACTTTCCGCATGGACAATCGGATTTACACGATCATCGGAGTTTCGCCGAAGGACTTCACGGGCACGGAACCAGGCACGATGATCGATATTTTTGTGCCAACCATGATGCACGAAGGGGTGACACATTCAGACTGGAGCTGGTTCCGCACGCTAGCGATTTTGCACCCCGGCGTGCGCGTTGAAACCGTTCGAAACAAACTGCAGCCGGTCCTGCAGGCATTTCAGGAAGAACGGGCCGAAGGCTTCAAAACAGAACCCAAGGCATTCATCGATCGCTTTCTGAATCAAAAACTGCTGCTGGAGCCTGCCTCAAGCGGCTTGTCCGGCATGCAAAAGGAGTACCGGAGTTCGCTCATCGTGATGGGGTTCCTGGTGGGGATGGTTCTGCTGATTGCCTGCGCGAACGTGGCGAAC
>Ga0079221_10000499_pt1 | contig 11085 bp, 8 predicted proteins | sample GAAS200_FD_75069 | JGI IMG/M metagenome (GOLD analysis project Ga0079221, IMG submission 75069) | Agricultural soil microbial communities from Georgia to study Nitrogen management - GA AS200 | ecosystem: Environmental > Terrestrial > Soil > Agricultural land | place: USA: Georgia | collected... | reverse complement strand
TGCCTGGCTAGTCTGGCGCGCGAGCATTCCCGAGAGGATCGGCTATGCCCGTGACGGGCGAAGCTTCCTCCTGACCAAACCTATTTCTGTTCCTAAGACCGGTGAAATTCCGCCGCACGAAGAGTTTTATTACGTCGAGCTTCTTCGCCGGGCCGGCTGGATCGATTCGCTCCCCGACGAATCGTTCATCACTTTGAAAGTCTCAGAATCGAGTCGACTGCGGGCCGCGGAGTTTCTTGCTCAAGCCGGCGTACGCCCCAATTCTCTGCGTATTGCCATTGGGGCCGGCGCTTCCTACGGGTCGGCAAAATGCTGGCCGCCTTCGCGCTTTGCCGAACTCGCGAATCGGCTGCAGTCTGGGAGTGATGCCGACGTCATTCTTTTCGGAACGGCCGCTGAGGCCGCCGTTACGCGAGCAATCTTCTTTGAACTGCGCCGGCCCCCTATCGATCTCACGGACAAAACATCGATAGCTGATCTTCCCGCCTTGCTCTCGCAATGCCATCTTTTTATAGGCAACGATTCAGGGGCGATGCACGTTGCGGCTGGTGTTGGTTTGCCGGTGGTTGCCGTGTTCGGCCCGACGGATCCCTACGGCACAGCTCCCGTGACTCCGCGCTGCACGATCGTTCAGCAGAAGCCGTATTGCAGCCCTTGTTTTCTCCGCCACTGTCCAACCGACCATCGCTGCATGCGCGCCATCACGCCGGAGATGGTGGAAGCCGTGGTGAAACCGTGGCTCTCGGCGGTGGAGGCTCAGCGTGCCTGAGCCATCCCGTTTGCGGGCCGCCGCGTTCCTCGACCGCGACGGCACGATTTGCGAAGAAGCCGGCTACTTGAATCATCTCAGCCGTTTTCGTATGGTGCCGTTTGTAGCGACGGCGCTGCGGCAGTTGGACCAGACGATGGACTGGATTTTGAGGCAACCAAGATGAAGCGGTCCCCAGCCCCAAAGGCAGCCACCGAATCTGCAGACCTTCGCGATCTTGCCGAGCGCGTGGAGAAATTTTCTGGCAAAACGATTGTTCTCCTCGGTGATTTCGTTGCTGACGAATTTCGTTACGGCGACATCTCTCGCGTCTCGCGCGAAGCCCCCGTGTTGATCTTGAAACATCGAGAGACGCAGGTGGTTCCGGGAGGAGGGGCCAACGCCGCGAATAATTTTGCCTCTCTTGGCGCAAAGGTGCTGCCGATTACGGTTGTTGGAGATGATGCGGCCGGCGACGCTCTTTTCCAGTATTTCCGCAAGAAAGGCGTAAGCACGAGCGGAATCCTCCGCACTAAGGGGCGCGCGACTGCTACCAAGAGCCGGTTTCTAGCAGGCTGGGCTCATACTGTGGCGCAACAGGTCCTGCGTTTCGACTACGACCCGCAGACGCCTCTGGTCGAAGCCATTCACAAGAAGATTCGGCAAAAGCTTTTGGCGAGCCTGCGCAATGCGGACGCTCTGGCGATTTCAGACTATGGCTTTGGCGTTGCTACGCCTGCGCTCGTTCGTGAGGCCACTGCAAGGCTTAGGAAGCCGCTGCCCATCACTCTCGACGCTCGCTATGGGCTGCACGCGTATGCAAAATCGGGCATTACCTCCGCAACTCCCAATGAGGCCGAGCTGGAGGCCGAGCATCACACGACCATCGGAGCCGATGCTGCGGAACTTGCCGGAGCGGGACGGGCCACCCTTTCCTCGATGAAATTACAGGCGCTTTTGGTAACGCGTGGCCGACACGGCATGGCCTTGTTTGAAGCGGGCGGCCGCCTCGCGCACATCCCCGTTCACGGCTCGGACCAGGCGGTGGACGTCACGGGCGCGGGAGACACCGTTCTTGCCGCTTACACGTTGGCTCTCGCTTGCGATGCTTCGCCCTTGGAAGCCGCGCAGATTGCCAACATCGCCGGCGGTCTTGTCGTCATGAAGCGCGGCACCGCCACGGTTTCGCGCCAGGAACTCCTCAATGCCATTCGCGGCGAAATTTCAGGAGCTGCTTCCTGAGTCATGCGAGAGGCCAGCAGCAAAATCGTCCCTCGCGAAGCGCTGAAGCACAAACTTACCGAGCGTAAGCGCAACGGCGAGAAAATCGTATTTGCGAACGGCTGCTTCGATACTCTTCACGCCGGTCATATCCGCTATCTCGAAGGCGCGCGTCGGGAGGGTGACATCCTCGTCGTGGGCATCAATAACGACTCCAGCGTGCGCGCCTTGAAAGGCCCCGGCCGTCCCGTGCTCGATGAAAACGCGCGAGCTCTTCTGGTCGCGGCTCTTCGCTCTGTCGATTATGTGGTGCTGTTTTCCGAAGCTACCGTGGAAGCGCTCCTCGAAGAGTTGCGGCCCGACGTGCACGCAAAGGGCACCGATTACTCCGCGGAAACCGTCCCAGAGCGCGCTACCGCTGCGCGGCTCGGCATTCGCGTAGCTATTGTGGGCGACCCCAAGGATCACTCGACACGAACCCTTTTCGACTCGATCCGCAAGGCCGCGCATGACTGAACCGCGCTTTCTCGTGGTGCGCCTGGGTTCTCTCGGTGATATCGTCCATACTTTTCCTGCCGTCGCTGCGCTTCGCGAATCTTTTCGCAAAGCCGAAATCGTTTGGCTTACGCATCCTCGCTGGAAAGCGTTGGTCGAAAGCAGCGAACTCGCCACCGAGATTTGGGAGGTTGAGACGCGCTCTCTCAACTCAGTGCGCGACATCATTTCACGCATTCGAAAGATCCAATTCACGGCGGCAATCGATTATCAAGGACTCTGGAAGTCCGCGGCGCTTCCATTTTTTGGCCGCGTGTCGCGCCGCGTCGGTTTTTCTTCCCATTCGGTTCGCGAATTCGGCGTGCCACTGCTTTATACGGATCGAGTTCGTTGCACACACGCTCATATCGCCGAACAAAATGGAGAGCTCTCCGCGCGAGCGGACGCGCGAAACGGTGTTGCGCCATTCCAGCTCTGCGTGCCTTCTCTGCAAGAAGCCTTTGCCCTGCAGCTGTTGCGCAGCTTCGGTGTTGATCGCTATGTCGTGTTGAGCCCTGCCGGGGGATGGCGTTCGAAATGCTGGCCACCCGAACGTTACGGCGCGCTCTGCCAGCAAATTCATTCAACCCTCGGACTGCGCTGCATCCTGAACCAGGGCCCCGGCGACGAAGAAATCATTGCATCAGTCAAAGCCGCAAGCGGTGACGCTGCTCCGATTGCTTGCAATACCTCCCTTTACCAGCTCATGGTTTTCTTGCGCCATGCCCTTTGCGTTGTGGCTGGCGACACCGGACCTTTGCACCTTGCTGTGGCCCTGGGAACGCCTGTAGTTGCGCTGTTCGGGCCGACCGATCCTGCAAGGAACGGTCCATATCGGGTCGCTGGCGATTCCGTGAAGGACATTGTTCTACGCAGCCCGAATGCAAAGACTACTTACAAGCGCGGAGACCAGCCCGATCCGTCCTTGCTCGAGCTCGATGTCACGAGCGTTTTCGAGGCCGTGCGCAAGCAAGTCGAGGCGCGCCGATGACTGTTCCCGGCGAATTTTTCATGCGCTGGCGCGTTCGCCTCGGTTATCCACTGGCTGCTGCCGTTCTTTGGTTTGCTGATCCCGCGCCGCGTAGCATCATGGTTGGTGGTCTCGTGGGTGCGCTTGGACTGCTGATCCGCGCGTATGCGGCTGGGTATTTGCACAAACAGGAAGTACTCACAGTCACGGGGCCTTATGCCTACACGCGCAATCCGCTCTACCTGGGGAGCGCGGTGCTGGCCGTTGGCGCTGCAATCGCGACGCGGTCGTGGGTTTCCGCATTCATTCTCCTTGTGTATTTTGCGATTTTTTATTCCATGGTGATGCGTCGCGAAGAAAAGGAATTGCGCCTGCAACATGGCGCAGCCTTCGAAGAATACGCTCGTGCTGTCCCTCTTTTTCTCCCTCATTTGCGGCCTGCGAAGGTAGCAGGTATAACGACCAGATCCTTTTCTTTCGCGCAGTACAAGAAGAATCATGAATGGCAAGCGGCATTAGGTTTTCTACTTCTTATCGGCGCTTTGCTTTTGATTTGGTATTTTCGCCAGCGTTGAACCCGATGTAGTCGCGCCAAGGCATGCAACGAAGCAGCTAACCTCCAATCGTTGTCCATCCGTGAGCACATGTACGGCGCCATCACGATCTGTTCGGAGCACTTGCGCACCCGACGCCTCCAAGCGCTCCAGCACTTCGGGACTTGGATGGCCGTAGGCATTGGCTTCTCCAACGGAGATGATTCCGATGCTGGGTTCGACGGCGCTGAGGAACTCCTGAGTTGTGGAGTTCTTTCCGCCATGATGGTCAACTTTTAACACATAGGACCGCAGCGCTTCCGGCAGGTTCTCAGCCAGGATTCCTCGTTCGGCTTGTCTTTCCGCGTCGCCAGGCAACAAGATGTTTCTGCTGCCGTAATGAAGACTCAACACCAGCGAGTCATCGTTCTTTGCTGAAGTGATGGCGTCATCGGAACTGCCGTCAGGCCACAGGAACTCTCCCTGGACACCATCCCAGTCAAAAGATTTTCCGCGAAGCTCGTGTTCAATAGGAATCCTGCGAACTCTAGCGAGCTGTTCCAGGTGCGCAAGGCCGCTTGAGGAAACCTCTCGGCCAATCCACAGTTTGCCCACGTGAAAATTCTCGAGGATTGCTGTGAGTCCGCCCAGATGATCCTGATGCGCGTGCGTCAGGGCTACTACATCCAGTTTCTGAAAGCCACGAGACCACAAATACGGCGACACAGCTTCTTCCCCCGGGTCAATTCCAAAAGATGCGGCACCAAAGGATGCAGTGCCAAAAGATGCTTCCTGCGGCGCATATCCGCCGAAGGCTCCGCCTCCATCGATCAACATTGTTCTTCCGCCGGGCGAAACGACGAACAACGAATCGCCCTGGCCCACGTCGAGCACACTCACTTCGAGCTTTCCCTTAGCCCATTGTGGGTTGAACGGAAAAACCGAAATCACTGCTGCACCCGCAAGCCAAGCGAAGCAAGTTCCCCAACGAAAGAACCTCCGTCGTTCGCGCTCGAGGCGAAGGACTATCGCGAGCGCTGCGCCTGTCAGAAAGAAAAACACAGTCAACCACAGCGGCGGCCCGGGGATCCGATAACTCCAGCGCGGGGCATGACCAAACCAGTGAACCACATGAACCAACAATCCTGTAAGCAAAGTGAGCGGAGCGGCAAGAAGCTTGCCAATTGATGGGAGCGCCAAACCGGTGGTCAGCGTCAAAAACCCAAGTGGAACTAAGATTCCCACCATGGGCACTGCCGCAAGATTCACCACTGGCGCCGACAAGGAGACGCGATGGAAGTCGCGCGCCATCAGCGGCAACATTCCAACCTGGAGAGCCAAAGTTACGACGATCAATTCCCAGACGCGAAAGGTCAGTGACAAGCTGCCAGCAAGGCCGTAGCCCGTTGCTTTTCCGAGGCCCTGAGGCACACGCGCGGTCATCCAGCGGTCCAGCGAACGCAAATCGATGCGAAACTGCGCCGCTCGCGGCTCATGCGCCGCATCCCGCGTAACATCCCTCCAGCCTCGCAGCGCGCGCACATAGGGTTGCGCAGTTTTCTCCAGCCAGGGCACAGCCAGTCCGGCAATGCAGCCGATAGCTACGAAGGTCAGTTGAAAACTGGAGTCGCGCAAGGCCAGCGGTTTGGCAATCAAGAGAATCAACGCGGCAATCGCGGCGGAATTCAGCAGCTCCAATCGGCGGAAGAAGAATCCGCCAAGCACGACGATCGCCGTCATGACCGCCGCGCGCAGGACCGGAGGGCGTTCCTCCACGACTGCGACATAAGAAAAAAGCAGCGCCAAAGTGAACAGCATCGTCAGCGAGCGTGTGAGACGCAGTTTTCGCCCTGCCCAAAAAAGCACGGCCGCGATGGCGCCCACGTGCAGGCCGGCTACCACGAGCACGTGAAACGCACCGGTCTTCTGAAAGTCCGCGGACTCAGCCCGGTCCACAAAACTGCGGTCGCCCAGCAGCATTGCGCGCAAAACACCGACACTTTGCGGCGAGCTGCTGCAAAGCGTGTCAATTTCATCTCGCAACCGTTTTCTTGTCCGCGCTAAGAATGTTGCAAGACTCTGCTTTGAGCTAGCGAGACGCTCGATGAGCTCCGGCGAACGCAGCGTTGCTACCAAATCAATGTGCTGTTGTGCCAGATACGCGCGACGGTCGAACGCGCCTTCATCGCGAAACATTTGAGGAAGCTTCGCTTCTGTCAAAATGGAGACTTCATCTCCCGCGTGAAGTTCCGGCAAAGGCGCTTGCTCTGGGCGTGGCGTGGAGCTCACGCGCAACCCACCTTGCACGGGAATAGCCACACCTTCAAACGCAACTCCAGCCAGATCGATTTCAAGACCGTAGCCCCCTGGCAGCTTTGCAGGTTCGTCGCGCAAGCGACCGTGCCAGCGCAGTGGGGTTTGCAAAGAGAGGCGGTTCTGTTCAAAAAGAGATGTCACATGATTTGCTGGGCGCGGCTGTTCCGAGACGCAAGCTGCAAGAAATCCGAGCGATGCCCAGCTCGAAAGGGAAATGACCGCAGCGGGGAAGAGGCGTTCCATTTTTGCGAGGAGAAGTCCCGCAACAATGAGAGTTAGGCTCAGCGCAAAGGAGGTCGCAAGGAAAAATCGGGATGTGACATGCGGCACGACCAATGGATGCAGGCCGAGTGCGATGCCGCCTGCAAAGCCAGCGGCAATCGCAACGGCTGGCAGTTTCATGTGGCTCTTCGCAACCTCACCAGCGTTTCAATGTGAAATGTCTGGGGAAAGAGATCGAACAAATGCATCTCGGTAATTTGATAGCTGTTGCTTGGTGCGGGGATTTCTTTCGGCTTGCTGGCGGAATTCGTCAACACCGCCAAGTCGCGCGCGAGAGTGGACGGATCGCAAGAAAGATAAACAATTTCGTTCGCACCAAGCTCTGCAAGGTCCCTTGTTGCTTGCGCGCCCAAACCCGCGCGTGGCGGGTCCAGCACCACAAACTCGGGCTTCTCGGCCGTTTTCTTCAAGAACTCTTCCGCATGTTCGTTGTGCGACACAACGGTTACTTTTGCGAGGTCCGCATTGGCCTGCAAATCTCTTGTTGCCGCCAGGTTTGCATCAACGGTCACCACTCTTGAAAACGCTTTTGCCAGGGGGAGCGTAAAGAATCCCACACCTGCGTACAAGTCGAGGGCTGTCTCGCCGCGCGCATTCGCAACAACAGTCTTTAGCAAGTCCTCGATCAAAAAGCGATTCACTTGAAAAAAGGAGAGATGGCTGACGCGATATTGAAACCCGCCTGCTTCCTGCGTCAGGTGACCGGGGCCGCTTAATTCAAACTTGTTTTTCTTTTGATCCAGCAGCAGCAAACTTTCGATTTGGGGCAGGGCTTTGCGGAAAACCGAGGTTAGTTCTTCGGCTGGTTTGGGGAATTTGTCGAAGGCGATGTTAAGGGCGAGTTTCTTGTCGGAGGAATCTGCAAACGCCTCGATCTCCTGGACTCCGGCTGGCAGTGTGCCCGAGCGGGTCATATCTTGCAATTTCAAAAATGTTTGCGCGAGCAAGGGCGAAAGCACTGGACATTCATCAATCGGCAGGATGACTGAGCTTTCTGGCAAAAAATATCCGAGAGCGCGCGGCATGCCGGGGCGCACGGCCCACTGCGCGCGGTTGCGATAGCCATACGGCTGCGCAGCGTGCTCCACAATCGCGCCGTCCCAGGAGATTCCGCCGAGCCGTGAAAGCGTTTCCCGCAAGATTTCTTTCTTTAGCCGCAACTGCTCGGAAGCGGAAATATGCTGGTAGTGGCATCCGCCGCATTTCTGAAAATGCGGACATTTTGGTTTGCTGCGTTCTTTGGCCGGTGATGTGACTTCCAGAAGGTCGGCCCACAGCAGTTTTTTCTGCTTGGACTTTGTGGCGGCGCGCACTTCTTCGCCGGGCAAGACATAAGGGACAAAGATGGTGTTTCCGTCAGCGTGCGCCAGGCCGTCGCCGCCGTAAACCAGCTTCTCGATCGATAATTTCAGGTCATTAGACATGGTGTTCATTCTACGACATCCGAGTTCGGTCGCACGGATCGGGGGTGGGGTGGCCCCCGGGGGTTTTACATAAGGATGTGATTCTATGGGAGTTAAGGTGTGGGGGTCTGCTAACGATGTCATTCGGAAGGACTTACGAGAACCTTCAAAGCAAACAAGAGAGTGGCCACTAGGCGTTAGGTGGACCTCGCAGTGGCCGCGCATATAGTGAGCCGGGCAAGGAGAGAGATGCACAGCGATGGCGAAAGGTTGTACTACAAAGGCACGGCATGTCAAGATAAATCTAAGTGCTGTGAATGCAAGAGGTTAGGACAAGGATTTGTTCCATCGAGCGCTTCCTTTTGGTAGGAAGATTCAAGAGAGGTAAAAAAGGCTGAGTCGCGGCAGACCGAATTCTTCCAGCAGGCGCTTTTGAAGGTATTGCTTTTCCACGAGCGCCAACTGCTCGGCTTTCATTTTGCGGCGGTAGGTTGCCAGTTGGCCGTCGAGCTCGCGGCGGATTTTCAGCATCAGTTCTTCCGGGGCGTGGCTTGTCAGGAGCGCCTGGGTCTTTTCGTCCAGAACGGTTAGGCGCCGCTCTAAATCCTCCAAATCGAGGGCCCCCGGCGTGTCCAGCAGGGTCGCAAGGGCTTCGACCGATTTTGTGATTTCTGCGAATGGCGCAGCGAGGCCGAGCGGCAACTTTAGGCCGCTTTCTCCTGCTTGCCTTAATTTCGCGGCATTCCGCTCAAAATGTTTTCGCAGATCTTCGCGCGAGAACGCTTCTTTCTGTGGCGCTCGTTTGGAAGTCGGAGCTTTGCCTGCTGCGGCTTCCAATTGCTCTTCCGCTGCTTCCAGGACTGCGTCCGTGCAGTACGCCAGGCTCTTCAGTGGTTTTCCAGCGCCGCGCCGCGATCGTCCGTAGCTTTCAAATGCGCGGTCGATTCCTTTCAGCACAGCTTCCAGCGGGACGCCCGCCTTCTGCCAGGCTTCCATGATGGCCCAATCGAGCGGCGACACCAGCAGGTGCGCTCCCCGCTTCTTCCAAAAATATTCTTCGATTTCGGTGAAGTAATTGAAGTAGTTCCAGCCGTCCATTTTGTTGGAAGGATCGAGCGTGTTTTTGCCTAACCCACTACAGCCGCCATGGCCCGACTCACCTCTGCGCTTTCCTCGCAGGAATCGCGTTCCGTGCTTGCTGCGCATCAGCGGTCGCGCTTTTGCCTTGTTCCGCGGGCTGATTTTTCTCCCAGATCAATCGCAATCCCGTCAGGGTGAGAAACTCGTCGGTGTGTTCGATGTGCTTCGACCCTTTTGCCACGAGCTTCGCTTGACCTCCGGTCGCCACCACTTTCACGCCCTCGCCGAGTTCCTTTTTCATGCGGGCGAGCATCCCGTCTACCATGTCAACCGCGCCATAGTACAAGCCCGCTTGCATGTTGCTGACAGTGTTCGTGCCAATCACTTTGCCGGGATCCTTGATTTCGACGCGAGGCAGTTTTGCCGTTCGCGCAAACAGAGCCTCGGACGAAATTCCAAGACCCGGCGCAATCACGCCGCCCAAGTATTCACACTTCGCCGAAATCACATCAAAGGTGATGGCCGTGCCGAAATCCACGACGATGCAGGGCCCGCCGTACAAATGAAACGCGGCCACACCGTTCACGATACGATCGGCGCCCACTTCTGACGGGTTGTCCACGAGCACGGCCATGCCCGTTTTCACGCCCATTTCAACGAACAGCGCCTTTTTCCCGAGATAGACGCGGGACATTTCACCGAGAGTCCAGTTCACCGGCGGCACGACGGAACTGATGATCACTCCGGTGATGTCGTTGCGGTCGAGTCCCGCCAGCGTGAAAAGATTTCGAGCCAGGACGCCGTACTCGTCCACGGTTTGCTCTCGCGCCGTGGTCAGACGCCAGTTGGCAATCAGCTCTGAGCCGCGAAACACGCCCAGCACGGTGTTCGTGTTTCCCACGTCAATGGTCAGCAGCATCTACCGCGCCTCCGCCACGTCGCCGGCAATCACCGTTACCACGCGCCCGTCTTCGCGCTCCACTTGCAGCAAGCCTTCCGGCCCCAATCCCGCCGTGGTGCCCACGTAGCTTTCCGTGCCATTGGTTACGCGCACTTTTTTGCCGTGCGCGTAACTGGAGACCACTTCGAAGCGCTGGATGACGCCGGCGATTCCTTCGCGCAAAAACCGATTGTAGTCGCTCTCGAATTCGCGCAGCAACCGCACCAGCAATTCCATGCGCGATTGTGGTTTACCGGTTTCCTGGCGCAGGGAAGTGGCAAGGCCGGCAAGCTCGCCGGGAAATCTTTCCTGATTCACGTTCAAGCCGATTCCGACGACCACAAAACGCACCATTCCCGGCTCCGCGTGCATTTCCGTCAAAATGCCGCCAGCTTTTTTCCCTCTGATGAGCAGATCGTTCGGCCACTTCAAGTCCACCGCCAGACCGGTAACCGCTTCCACGGCCGTGTGAGCCGAAAGTCCCGCCATCATCGTCAGAAGCGGAGCCTGCACCGGCGCCAGCTTTGGGCGCAGTAGCAACGTCACGTAAATCCCTGCGGCGCGTTCGGAATGCCAGGTGCGACCGGCCCGGCCTCGTCCCGCGCTTTGCTCCTCTGCAAGAACGATTGCGCCTTCCGGTTCGCCCGCGTGGCCCAACTCGAACGCCACGCGATTCGTCGAATCGGTCTTGAAAAAATGATAGATGCGCTTCCCGAAGAGAGATCCCTTCAATTGGCGTTTGAGCACGTCAGGGCTCAAAACGTCGGGAACTTTTTCGAGGAAATATCCGGTGGCGGCCTGGCCCTTCACCTTGACGCCTAACTCGCGCAGCCGTTCCACCCAGCGCCACACGGTCGAACGCGAGACGCCGATTTCTCGAGCAATGCGGGTTCCGCTGATGACGATGGTGGCGTTGCCCGCCAGCAGCCTCAGCAGCCCTGCCACTCTCCGGTCGGTCGTGCCGGGCAAGGTTTCAGGATTCATCGGATTTCTTCGCGCCGCAGCGCCGCCTAAGCTTACGTGTCCTCGACGCCGTCTACAAGCAGGCTGAGATTCGC
>Ga0079221_10000498_pt1 | contig 11088 bp, 8 predicted proteins | sample GAAS200_FD_75069 | JGI IMG/M metagenome (GOLD analysis project Ga0079221, IMG submission 75069) | Agricultural soil microbial communities from Georgia to study Nitrogen management - GA AS200 | ecosystem: Environmental > Terrestrial > Soil > Agricultural land | place: USA: Georgia | collected... | reverse complement strand
CGCTCATTTCCTCGAGCGTGTGATAATTCGAAACGCCTTCCACGTCCTTGGCCATCACGGTGATCATGCCGCCGTCAATCGAAGCCCAGATGACGTCGTCGGCGTCCACGAGCAGCAGGCGCTGCTGCGATTTCACGAGCACTTTCACGGGCTGCGTGGAGCTTTGTTTCGCATTGCCGAGCTGGTTGACCAACTGCTCAAGGCGCTCCGTGGGACTGGTTTGCGCTTCGATTTCCTTGCGCGCGCGCTGAATGGCTTTCGAAATGCGCGCCTTGTCAAACGGCTTTAGAACATAATCCACGGCATTCACATCGAACGCTTGCACTGCGTAGTGATCGTATGCTGTCGCAAAAACTACGTGCGGCACTTTCATTTTGCGTTCGACAAGCTTTTTCAAAACTCCAAACCCATCCAGTCCCGGCATCTGAACATCAAGGAAGACCAAATCCGGAGCGTGTTCCTTGATCAGGTTGACGGCATCCACGCCGTTGCGGCCTTGACCGATGACGTTGATTTCGGGGAAGCCCTTGAGGAGGTAGGCCAGTTCTTCGCGGGCGGGCTTCTCGTCGTCCACGATGATGGTGTTGATGGGCATGGAAGGATGGTAGCAGAGAAAAGCGTGAATGGTGACTGGCGGAAGAGAGGCGATGCTGAATTCTTTTTCACGGTATCATTCTTACCGGCTAAGACTTGTGAGAGGAAAGATGAAAAAAACGTCAGGAAGAAGTTCCGCGAAGAAGCCGCAAGTGCTAAGCAGCCAGATGGTTTATGAAGGAAAAGTGTTTGGGATCCGGCGCGACGAATTGATCGAGCCGACGGGTGTTCGAACGACGCGGGAAATGATCACGCACCCGGGTTCGGTGGTGGTGCTTCCGGTGCTGCCGGATGGGCGAGTGCTGCTGATTCAGCAATATCGGTACGCGGCGCGGCAGTATTTGTGGGAGCTTGTGGCGGGACGGATAGATGGAGGAGAAACGCCCATCGAAGGGGCGGCGCGCGAACTACGGGAAGAGACGGGGTATCGCGCGAAGCGATTCAAGATATTTCTCGAGTTTTTTCCGACGCCGGGGTTTCTGGAAGAAAAAATGTATTTGTTGTTGGCAGAGGGACTGACACCGGGAAAGGCCGAGCCCGAGGAGGACGAAAAAATTATCGCGCGAGGGTATACACGCAAGGAACTGGACGAAATGCTGCGCAAGAAAAGATTGCGGGACGCGAAGACGATCGCGGGGGTTCTGTTTTACCTGCGGTATCTTACGAAGAGTTGACCACGAAGAGTTAACCGTTCACGGCTCAGCTTACTGCGATTCCGTTTTACGGAGGCGTAACAAAGTACCAATGCTTTCAAGGGAGTAGGGGTTGACGTAGCCATTTTTGACAATCAATTTCGATTGACATCAACGTTTCGAAGGGGTAAACAGACCCACGGTCGGATTGTCGCGACTGTTTCAGGAACCCCGCCTTGGAGCATAAAGTGAAGGGAGCATTTGGCCTAGGCAGGTTGTATGCCAGGTATGGGACTTCGGCCACCCCTTCGTGTGAATCCTCAGAAAGCAGCTAACCCGCAACCAAATACTAGCCCACTACTCGGAGCACAGCTCTCTCTCGCGTAGATGCGGTCCAGTCGAAAAACTATTCTCCTCGTTCCCAGCGGAAGACTTATCTGGAGGTTCTATGTCCGCCCTTTCCGCGCCGGCAATGGAAAGAAAGAAACCTGGAGTGGCATGTTCGAAAGCCAAGGTGGAAAAGCCTTCCGCGGACCAGCCGAACACGTTCACCCAAGAATTGCAGATGGAGCGCGTGAACAAGATCTTTGGGATGCTTCGGCAGGGAAAGGTTGTCCAACTTCGCGACCTCGCCATGGAATTAAATCTGAGCACTTCGCACTTGCAACATGTGTTCAAGCAGTATGCGGGGTTTCCCCTGGGACGATGTCTCGTGGAGCAACGCCTGGACATCGCCGCACAACTCCTGCGCAGCACGAAAATGCGGATCAAGGAGATTGCGTTTAGCGTAGGCTACGAACATCCATCGAGTTTCATTCGCGCATTTCAACGCCGCTTCACCGAACCGCCGAAAGTGTATCGGCGCAACAACCATCAGTCATCACTTAAAAAGCTAACAGAAAGCAACTTGAGCTAACTGTTCTCTATTTACACAAAAAAATTCCGCACCTATATTCGCCCCCGGTCGCCCATCACCTCAGAAGTTCAGTTTCGAGTCTGGCCGCAGAATTCGACCGAGGTGCTTGACAAACAAAATCCCCACTCAGCCACACGATCTAGAGGAGGTGCGTAGTGTACAAAAACGTGTTCGGAGAAAAGGTCTCCAAGCGGCGCTACAAAGAAGCACAAGAAGCCGCGAAGAACCGGCGCGAACTGATCGCCGCCGGTTTAACCAGTCGGCGCGATCTCTTGAAAATGGGGTTGCTGACCGCGGGGGGCATGCTGGTTGCCAAAGGCGGACTGAGCGCCAGGGCGCAACAGCAGGTACCCGCCCCCGGAGCCAGCGGGACCAAGACCAACAATCCGCCAAGTTCCGGTCAAAACCAGAGTCCCGGAACCAACCAAAACTGCGTTCCCAGCAATCAGATGGCGAGTCCGGCCACAACTCCGTTCGTGACGGCCCTGCCGATCATGCCGACGGCGGCCACGGTAGCGCTCGCGAGCTTTAGTCCTCAGCCCACCGACTGTCCCAACACGATCAGCGGAGCCGACGGAAGCGAGGTGCGCGCCTTCTGCCACCAGGGGCCGACGGATTACCCCGGCCTCTTTCCGCACGCCAACGCACTCTCAAAATACTACAAGTTCAAACAGGTCCAGTTCAGCACCAATCAGATGTCTCCCAACCTTCCGGCGCAAACGATCTGGGGTTTTGACGATGGAACCCATGGACCGCACAGCCCTGGGCCAACTTATCAGGCACACTACGGCGTACCGCAGATGACTCGCAACATCAATGCGCTGCCGAACGTGATGCAGATCAACAACACGGGCTTCGGCATGCCCTCTGTAACCACGCATCTGCACAACGCTCACAATCCTTCCGAGAGTGACGGGAATCCATGCGACTTCTACGTCAACGGACGCTTCTGCGATCAGTATTATCCCAACGTGCTCGCGGGATTCAGTACACCCCAGTATTCGGGCACGATGGGTGATATCAATGAATCGCTCAGCACATTGTGGTACCACGACCACCGCGTGGACTTCACCTCTCAGAACACCTACAAGGGCCTGGTGGGGTTTTATTGCCTCTTCAACAACTCTGACACCGGCGATGAAGGAAGCGGATTCCATCTCCCCAGCTTCCCGCAGTTTGACATTCCGCTGACGTTCGCCGACAAAGTATTTGATCCCGATAGCGGTGAATTAGTTTTCGATTTGTTTAATCTCGATGGCATCCTGGGCGACAAATTCCTGGTCAACGGCGTAATTCAGCCTTTCCTTCAGGTCTCGCCTCGCCGTTACCGATTCCGCCTGCTGGATACGGGTCCGTCACGTTTCTACGAGTTTTTCCTTACCGGCAACATTGGCGGAAGAGGCTCGCCGACGACCAACCCCTATTGGCTGATTGGCACGGACGGTAATCTGATACCGAATCCCATCCAGGTTCAAAGCGTGCGCATCGGGCCCGCGGAACGCGTGGACGTCATCATTGACTTCACCAACTTTGCCGGCCAGACGCTGTACCTCGAGAACCGCCTGAACCAGATTAACGGTCAGGGGCCTGTAGCGGTGGATAGTCAACTGTTCCCGCAGAACAGCGCGACCACGGAATGCAACGGGATTGGCAACCAATCGAATCCTGCGATTTTTCCCGCGGGCGCGGGCAGTTTGGTGTTGCAGTTTAAGGTTACCGGACCCAAGGTCAAGGACAATAGCGTCGACCCGGCCACCCACCCGATGTTCTATTCTTTGCCGACCACCACGGACACACCCAGAGTCGTGCGCACGTTCAAGTTCGATCGCTTGAACGGCCAGTGGTCAATCAACGGCCAATTCATGGATTGCAACCACCACCGCTTCACCGTGCAGCAGAACACGTCGGAGCACTGGCTCCTGACCAACCTCACGGGTGACTGGACGCACCCCGTCCATATCCACCTGGAAGAGCACCAAATCTTGAGCCGCAACCGGGCGGCGCCGACCGTGCCGACCGATCAGGGACGCAAAGACGTAACGCAGCTGCATCCCAACGAGCGGGTGGAGTTGTTCTTCCGCTTCCGCGATTGGCTGCACAAGTATCCGATCCACTGCCACAACGTGGTGCATGAAGACCACGCCATGATGGCCATCTGGGACATCGAGGCCAGTGGTGACACGGTGCTGGTGCCTTAAAAGACGCTCAAAAACTGCGCCCCGCGTTTTTCACGGCGCGGGGTGCAGAAGGGAGAACCGAACCATGTCAAATATTTCGAGACGAAATTTCGTGAGCTTTGCAACGATGGCGCCGCTCGCGGCTGCGGTTTTGAGCCAAGGCCCCATCGCGCTAGCCGCACTCAAGGATCCGAAGGGGAGAACCTGGGCGCCGTTGACCCAAAACAGCGCAAGGAAACGCCTCCAGAGATTACATCTGCCCAACCTTCCTTTGACCAGCCATGAGGGCAAGCAGGTGCTCTTCTACGACGACCTGGTCAAGGACAAAGTTGTTTCTCTCAACTTCTTCTACGCCAACTGCGACGAAATCTGCCCTCTGGTCACCGCCAACCTGGCTCGAGTGCAGAAAATATTGGGAGACCAAGTGGGCCGCGACATCCACATGTATTCCTTCACGTTAAAACCGGAAGAGGACACCGTAGAGGTGATCCGGAAATACCGGGAGATGCATGGCGCCGGGCCTGGCTGGTCTTTCTTCACCGCCAAACCCAGTGACATGGAAAAGCTGCGGGTGGCCATCGGGTTTACCTATCCCGATCCGGCCATTGACAAGGACACGACCCAACACATCGGCAACATTCGTTTTGGCAACGAGCCGCTGATGTATTGGTCGGCGTGTCCGGGCATGGCGCACGCTCAGTGGATTGCCGAAACGCTGGGGTACATCATTCACCCCGATCGCAATGGCGCAAAGGAACAAGGATAACTGACAAACAGATTTCATTCGGGGCCGCAACATACGAAGCCCCAGGAGGAGAAGATTATGAAGATTTTTTTGAGAAGTATTGTTGCATGTGCGGTCGTGATGGCAGCGGGACGACTTGCGTCGGCCCAATCCTTTATTCCCTTTAACCCTCCGCCTTGCGACTTCAGCAATCAGTTTTACGACGACAACGGGATTGACGCGACCAGTAAGACCACCGAATTGAATACCGAGCCGGATGGCCGGTTCGGTCTCTTCAGGAAGACTGGCCCTCCGGGTACAGGCACTCAGGTCAACTGGGTCAATGACAGCAATTGCTCCATCAATGATCCTACGCGTACAAACGTCCGGATTCTGGCGACGACCGGAGGCAATGCGGATGATGGCAGCAGTCCGTTCACCAATGGACAGAGCGAAACCCTGGAATTCATTTCCATTCTTGCCTTCCTGCACGCGCAGCCTGTGTTTGAAACCAATTATTCGCGCACAGTGGGAGCGATTGGTCCCAACGGCGGGCTGGACAACCAGCAGACGAACCCCGGTGAGGTCATATCCATTGGAACATTCGAGGGTCAGTCCTCCCCTGCCGCGAATCCTCGAAATATCACCATGGAGTTTATTGTGGGTAACTTCGAGGCTTATGCAGCCGTGAAACAAACGCTTCCCAACGGCACTTTTGCAACAAATCCATGCGCGGCGGATATGGCGAGTTCACTGGCACCGCCCACGCCCTGCTTTAGCGTAGCGGACACCAAGGATGCCAACGGCAATACCATCTCCGATGTTGCCACACCGAATCTCAGGCAGGATTGGAGATTCGCGACCAACCGCAATGCGATGGACGGCAGCGACGGCAACTGCGTCAACCTTATGGACCAGAACTGCAAGCACGGGGCTCTGAAAGACAGTCCTTTCGGTTACTTCTGCGACGATCTGCTCGGCATGTGGGTCCTTACTTACTTCTGGTTCACACAGCCTCCCAACACCGCCGTTGAGCCCTGCAAGGATATATTTGCGGCCATCGGTGCAAAGAATGGTTTTAACCTGGATGGAACTCCCATCATCCTGACTGCCCATGAACTCAATGACGAGTTAGAGGCCAACGGTTGCGGAGCAGAAGGCCAGGAAAACCCAAACGGCAGCGACCAAGGCGCGGCGTGGCTGGTTTGTCCGGCGCTTCCCGATCCGCGCAACGGCGCCATCACCAGCGATGCGTTTCTGGATGCGGTCAAGCTGCCGAGCGGAAGCTTCCAGGATCCGTTGCTGGCACAGAACTTCACCTGCCTCCAACAGACGGGTAAATTCTGCAGCGAATCGGCCCCTGGGAACTAGAAGGCGAGGAGTTAAGCACTTCTTTAGTCGCACCCCTGGCTGGGTAACCAGTCAGGGGTGTGGTTTTGAGATTACCAAGCAGCCGGAGATGGGCGATCGCGCGAGATCCGGTGCCGATTCGCGAAAATTAGCATCCGTTGTGGCGGAAGAATCACCATAACACTGCAAATGGGTCCCGGACAAAAGTAGCGCGACAAATATTGCCAAGACATGAATCAGGGCAAAACAAGACACGCCTCACGACGTGACTTCCTCAGACTTGCAGCCACTACCGCGGCCTTCGGTCCTTTCTTTATCTTTCCTGATCGTGTTCTCGCAGGCCAGAGCACGCTGAAGATTGCCAAATGGGCCCACTTCCTTCCCGAATTCGATCAGTGGTTTGCGAAGGTAATGGCAGCGGAGTGGGGCAAGCGGAACGATACAAAAGTAATCGTTGATCTGGTTCCTGTCGAAGAGATTCGGGCGCGTGCTCTCGCCGAAGTCAGCGCCGGCAAGGGGCACGATCTATTCATATTCCCCTGGCCACCGGCCGAATTCAGCAACGGCGTGATCGACCATGCCGAGATTTACCAGGCGGTTGCCTCTCACTATGGCGCGATCCAGCAACTTGCCCACCGGTCCACCTTCAATTTCAAGAGCAAGACCTACTTTGCCTTTGCCGATTTCTGGATTCCGACGCCGCTGCAATTTTTTCAGGATTCCTGGGCGAAGGCGGGCCTGCCGCTCGGCCCTCTGCACTACGGAGGTTTGTTGGGTGGCGGCAAATGGATCAAAGACAACTTATCCATACCGTGTGGATTGGCCTTCAGCCCAACTCTGGAAGGCAATGTGACCTTACATACCATCCTGTATGCGTTTCGTGCGTGGCCATTGGACGGAGACGGGAACCTGCTTTTCAATAGGAATACTTTTGCAGTGCAAGTGCTCAAGTATATTCAGCAGCTCTATCGCGACACGGGAACGGCGGAGCAACTCGCCTGGGGCCCGGCCGGCAATGTGCGCGCGATGCTGGCCCGCAGGACCTCTTGCAGCATGAATGGCGTAAGTCTGCTACGTAAGGCGGAAAAGGAAATCCCCACAACCGCGAAACAAATCTGGATCCAAGCGCCGCTCCTAGGCCGGAACGGAATGGGAGTGACGGCCTTGCCCCATGTCACCAACTGCTCCGCAATCTGGAATTTTGCAGAGAACACAGAGGGCGCGAAAAGGTTTGTCGCGAAACTGGCGGAAATCTCAGGCGATGGTTACGAAAGATCCAAAGGCTGCAACTTTCCTATTTATCCGAAAGCCGTCCCTGATCTGGTAGTGCGGCTTGAAAAAGACGCGCAAAGCGACCCTCCGTACAAGTACTACCAGCTGAAGGACGCGCTTCACTGGACACCGAATCTCGGTGTGCCGGGAGCGCCTACTCCCGCTTATATGGAAATCTTCAATACCTCTGTAGTCCCCAGGATGGTCGCGCGCATGCTCAGGGGTGAACAGACAGCGGAGGACGCAGCCGCTTCAGGCGCCGCAGAGATGCAGCGGATTGTTGACAAATGGAAGCAAGCGACTTGAGCGTCTTTCACAAACTTGGTTTGAGCCGCGCAAGGCTGGCGCTCATCGTTCCACTTGTGTCGGGAACCACTGTTACCGAACACAAGAGCAAAAAATTTGAACGAGACGGTGCGTCGGAGGGGTCTCATGCAAAAATCCATGTCGGCAATCGTCATCTTCATACTCGCTGCTTGTTCTCTTCCAGCTATGGCCGGACCGGGGCCACGGAAGGCTCCCGAGTTATCTTTTTATGATCGTTCTGGAAAGGCGCTGTCCCTTTCCAGTTTCAAAGGCAAAGTGATAGTTTTGGAGTTTCTTTTCGTTAGGTCCATGCATTGCGCGCGCGTGGCTCAGACCCTTAACAAGCTAAGTAATGACTTGAGTTCGCGTGGTGTCCAATCGCTCGGCGTGGCGTTTTCCGCTCCTCAGTCAGAGGCGGATGCAGTCACAGTAGAAAACTTTATCCAGTCGTTGCGCCTCGCGTATCCGGTGGGTTATACGAACAAAGAAGACGTAGACAAGTTCCTGGAGCGCGGGAAATATGATGTCTTGAGCATCCCGCAGGTGGTCATCATAGATCGCGCCGGAGTTATACGCGCCCAAAGTGGCGCCAGACCCGGTGACCCAAAGTTGGAGGACGAGAACTCTCTTCGTGCGCTGCTGGATGTCCTGCTCAAGGAAACTCCACCGCAAGAGAAGCTTGTCAGTTCCGGGAAGGCTGTGCCGCAATAAAGGAAAAAGCTTCGGGGCACCGCGTTTTTCACAAGTACGCAAGCAGTTGCGTCGGCGCTGATAACGAGCAATTCTTTATGCATATTCGCGCGGCTCTCCTGTATCGTCGGCGATAAGCCCTGTATTTTCAATCACGAATGCGTCAAGACCTATTGACTCCGAATTCTCTTCTGGCTACACTGCGGCCAATTTAGTACCTAGAAGGTGCTTGATGGTATTCATTTCAGGCGCCCAGCGGGGACCAGCCCAGTGATGAGTAAGGAGGCTAAGCGAGGTGATGAAAGGAAGCGTAAAGTGGTTCAATAACTCCAAGGGCTACGGGTTCATAGGTCGCGACGACGGTCCGGATGTGTTCGTGCACTATTCGGCGATTGTGGGCGACGGGTATCGAACCTTGCAGGAAGGAGATCCGGTCGAATTTGAGATTGTTCAAGGCCCCAAGGGTCCCCAGGCAGCGAACGTCTCGAAGAACGGTGCCTAAAGATCTCCGAAACAAAATTGTAGAAATTGGCCGGCAGGCGCAGCCCTCTGCCGGCCATTTTTTGTTGGAGGGTTCAACGTCGCGGCGAAGCCGCAAAACAGACTCCTCGCGGCGCTCGGGGTGACAATCAGCGGAGGTTTTCAAGCGAGCTGTTGGGCAGCTAATTCCGCTTGGTCGTCGGGTGATGGCTGAGGCTCCAGACGTACGCTGCGACGGCTGATACCTGGTCGGGCGTAAGTTGCGCGCCACCTTTTGGCGGCATGGGGCTGCGATATTTTTTCGGTTGTGACACACCTTCGGCTATCGTTTTCTTGATTCCGGCAAAGCTTCCATCGCTCCAGAGCCATTCCTTTCCGGTTAGAGCGGGACCCAACGGAGTTCCCTGGCCGTTGTCGCCATGGCAGCCAACGCAAGCGGCTCCGCCCACTTTGCCGTGATAAACGCGATCCCCTAGCGCCACCATCTCAGCCGTCGCGCCTGGAGGAACGGGCAGATTTGCTTCCTTGCCGGCGTTGGGATGCGTGCCCTCCGGCGGTTTGGCTCCCGCTTCAACGATGTCGCCCGCTGGGGCTGTAGAGCTGGGGCATGCGGTGACACTCGCAGCATCGAAGTTGGGACCTCCCTTATAAACAATCTTGTAGATGCGGCCGCGGATGTCATCGGAAACGTAGAGCGAACCGTCAGGTCCAACCGCCAAGCCGCTGGGGCGATGCTCAGCCTTGCCCGGCGACTTCACTGCTCCCGCGAAACCATCCGCAAAAATTTCGCACTGGCCGGAGGCGTGGTCCCCTTCGAGCGGCTGATATACCACGTTGTAGCCGCCTTGCGCATAAGGCGCGCGATTCCAGGAGCCGTGGAAGGCGATAAAGAGGCCGCCGCGATAGCGCTCCGGAAATTCTGTCTTGTCGTAGAGCACCATGGCATTCGGTCCCCAGTGCGCTGGAAAAACCGCGGCTGGACCGGTTTTGTCCGCGCACACGCCAATTTTCTTGCCGCCGTCGCCGCCATATTCCGGCGCGAGAACAAGCTTTTGTTGGAAGGCGTCGTAGTAGCACTCGGGCCAGCCATAGTCTCCGTCCTTTCTCAAAAGCAACAGCTCTTCGGCCGGCAGCGTGGCTTCCTGGTCGGGCTTATAGCGCTCGGGCCAATTCGTGTAGAGCTGGTCGCGTCCATGCTGGGTCGCAAAGATGCGCCCACTTGCATCGCTGGCAAATCCTTCCGCGTTGCGGATTCCCGTGGCGAAGCGGTCGGATGGTGAAAAAGTTTGGTTGGTTTTGTTAGCGTCATAGAGCCAAACGCCGCCGCGGGTCTCGAGTTCCGTGCAGGGGTCGATACCAGGAGAGTGGGGCGTGCGATTCTTCTGTTGGCATGCATTGGTTGCGGTGGCGACATCAACGTACATCTTCCCTTCCGGATCAATGAGGAACGGATGCATCGGATGATCGCCGCCGAGAGGGAGTCCAGAAACGATGGTTTCCGCAGAACCCGGGGGGACGACAGCGTCAACGGGCAGTGAATAACGCACGATGCGGTCATTGGTTTCGGCGAAGAGCGATCCCTTGTAGATGCCGATACCTGTGCCGCCATGATCGCTACTTTGAGCGGTCCCGCCAAAGCGTTCATTCACGTCGGCTTTTCCGGCGCCGCTCTTATCTTGCAACGCCACGAGGAAGCCACCATCATGCGGCTTGTCGTTCCCGAAGTACCGGCCCGACCAGGTATTGACGTAAAGCACTCCGCTCGGCGCGGCCACCATATGGCGGGCGTGGCCAATGCCGTCCGCGAAAATCGTCGCGCAAAAACCGGAGGGGAGCGTCAAGCCACTGTCGTCATTCGGGCAGGCGTCGTTTTTAGCTAGCGCAGTGGGATGGGCTGGCTTGCGCGCGTGGACTAGCGAAATCACCGCGCCGATAGCGACAAGCGCG
>Ga0079221_10000496_pt1 | contig 11113 bp, 7 predicted proteins | sample GAAS200_FD_75069 | JGI IMG/M metagenome (GOLD analysis project Ga0079221, IMG submission 75069) | Agricultural soil microbial communities from Georgia to study Nitrogen management - GA AS200 | ecosystem: Environmental > Terrestrial > Soil > Agricultural land | place: USA: Georgia | collected... | reverse complement strand
CTCACCCAGCCATCCTCGCGTCACGGGAACCCACGCGCACCTCCACGAGCACGACCGCCATCTGCATTTTCACTGGCATTACCATTCACCCGTGCAGGAGCATCACGCTGACAGCCTCCCCGCGCCGCATTGGTTGCGCGGTCCCATCGCGCGCCTCGGACTCTTTCACGCGTTGCGTCCCTTGCTCGTGGGCATCGTCCACGGCTTGGCGGGCTCCGCCGCTGTCGCTTTGCTGGTCTTAAGCACGATCCGCAATCCCACGTGGGCGCTGCTCTATCTGCTCATTTTCGGCGTCGGCACCATCGCCGGCATGATGCTGATCACCGCCGCGCTGGCACTGCCTTTTTCCTTTGCCGGCCATCGTTTCACGTGGCTCAATCGCAGCCTCGTCCTCGGCTCCGGCGTTCTCAGTTTGTGCTTTGGGATTATCGTCTGTTACGACGTCGGCTTCGTCAGCGGCCTGTTCACCAGCCATCCCCGCTGGACGCCCAGCTAGCTTCCGAGGGCGTTTGGTAACACTGGTAGCACAGACTTCAGTCTGTGACCCTTCTTCACCCCGTCCGATCCGCCTTCCCCGGCAAACACATAATCGTCGCCAGCATCGTGGCGCAATGCACTTCCTTGCCATTCTTCTTCGCGTGAACGTCCGCCGCGCAAATCTTCAGCGTCCTCCCCGACCGCACCACGCGAGCCCGCGCCGTCAGTTCGTCGCCATCCGCGGGCGCCAGCAAATTCAACTTGTATTCCACCGTCAGCACCGAGCTGTCCGCCGGCATCAGCGTATACGCCGCATACCCGCACGCGCTGTCCGCAATCGCTCCAGATACTCCCGCGTGAAAATAATTGTGCTGCTGCGTCAGCTCCGTCCGAAACGGCACGCGAATCGCAGCATGCCCGGCGGTCAATTCCACCAGCTCCGCGCCCAGATGCTTCATCAATCCCTGGCGCGCAAAACTTTCCCGCACCCGGCTCGCAAACTCCGCGTCTTCCGCGTGAAACCCGACCCCTTCTTTCATAGCGCAGCAGTATACCAGCCGCCCTCTGTCGTGCCTTAAGCTGGCGTCCGACGCTTAACAGCCCAATGCGGCCCCCTCCTAGGCGTCCTGAGTCTCAAATTCCCATTTTGGGAATACTGCTAGCTACCGTACCCGAATAATAACTTTTCTGATTGACTTTCGCTAATACTGGTCTTATTTTTCCGCTCAGGACTGCTTCCTTCTCAAGATCCAGTGCGCGCCGCTCGACTTACGGCCGGAGAAAGGCCTATGGCCACGCGAATGGAGCTTCCTCCGTTTGCTCGATTCATTCTTCCTTTTCAAGTCCTGTCTTGCCGCGCCTTCCCACGTCTTCTTTCTTTGCTGGTCATCTTCTTCACCCTCATTTCGCAGGCTTCGGCCCAGACTTCCACCCAACAGTACGTCTATCTTTCCTTGCCCGGCTCGCCGCCAAGGTCTCCTTCCTCGCTTATTTCCGCTTTCAGCAAAACGGGCCAGACCGGAGCCCTCAACTCCGTCTCTGGCTCGCCCTTTGCCGACCGCCTCGAAGGCGGTCTCGTCGCCATCGATGGCCAGGGCAAGTTCCTCTTCCTATTGAATCCCACAAGCAATGACATCTCCATGTTCCAGATCGATCAAACCACCGGCGCTCTTTCCGAAGTCCCTGGCTCTCCCTTTGCCGTTCCTCCTGTTGGCCCTAACCCAGCGCCTTCAAAACCCATCTCCATCAGCGCGGAACCTTCCGGCAAATTCCTGTTCGTCGGGTTTTTCACCGGCGACCTTCCCGGAAACAGTGCCGTGGTTTCTCTGGCTATCAATACTTCCGGCTCCGCACCCGCTCTCTCAATCATCCTGACGCTCGATTTGTTTGCCGCTCCGCTTCAGTTGCTCACCGATCCCAAAGGTCTCCGCCTCTACGCCGGCCTCACCCAAGGCCCCAACGGAATGGCCGCCGGTGGGGCGGAAGTGTTTTCTATCGATTCCTCTACCGGCACGCTTGCAAACGTCGGCACAGCCGATTCCTTGACCAATAACGGCCTCTCCTACGCTATCGATCCGCAAAACCGCTTTTTCTTCGCCGCTGGGCACGACTTCCTTCAAAGCTGCACGATCTCTCCCGTGGATGGCACCGCAAACACCTGCTCGCCGCTGCTCTTTCTGGATCCCACGAACGTGCAAAGCGCGGCAGTGGCCGAAAACTCCGGTCACTTTCTCTACGTCTACCAATCGGGAGCCAGCCCCGGCGTCGTTGTCTATTCCCTGAATCAAACTACGGGAGCTCTCGCCCAGGTGCTGGGTCCCCTCAGCGGAATTCAGTTCGCAAACGGCAGCACCGTTGCCGATCCCATGGGGCCTTATATCTATTCCGCTCAATTCGCCGCCCCTACCCTCATTCACGCCTACCAGGTTGACTCGCAAACCGGAAACCTTACCGAGATCATCGGCTCTCCCTTCAATGCCGGCGCTTCTGCCAACTGCTGTGGCGGCTTGGCCATTTCCGGAAATCCCGCCCAGGCGGTCTCCGGTCCCGCGGTTTCGATTTTCCCCTCCGCCGCCGCTTTCAGCAGCGTTGTCGGCGTCCCCAGCCCAACGCAAGTCTTCTCCATCGTCAATACCGGCAATCAATTGCTTACCCTCAACTCCATTTCTATCACCGGCGCAAACGCCTCCAGCTTTTCGCAAACCAGCACCTGCCTCGCCACTCTCGCTCCCAACGCCAACTGTTCCGTCAGCATCGACTTCACTCCCGCAGCCGTAGGCGCACTCACGGCCAACCTCTTGGTCGCCGACAACGCGCCCGGCTCTCCCCAAACTCTGGTTCTCAACGGCACCGGCATCGCCCCAGCGCCAGCCGTCACTTTTTCTCCGCCTGCTCCATCGTTTCCGGCCACCGACCAAGGTGCCTCCAGCGCTCCCCAAACATTGACGGTCATCAGTTCCGGCAATACGACCTTGCACATTTCCTCGGTTTCTCTCGCCGGGCCCAACCCTTCCGATTTCAGTCTCACAAACAATTGCACCGCTCCGCTCGCCCCCGGCTCCAACTGCGCTATCTCTCTCGTTTTCAATCCCACCGCCCCCGGCCAGCGCACCGCCGACCTGATGATCGCAGACGATGCCCAGGGCTCGCCGCAAGCGATAGTCCTCACCGGCACGGGCATTGCCGTCGTTCCGGCTCTGACCTTCTCGCCTCCTGCACCATCGTTTCCCTCCACCACGCAGGGCACTTCCAGCGCGCCTCAAGCCATATCCGTCATCAATTCCGGGAATGCGCCTCTGCAAATCTCTTCCGTTTCTCTTGGCGGGTCCAGCGCTTCTCAATTCAGTCTCAGCAGCAATTGCACCACCGCACTCGCGCCCGCCGCGAGCTGCACGGTCTCTCTGGTTTTCAGTCCCGTTGCCACAGGCCAAAGCGCGGCAATGCTGACAGTTGCCGACGACGCTCCGGGCTCGCCGCAATCCGCTTCCATCAGCGGCACGGCCGTCGCCGCATTTTCGGTCGCTCCGGCTTCCGGCAGCTCGACTGCTGCTACCGTATCCGCCGGCCAGACCGCGCAATACCAGCTTCAACTCACCCCGGGAACGGGCTTCACCGGCACGGTCGGGCTGAGCTGCAGTGGCGCGCCTCTCGGCGCAGTCTGCCAGGTACCGGCAAATGTCTCGCTCGCCAACGGAACACCCGCAACCTTCACTGTCACCGTGACCACCAGCGGTCCGGCCCAATTGCCGCCCGTCGCGCCTCTTCGCATCCCGCCTATCTCGCGCGTGCCCTTATCCGTGCCAACCTTTCTCGTTCTGCTTTTCCTGTTGTTCGCATTTTTCAGTAAGAACGCCCGCGCATTCCAACTTGTTGCCTGCAAGCGTCGCTTGACCCACTTCGGGGCTCTCTCAGCTGCATTCTTCTGTATCACCGTCGCCGTCACCGGCTGCGGAGGCGGCGCCGCGTCCATTACGACTCCTCCTCCGCCCCTCGTCACTCCTTCCGGTACTTCGACCATTACGATTTCGCTCAGCGCCACGTCCTCAACGGGTCAGCCACTGCAACTACAACCCATTGAGCTCACCCTCACCGTAAAGTAGCTCTCCGTTCTCCGATCTCTGTTCTCTGATCTCTCTTCAAAACTCGCGCAAGCTGAAAATCTGTACTACGCTGTCTTAGGGAAAAACGTTCGTGAACGAGCAAGAATTTGACGCCTTGTTTTCCTCGCGTCCGTACGGAACGCAGGACGCCATGCGCGAGGACGCTCGCTGGGGCCGCTGCGGCACGCTTGGCACCTTGCTCTTCGGCCGCACTTCCGACGATCTCCGTCGTCAACTCTTGGCATCCCATCCGGAAATCCCTCCAGGCTACGATCTGGCCGACTTCCGCGGCCTGCAACGTCACTTGGAGATGGTCTCCGGCGCTTTAAGCGATCCGCGAAACACTTGGCTGTCTCCTTTGAGGACTGCGGCATTTGGCGTCATCGAAGTGGGTACGCAGCGTCTCTCCGTCTGGGAAGCCCGCCTCGAAATCCTCCGCCGCGCCATCGCCTATCTGGAAAACCGCTAAGCTTGGCAGCCTATTTTCCGGATGTTTTCGTCCCGGAGAGTAGCGTTCTCGCAACCTGGCGTCGAAGCTTCGCTGAGCTTCCCCTCCGTATCCCTTAAACTGGAGAAAGACATCGCAATCTCGCAGCGACAGGCAAAGCACAATGCCAACCCAGGAATTCGTTGCTTACATCTTTCTGCTGATTTTTGTCGTCCTACTTTTCTCGTTTCTGTACAGTTTCGCTCGGGATTCCTTTCGAACCCTTGGGGCCCGCCGCTGGCTGAAGTTCTTTCTCCAAGCTAACAAAGCGAGGCTCGCGAATCAGCACGCCGAAGCGCGCCGCCTGCTCCATAAAGCCTGGCTTCTTTCACGCCGGATGCCGCATCACTGGCAGATTCGCGGGCTGATTCTCGGCGAATTCGCTGAAGTGCTTCGCGCTCAAGGCAAATTTCGGCAATCGGTGAAATTGCGTCGCCGAGAGCTCGCCTTGCACGAGCAATTCAACAGCGCCCGCTCACCGGAAGCTGCCATTACAGCTTCGAATCTCGCAACGGTCCTCGACGACGCTGGCAAGCACGACGAAGCCGAGCCTCTGCACCGCCACGCGGTCGAGTACCTCAAGCAGTTTCCGGGCTATGAAGCCAACGTGGCCGGCACTACGAACAATTACGCTCGCTGCCTCCATGCGCTGGGCCGCACTGCGGAAGCGGACACGCTCTACCGCGCTGCGATCGAGGCTGCCCCTAAAGAGAACCAAAGCAATCTCCTTCAATCCGCGAGCCGGCTGAGCAATCTAGCCGTGGTGATCAATGATTCAGCCCGTTACGCCGAGGCGGAAGCATTGCACCGGCAAGTCCTCGCCACTCGCCAACAGGAGGCAGGGCCGGAAAGCCTCGCCACGACGGCCTCACTGACCAATCTGGCCGCCGTCAAGATGCGACAAGGTGAATACTCCGAAGCCGAGAGTCTTTTCGCTCAAGCAAAGGAAATCCTTGCTAAGAATCTTGCGCCTGACCACCCACAGTTTCTCAGTTCGTTGAACAACGAAGGCGTAATGCTCGTCAAGCAGGGAAAATATAAGGACGCCGCAGCCCTCCATGCACGCGTTCTGGCGGGAAGAGAACGGACCTTGGGGCCCGGACATCCAGATGTAGCCCTGAGCCTGATGAATCTGGGAATGGCGCAAAGCTATGCTGGTAATTATCGGGATGCCGAGGAGAGCCTGAACCGCGCTTTGCCAATTGCGCGGCGAGCCTTTGGCGAGCACCACCCCAAAGTCGCGGACATACTGAACAATCTCGGAGCAGTTTACGTAAGACAGGACCGGCTTGCCGAGGCGCTGGAATTTCATCGACACGCGCTGCGCATCCGCGAAGCAACCCGCGGCCCCGACCATCCTGAAGTGGCCGCCAGCCTCGGAAACATCGGTGCTATTGAAATCCGGCTCGGAAAGTTTCAGGAGGCTGCCCATTCTATCGAGCGGGCCATCGCCCTCGGCGAGAAGGCGCAGGGCCGCGAGCATCCCGATCAGGCCCAGAGTCTCACCAATCTGGGTGTCGCCTATCAAAACTTGGGGAGATACAACAAGGCCGCGCAGTGCCTTGAGGGCTCCGTCCGCATTCGTGAAGCCAAGCTGAAGTCAGGTCATCGGGATTTTGGACTAAGTTGGATGAACCTCGCGGTCATTCGCACCGAGCAAAAGCGTTTCGCGGAGGCGGAGCAATTGATCGAGGATGGCTTGCAGGTGTTCCGCAATTCCTTGGGCGAAGAGCACGAATACACTGCCATGGGTCTTTCCAATTTCGGCAGGCTACGCTTTCGCGAAGGCAATCTGCCGCAAGCTGAGGCCCATCTTTCCCAATCGCTTGCCATCCATCAAACCTGCAGCGGAGGCCGTAGCTTGAACGCGGTCTATGCCGCCAACAATTTTGCGGATGTCCGCATCGAGCAGCGGCAATACGACGATGCCGAGGCATTGTTACTCCGGGCCATGGAAGTACGCCAAGCAAAATTGCCCTCCGAGCATCCCCACCACGCGAATACACTTCACAGCCTTGGCCGCCTTCGCGAACGCCAGGGTCAAGCCACGCAAGCGGAAGCGTGCTATCAAAAAGCGCTGGCCATTCGAGAAGCCGCTCTGCCGCTGGATCACCCTTTTCGCGCCAAGCTTCTGGAAGATTTTGCGGCGCTGCTGGAAACTCAGGGGCGAAACGAGGAAGCCGACGAGCTCCGAAACCGCGCGCGAACAGCACGAGAGCAACATGCGGCCGCCGAATCGGCTGACCAAAGCTAATCTTCTTAGCGGGCCGTTCCACGGGTTAATTAGGATTGGATGGTGATGAGAGAAGTCCGCGTTTACGATGGTGACTTTCCTGCGCCGGAGCAAATGCTCGCCGGCGGCCCCGGCGCGGCGTTTCCGAAAGAGGTGTGGCTGCAGCAGGTGCAGCCCGGAGAATTTGCCGTTCGCTACAAGGACTCTAAGACCGGCCTCGCCAGAAACCCGGCCGGAGAACTCGCCCGGTCATCGGAAATCTGCCGCATCTTTAGCAGTCTTGAAGAAGCTCGCACCGATTCGCAAAAAGTCGTGAACGACCATTGGGTGGTTGTGTGCTTCATCTACGATCACACCGGAGCAAAAGTTGAAACCATCTCGAACAAGAAAAAGCTAAACAAGTATGGCGCCGCCATCTATTCGCTAATACTTCTCGGGATCGTATTTTGCGCGCTCGCGGGAATGGGCTTAGTCTGGATCCTATACAGAATCTGGCTGATCTTCGCCCCACCGTCTTCTTTGGCTCACGAACTTACGGTTTCCGGCTGGCTCTATTGGCTGAGTTATGCCACGGCCGGTCTTCTGCTTGTAGCATCACTCGTGTACCTGCGTTTTCGATGGATTATCAGTAGAGCCGTGTCCCGCACCCACGCAAAGCTTCGCTCTGCCATTTCCCCTGAAGACAAGAAACGCTTTCAAGAATTGCATTATCTTCATCTCTCCCGTGATCCCTCCGAGCGCGAACGCTTCGTGAAATTGTCCAGCGAATACCAGGAAAAAATTCGCGAAGCTCTGAAGAAGTGAATTGCCGGGAACTGCGCAGTTCTTCGAAGAATTGCGCAAGAATCCGGGCCCGCGCCGAAACCCTCGCCGCCATCAACTACTTGGAAAACCGCAGACAATTTTGTCCTCGTTTCCTTTTCGCACGGCGATAATGGCCTTGCCGCCCTCGCCCTTGTTCAAGCCAGTATAATTTGTTCAACCCACTATAATTGGGGAACGGGGAACCTCCATGACTCTGGGAACTGGAATCTTTGCTTCTGTTTTTTCTTCCGTTGTTCTTGTGCTCGCGGTCTACCACAAGCAATTTCGCAAAGTCTTTTTCTGGGTCGCCGGTATTTCCGCCGTCGCCACGGGAATCTTCTTCCTGAGCGTGCGCCTCTATCGCAAGCACGAAACAAAACAGCACGCCGAGGCAGAACGAAGAATCCAGGCCTGCATTGCGCGTTTTCCCGTTCCCTATGTGCTGGAGGGCCAGCGCATGTCGGCGTTTGCCATCGCTTCTACTTGTTCGCGAAATCCCGATTTCAGCCCGGTCTCGAATTCCAACTATCTCGCGAACATTGTGGAAATCCGCGGTGGCGGCACACTGCAAATCAGTCCGCCGCAAAAGTTTTCTCCCGACGGTGAGCCGGACGCGATTCCAATTATCTATCTCGGCCGCCGCCAGACTTTCCTGCTGACCTGCGGCAACTACGGCGAACCGCAAACCGGAATCTCCATCAACCAGGGCCTCGTCACTTGCCCGGGTGCGTCCGCCTCTACGGCGCAGGAGTGTCCTCAATGGGACGAGAAGGCCGACAAATGGGCGAAATACGCCGGACTTTCTCTCGGCGATTGCACCATCAATGGTTGTGTCGTATACCATGGAAAGAAAATCATGGGCGGCATCTCCCACAACGAAATCACCAACGCCCAGTGGCACACCTGCCAGGCGCCCGCATCAAACTCGACCGTCACGCAAATTTCCAATTCCAAATGACACAGCCACGCGTCCGGTCTTAACATTGCTATTGCGAGTGCTCCTGTTCTATCCTGCGAATCCGTCGTGAAAGTGACCGCGCCAATGCATTGTCTTGTTGTTCTGCTCGCGTTTGCGGGAGTTTTGTCCTTGTCTGCGTCAGCGCAGCAAAGCGATTCGTCCAAACCCGTTGTCGTTCAGCCTGGCGCGCCCGGGAAGCCCAGCAAGACCCTTCCGCCTTCCACGAAGGCTACTCTTCCTCCGCTCTCGCAGGCCGACGTCGAATTTATGCAGGGCATGATCATGCATCACGCTCAGGCCATCGAGATGACCGCGCTCATTGACTCGCTCACCGAAAACAAGGATCTTCATTTTCTCGGCGCGCGCATCAGCCGCTCGCAATCCGACGAAATTAAGTTCATGCAGCGCTGGCTGGCCGTCCGCGGCGAACCCATTTCCATGTCGCCACAAAAAATGCCGGGCCAGCACGCCGACATGAACCAACACATGGACATGTCTCAAGGGTCGATGCATCTCATGCCCGGCATGCTCACCGCCGAGCAGATGGAAGCGTTGCGCAAAGCGAAGGGAGCTGAGTTCGACCATTTGTTTCTCACTGGCATGATTCAGCACCACAATGGCGCGCTCACCATGGTCAAGGATTTGTTCGATACCGCAGGCGCGGGGCAGGATGCTGAGCTGTTCAATTTCGCAACTGATGTAGACACAGGACAACGGGCCGAAATCCGGATCATGCAGGAAATGCTGGATAAAAGGCATGACCAATAAAAAGGACAAGCGATGAACCGAATAGCCGATTTAATTCTTGGAGTGCGGCGGCTTGCCGCCGCTTTTCTTGCATCAGGGGCGCTTCGTATAGCCGTGGCCGTGCTATTCTTGTGTTTTGGCGTGAACCGCCTACACGCGCAAGCGCAGACACAAACTCCTGCAGCACCTCCGCCGGCACAGCAGGCCGTCGACAAAGATAAAGACAAGGCCAAAGATGCGGACAAAGCGAAAGAGGACGAAGAAGACGGCAACAATCCCTTCGCTCCCGAGCCCGCTCCCCCTCTGCCTCCCGGCATGACCGGCTCCGATGTGAACGATCCGCGCGCCAAACTCACGCCGGGACTATACGACGCTGGTGTCGCTTCCATGGGACTCAAGCACATTCTCCTTTTCAAAAAGCCCGATGCTTTCCAATTGGGCTCGTCCAATCCCGATGATCCCAAGGTTCAGAAGGTGATCAGCCAGCTGGGCATCGGCCGAATGGTTGCGAAACTTCCCAAGGAAATGCGCATGCCCGTGGCCGAGCTTGCGTTTGCGAATTCCGATTTGGCATTTCAAGGCAACCACTTGTTCCAGGGAAATTTTTACGGCATGAACATTTATGACATCTCGAATCCTGCAAACGTCAAGCTGCTGACTTCCATGGTGTGTCCCGGCGGCCAGGGCGACGTTTCGGTTTACAAAAATCTGATGTTCATGTCCGTCGAGATGCCAAATGGCCGCCTGGATTGCGGCGTTCAAGGTTTTCCGCCGGAGCCTCCGCCTCCCGCTGATGAGGACAAGGACAAGCCGAAAGAAAAGAAGGAACGCATCCCCGCCGCGCAAAAAGACCGCTTCCGCGGTGTGCGCATCTTCGACATTTCCGACATTCGCAATCCGAAGCAAGTCGCCGCCGTGCAAACCTGCCGCGGCTCGCATACGCATACGCTCGTCCTTGATCCCAACGACAAGGAAAATGTTTACATCTACGTCTCCGGCACATCGTTTGTGCGCCAGCCTGAAGAGCTGCCCGGCTGCTCCGGTGAAGCTCCGGACAAGGATCCGAACACCGCGCTGTTCCGCATTGACATCATCAAAGTTCCGGTTGCTGCACCGCAGGACGCCAAAGTCGTGAATAGCCCGCGCGTGTTCATGGATGCGCGAACCGGCGCAATCAACAGCCTGACGAATGGCGGCACGCACGGAAAAAAGGGCGCCGAGAAGCCGCGCGAAACCGACCAGTGCCACGACATCACCGTGTATTCCGCGATTGGCCTGGCGGCTGGCGCGTGCTCGGGCAACGGAATCATTCTCGACGTCAAAGACCCCGTGCATCCGAAGCGGCTCGATGCGGTCAACGATCCCAACTATTCTTACTGGCATTCCGCTTCGTTCTCGAACGGCGGCGACAAAGTCGTGTTCACCGACGAGTGGGGCGGCGGCCTCGGAGCGCGCTGCCGCGCCAACGACCCCAACAAGTGGGGTGCGGACGCCATCTTCCGCTTGAAAGACGACAAGCTGACTTTCGCGAACTATTACAAAATGCCTGCCGCGCAGCCGGATACTTCCAACTGCGTGGCGCACAACGGCTCGCTTGTTCCCGTTCCCGGCCGCGACATCGAAGTGCAGGGCTGGTATCAGGGCGGCGTTTCCGTCATGGACTTTACCGACCCCGAGCATCCGCAGGAGATTGCTTACTTCGACCGCGGGCCGATTGATCCCAAGATGCTCGTCCTCGGCGGCGAGTGGTCGGCCTACTGGTACAACGGCTACATCTACGGGTCCGAGATTGCGCGCGGCCTCGACGT
>Ga0079221_10000493_pt1 | contig 11120 bp, 11 predicted proteins | sample GAAS200_FD_75069 | JGI IMG/M metagenome (GOLD analysis project Ga0079221, IMG submission 75069) | Agricultural soil microbial communities from Georgia to study Nitrogen management - GA AS200 | ecosystem: Environmental > Terrestrial > Soil > Agricultural land | place: USA: Georgia | collected... | reverse complement strand
CTTCCGGTAGTTTCTCGATGAGTTGGTCTGCGAAGGCGGTGAAGGCCCCGCCTCCGATCATGATCTGTGCCTTGGGGAATTCCTTTCGGATCAACCAGGGGTAAGACAGGATCGTATAGATGTGGCTGTAGTAGCGGTAGAGCTGCTTCAGCCCCGCGAATGAAGCAGCGACTCGCTTGATGGGATTGCTCGCGAAATAAAAATTGAACGCATGTTCCAGCGATGAATCGCCCTCGTGGGGCGAAAAGATTTGAATATCGCGCCAAGAGAAGCAGACCAGGTCCGGTTTGAAGTCGGTCGCGGCATCTCGTATCGCCTGGCTCCGTTGCGAAACTGGATACAGCGACAGATCGAGAATACGCTGACGCACCTCCGGCTTGCGCCGATGGATGAAGTCCGCCAAGTAGGTCACCCCAATGGGATAGACCGTCTTGCAGGGGAGGAAGATGTAGAGAATGGAGTTCATCGCACGTTCATTTCACCGCGACATGGATCGCGACAATCCCGCCGGTCAAATTTTTATACGACACCTGACTGAACCCTGCCTCGCGAAGGACTTCGCAAAGTCGTTCCTGATCAGGAAACGTGCGGATCGAGGCAGGCAAATATGCGTACACGCCGGTGGTATCGTGGGCGACTTTCGTGCCGATCCAGGGCAGCAACCTGAACGAATACCAGTCATAGAGCGCGCGGAGCCAGCCAAAGACCGGACGGGAAAATTCGAGACAGACGAACGTGCCGCCCGGCTTCATCACGCGGCGGATCTCGCCGATGGCCTGAGCGAGGTTCCCGACATTGCGCATGCAGAAGCCGGTTGTGACGGCATCGAACGTATTGTCGTCGAATCCGAGATGCTCCGCGTTGGCTTGCAGGCAGGTGATCTTACCGGTCAGACCCTTGCCATCGACCTTCTTCAACCCTTCGGCCAGCATCGCGTGATTCAGATCTGAAGCGATTACCCGTCCCTTGGCCCCCATACGAGGCTCCACTAACAGCGCAAGATCCGCAGTGCCGGCTCCGACATCGAGCGCCATGCCCTGTTCAACCACCGGAACCAATGCAGCGGTGATGTTCTTCCAACGGTAGTGAAGACCAAAGCTCAACAGGGTGTTGTTCAGATCATACACGCCGGCGATGGCAGTGAACATCCGCTGCACCGCCTGTTCACGTGCGGAACCCGACCACGTCGAAATTGCGCGGGCTTGGGCATCCTGCGTTCGCTGCTCAGGCACAGATTCCCTCATTAAGAGCATGGGCATGGGTGGTAGCACCCGCTTTCTCGCTTTGTCAAGGCAACGAGGCCTGATGTTATAATCTCCATTCTCATGGGCAACTCCATCATCATCAAGGGCGCGCGAGAGCACAATCTCAAGAACATCGACGTCGAGATTCCGCGCGACAAGCTCGTCGTCATCACCGGCCTGAGCGGGTCCGGCAAGTCATCCCTTGCCTTCGATACCATCTATGCGGAAGGGCAGCGACGCTACGTCGAATCGCTGTCAGCCTATGCCCGCCAGTTCCTCGAACAGATGGGGAAGCCGGATGTCGATTCGATCGAAGGCCTCTCGCCCGCCATCTCTATCGAGCAGAAGAGCACCAGTCACAACCCTCGTTCGACCGTCGGCACCGTCACCGAGATCTACGACTATCTGCGCCTGCTGTTCGCGCGTGTCGGGCGACCGTACTGTTTTCAATGTGGCGAGGAAATCACCGCCCAGACGGTGCAGCAGATGGTCGATGCGATTGCCGGGTTAGCCGAAGGCACAAAGTTCCACATCCTTGCGCCGATTGTCCGCGGGCGAAAGGGAGAGTATCGGAAAGAACTGTTGGACATGCGGCAGGCCGGGTATGTACGGGCGCGCATTGACGGCAAGCTGGTCGATCTCGCCGACGACATCGCACTCGATAAGCAAAAGAAACATACGATCGAGATCATCGTCGATCGGCTCGTGATGAAAGCCGGTGATGCCTTGATGCGCCGCCTGGCTGACTCGGTTGAGACCTCGCTGAAGCTGGCAGGCGGCCTTGTCGGTGTCTTAACCGAAGAGGGCAAGACCCTGCTGTTCAGTGAAAAGCTGGCCTGCATTCGCTGCGGTGTGAGTTATCCGGAAATCACGCCCCGCATCTTTTCCTTCAATAGTCCCCACGGCGCTTGTCCCGCCTGCGATGGGATCGGATATGCCGTCACGCCTGGCTGCCCGGAAGAGGAAGACTTCACGCAGCTCGAAGTCTGTGACGTCTGCCATGGCGCGAGGCTCAGACCGGAAAGTCTGTCGGTCAAAATTGCCAAGCAATCGATTGCCGAAGTCACGCGTCAATCGGTCAGGGCGGCCGCCGATTTCTTCGGGACGTTAAAATTCACCGAGCGCGAAATGGTGATTGCCCATCGGATCTTGAAAGAAATTCGTGAGCGGCTCGGGTTTCTCGTGAACGTGGGGCTCGATTACCTCACCCTTGATCGAGCGGCGGCAACGTTATCCGGCGGTGAGGGCCAGCGCATCAGATTGGCGACGCAGATCGGTTCCGGTCTCGTCGGCGTCCTCTACATTCTCGATGAGCCTTCGATCGGACTCCATCAACGGGACAATCGTCGATTGCTGCAGACCCTCCTGAGACTCCGGGATCTCGGCAATACGGTGGTCGTCGTCGAGCATGATGCGGAAACCATGATGGCTGCGGACTACATTCTCGACATGGGGCCGGGGGCCGGGTCACACGGCGGACACATCATTGCGCAGGGAACTCCGAAACAGGTCATGGGCGATCCCAACTCGCTGACCGGCCAGTATTTGCGCGGTGTCCAAGCGGTGTCGGTACCGCAACGAAAGCGGAAGCCGAAGGGCTTTCTCTCGGTGGTCGACGCGTGGAAGCACAATCTCAAAAACGTGACGGTCAAGATTCCGCTGGGAATGCTCACCTGTGTCACCGGCGTGTCCGGATCGGGCAAGAGCACCCTCGTACTCGAAGTCTTGTTTCATTCGCTCTCGCAGCTCCTCTATCACAAGAAGCCGAAGATCGATGGATGCAAGGACCTTCACGGCGTGTTGGCGCTGGATAAGGTCATCGACATCGATCAATCCCCGATCGGACGGACGCCCCGGTCGAATCCGGCGACCTATACAGGGTTGTTCGGGTACATCCGCGAACTCTACTCCAATCTTCCGGAGTCGCGCGTGCGTGGCTACAAGCCGGGCCGGTACAGCTTCAACGTCAAAGGTGGCCGGTGCGAAGCCTGCCAGGGCGACGGCCTCATTAAAATCGAAATGCATTTCCTGCCCGACGTCTATGTCACCTGCGAAGTGTGCAAGGGGCAGCGGTACAACCGGGAGACGATGGAAATTTTGCACAAAGGCAAGAGCATCGCCGATGTGCTCAATATGACGGTGGACGATGCGCTGGAATTTTTCGAACACATTCCACTGATCAAGGCCAAGCTTCAGACGCTGCACGACGTCGGTCTGCATTATGTGAAGCTTGGCCAGTCGGCGACGACATTGTCCGGCGGGGAGGCGCAACGGGTGAAACTCTCTCGCGAGCTCTCGAAGCGTGCCACCGGGAGGACCTTATATATTTTAGACGAACCCACCACCGGTCTTCACTTCGCCGATGTACAGCGACTGCTCGATGTGTTGGACCGATTAGTTGAAGCCGGCAATACGGTGCTCGTGATCGAACATAATCTCGACGTCATCAAAAATGCCGATTGGATCATCGATCTTGGTCCGGAAGGCGGGGATCGCGGCGGTGAAATTGTCGCGGAGGGCCCGCCCAAAGACATTGCGAAGTCGAAGCGGTCATATACGGGGCAGGTGTTGAAAGAGGCGGGGTTGGGGTGACGGATGGGTACGCGAGGTGGTAGGGGGTTGTGTTGCTGACCAGCACGACCGTCCTCGCACCCACGTGGTGTGGGGACCCCGCTGTGGGCGCTCGGGCTCCCAGGTCAGCGCCACCCGCTAAGTTCCGACTCATCCTTCCAGCCAAGAGAAAAGGTGAGAGCGCTGAAGGTGCTAGTGGCCCTCAGCCGACTCACCACTATAATCAAATAACCAAGGAGGGCCATGCGCACGATCCTGCTGTTGACTATTTCCAACATCTTTATGACTTTTGCCTGGTATGGGCACCTGAAATACAAGGATACGCCCCTCTGGATCGCGATCCTCGTGAGCTGGGGGATCGCGTTTGTCGAATACTGCTTTCAGGTGCCGGCGAATCGGATCGGGCACTATGATTTCACCGCCGCGCAACTGAAAACGATTCAGGAGGTCATTACTCTCGTCGTGTTTTGTGTCTTCTCTGTCTTGTACCTGAGGGAACCGCTGAAATGGAATTACCTCGTCGGATTCGGCATGATGGTCGGCGCGGTCTTTGTGATCTTCAAAGAGTGGTGACGGGACTGAGACTCACTCACGAAGAACCATTCTGTCCTGAAGAATGGACAACTTGTCCCCTTTTCCAGCATCCCCGCTTTCATGCCAATGACCCTCCGTACAAAGAAACATCTGAGTGTCAACCTTTGTTGAGCTGTGATCGCCTCCCAAGTGCGTAGAACGCCGATCTCTGCGTCAGGCCCGCCGTTTGCTTATACCAACTTCTGTCAAAAGCAACCTAAGAGTTTCGGCAGCACAATGTCCAAACGGTAATGTCCAAACGGTATTGAGCGGTTCGAGAAGAAGGAAACCGCTTTCTACCGAAAGGAGGAGTGATGGGAACCATCATGTTTCGTCGCGTGGTCGTCGGTTGTGGAATCGTCGTTATCGGATTGAGCCTTGCCGCGTGCAACACCACCAAGGCGACTATCGACACGACAGTCAAGTTCTTCTCGAGCACATCTCCGGATTCCATGTTTACGGCGGACGGAATGGTCGAGCAGAATCAAAAGATCAATCTGTTTGCGGGAGTGGCCTACGAGAATCTGCGCCAGGAAGCCGCGGCCGGGAGCGGGCAATATGTCACATCGCTGGCCGTGTTGTACGGTGTGCCCGTTACAAAACGTGCGGACTTTGGGCGGGTGCTGCAACAACGGCATGCGGAATTGTTTACCGCAGACCTCAACGAAGACAATCGTGCGCATCTCAAGATGGTCAGCACGCTGAACCGACTCCTCGCTAGCGAGGCCTCGCTGATTCAGTAAAAGCGCTGAAGTCAAAAAGACGGAGGGATACATGGGCACAATGGGAAAGGGTTTTATTTTATGGCTTCTTGGTGTTCCAGTGAGCGTCCTGGCCTTGCTGTGGTTTCTGGGGTTTCTCCGATAATGTGACGTTCCTTGGCTCCGGGACAACACCTTCCCAATCTCGGTGATCGAATCGACAAGAATTGCCTGCGGTAGCTGAGTCTTCCCCGCCCTTGCAGTGGATCGGGGTCCCCCATACAATGCGCCTTCTATCGGAGGACCGATGCCACGCAAGGCGCCCTCATCGTCGAATCGCACACCCACGGCCAGATCGGAGAGCGCCGAGGACTTCGAAAAACTCGGCGTCTTCTACCTTGGCCGGCCATACGATCTCGCGGCCAAGCAGGCGAAGCCTGGCTGGCTGCTCTATGATTCCAAAGATCTGGTGACCCACGCCGTCTGTGTCGGCATGACGGGCAGCGGTAAGACCGGTCTCTGTCTCTCGCTCCTGGAAGAGGCAGCCATCGACAATATCCCCGCCATCATCATCGATCCCAAGGGCGATCTCGGCAATCTGCTCCTGACGTTTCCAAGCCTCAAAGGTGAAGACTTTCAACCATGGATCAATGAAGACGACGCCCGCAAGAAGGGCCTGTCGTCTGCTGACTACGCCAAGGCGCAGGCAGAACTCTGGACAAAGGGCTTGGCTGATTGGCAGCAAGATGGCTCGCGCATTCAACGTCTGCGCGATGCTGCGGACTTCGCCATCTACACACCTGGCAGCAATGCCGGCTTGCCGGTCTCCATTCTGAAATCTTTCGACGCGCCGGCGGCCGACGTTCTGGGCGATGCGGAGCTGCTTCGCGAGCGGATTGGTACGACCGTGACCGGTTTGCTCGGTCTGCTCGGCGTTGAAGCCGATCCCATTCAAAGCCGCGAACACATCCTGCTTTCGACGATCCTCGACCAGGTCTGGAAGAAGGAAGAAGCTCTCGATCTCGCGGCCTTGATCCAAGCCATTCAGTCGCCGCCGGTCTCGAAGATCGGCGTCATGGATGTGGATTCCTTCTTCCCGTCGAAAGACCGGTTCGCGCTGGCCATGAAGCTCAATAACTTGCTTGCGGCTCCCGGATTTCAGGCTTGGCTGGAAGGGGAAGCACTTGACGTGCAGCAGCTACTCTATGCGTCGACCGGAAAGCCTCGGCTGGCCATCTTTTCCATCGCCCATCTGAACGATGCGGAGCGGATGTTCTTTGTCACTCTGTTGCTGAGTCAGATGGTCGGTTGGATGCGGGCGCAGTCCGGTACGACCAGCCTTCGTGCAATCCTCTATATGGACGAAATCTTCGGCTACCTCCCGCCGGTGGCCAATCCGCCGTCCAAGCTTCCATTGATGACCTTACTCAAACAAGCGCGTGCGTTTGGGCTTGGCGTGGTCCTCGCCACGCAGAACCCCGTTGATCTCGATTACAAAGGTTTGGCCAATACTGGTACCTGGTTTATCGGGCGATTGCAGACGGAACGAGACAAGGCACGGGTGCTCGAAGGGTTGGAAGGGGCATCCGCCAGTGCCGGGAAGAAGTTCGACAAGGGACGAATGGAACAGACACTGGCAGGCCTCGGCAGCAGAATCTTCCTGATGAATAACGTGCATGAAGACGAGCCGGTCGTGTTCGAATCCCGCTGGTGTCTGTCCTATCTGCGCGGTCCTCTGACGAGAACGCAGATCAAGACCTTGATGGACCCGCAACGCGCAGCCCATACGTCGATGGCCCCTACGTCATCCGCGGCCAAGCCGGAAAAGAGTGTCAAGGGCGGCGCCCGTCCCATGTTGCCTCCCGATGTGCCGCAGTATTTCGTGCCCATTCGGGGGACCAAGCCGGCCGGCAGCGAACTCGTCTATGCACCCATGTTGCTGGGGTCATCGCAAATCCGTTTTACCGACAGCAAGAGTGCGATTGATACGATGCAAGACATCAATGTGCTGGCGACGATTACTGAAGGAGCCGTGGCTGTCGATTGGGACCATGCCGGGACTGCCGAATTGGCCCTTAGCGATTTAGAACAGACCCCGGAGAACGGCGCGCAGTTCCTCTCGCTTCCCTCCAGTGCAGGCAAAGCGAAAAGTTACGAAGGATGGAATAAGGATTTTGGAGGCTGGCTGTTCCGGACTCAAAAGGTGGAACTGTTGAAGAGCCCGAGCACGAAGGAAGTGTCAAAGCCCGGTGAGTCCGAACGGGACTTCCGCATTCGTCTACAGCAGTCCGGTCGGGAACAACGAGATAAGGGGGTCGCATCCCTTCGACAAAAATACGCACCGAAGATTGCCGGCCTGCAAGATAGAGTCAGGCGAGCGGAGCAGCAGAAGGAGAAGCAACAGGCGGAATCCCGGTCCAGTCAAATGCAGGCAGCGATTTCCGTCGGCGCTTCCATCCTCGGCGCCTTCTTGGGCCGGAAAACGATCAGCGCGACGAACATAGGCCGAGCGACGACTGCGATTCGCGGGGCTGGTCGGGTGATGAAGGAGTCTCAGGAAGTGAGTCTGGCGGAAGAGAACGTAGCGGCGTTGCAGAAGCAATTGGCCGATCTCGAAGCGCAGTTCAAATCTGAAAGCGAGGCGTTAACGGCAGCGACCGATCCACTGAATGAAAAGCTGGACACCATTTCCATCAAACCGACCAAAGGCAACATTGCCGTGAAGCTCGTGGCGCTGGCCTGGACGCCGCACTGGCGATCCTCGAACGGCGCCATGACTCCTGCCTGGACATAACGCAATCCCTTGACAAATCAATTTTAGTTGATATATCTTTTGGCATGGCTGGAACGTCATCAGCAGATCTGACTCGATCGGCCGCCGTCTTTCATGCGCTCTCCGATGAAACGCGACTGGATATTCTCGCTCGACTCCGGGATGGCGAACAATGCGTCTGTGAGCTCACGGATACCTTGAAGGCTGCGCAGTCGCGCCTGTCGTTTCATTTAAAGGTGCTTAAGGATGCAGGACTGATCCGCGATCGAGCCGAAGGACGATGGGTGTACTACGCACTCAATGAAGGGGCATTGGAAGAGGTGGAAGAATTGATTCGCACATTCAAGAAAGCAGCCAAGGCCGGCCGCTCCGCAAATGGGTGTTGTTAATTTTTTTTGGCTGCGATAGATCAACGCTTTTTGATGGGAGGTGTCGCATGAGGAACAAAGATGAGTTGAAGGAATTCGTGAAGGCCGAGTATGGCCAAGCTGCCGTCCAGGCCAAGCAGGGACGAAGTCGGTCTTGCTGTGGAACTGGCTCGGCCGTTGAGACGGGACACCTTGATCCGATTACGTCGAATCTCTACGAAGCACACGACATGGCGGTGCTGCCTGAAGCGGCTGTCCGTGCGTCGCTGGGCTGCGGAAACCCGACAGCGCTGGCCACCATCCAACCGGGGGAAACGGTCCTCGACCTGGGGTCTGGAGGCGGCATTGACGTCTTGTTGTCTGCGCGGCGTGTCGGCCCGACTGGCAAGGTCTATGGCTTAGACATGACCGATGAGATGTTAGAACTGGCGCGAGCTAATCAAGCACAGGCAGGCATCAGCAATGTTGAATTCCTCAAAGGCGACATGGAACACATCCCGTTGCCGAACGAGTCGGTGGACCTCATCATTTCTAACTGTGTGATCAATCTTTCTCCGGACAAGGATCTGGTGCTGGCCGAGGCCTTTCGGGTACTGAAGCTGGGAGGACGGTTAGGGGTCTCGGATATCGTGATCCGAGGTCGAATGCCGGCTGAAGTTCGGCACAATGTGGAACTCTGGGCCGGCTGTGTGGCGGGCGCCTTGGAGGAATCCGAGTACATTGCCAAGTTACGAGAGGCCGGCTTTGAAGAGGTGTCGATTGAACCGACGCGCGTCTATACCGCCGCTGACGCTCGGGAATTTCTGATGGGGGCTGGTCTCGACGCGGAAGCCATCGCCCCGACAATCGACGGCAAATTGATGAGCGGCTTCGTGCGCGCAGTCAAACCCGCGAAATCACAGTCGTGCTGCAGCCCCACATGCTGTTCGTGAAGGCAGAAAGCAGCGAACAACACTAACCATGGACCTCGCAGTCTCGTCGTCGGTTCCTGTCACGAAGAAACGTCTCAATCCGTTCGAGCGCTATCTGACCGTCTGGGTCGGATTGTGTATCGTGGCCGGGGTGCTGATCGGTCAACGCTTTCCGGCCCTTGTCGCGACCATGCGCGGGTGGGAGTTCGGAGAGGGCAGCCATATCAATCTGCCGATCGCCGTGCTCATCTGGCTCATGATTATTCCCATGATGATGAAAGTAGACTTCCGTTCGCTCCAACATGTCGGTCGCCGGCCGCAGGGACTCTTTGTCACACTGGCGGTGAACTGGCTGGTCAAGCCCTTCTCGATGGCCTGCTTGGCCTGGGTCTTCTTTCGAGTGGTGTTTGCCGATTGGCTGACGCCGGCCGAGGCGGACCAATACATTGCGGGATGCATCATTTTAGCGGCCGCTCCTTGTACCGCAATGGTCTTTGTCTGGAGCTACCTCACGGACGGAGATGCCGCTTATACCCTCGTCCAAGTCTCGGTGAACGATCTCATCATGCTCGTGCTGTTTGCACCCATCATCAGTCTGCTCGTGAACGGCGCGTCATCTCTCGAAGTGCCTTTCGCGGTCCTGCTGTACTCGGTGGTAGCCTTCATTGTGATCCCTCTGGTTGCCGGAGTGGTGTTGCGCGTCTGGCTGATCAGGCAATATGGGCAACGGTGGTTCGAGCAGGATTTCCTGCCTCGCTTCTCTCCGGTGACGATCGCTGCCCTCCTCATGACGCTGGTGTGCATCTTTGCGTTTCAAGCCGACAACATCATTGCCAAACCCTGGCATGTGGCTCTGATTGCGATTCCGATCCTGTTCCAGGTGTACATGAATGCCTTCCTCGCCTATGGTGCGATGCGATGGCTGCGAGTCCCTTATGGGGTGGCTGCGCCCGGAGCCCTTATCGGGGCGAGCAATTTCTTTGAACTGGCCGTGGCTACCGCGATTGCGCTCTTCGGACCCGAATCGGGAGCTGCGCTCGCGACGGTGGTCGGAGTGTTGGTCGAAGTGCCGGTGATGTTGTCAGTGTGCCACTTTTGCAACATGACCCATCAACGGTTCCCGGAAGAGCCAACGCCGATTCTGCGCACGTCGTGAGATGCAAGGGCCATGATCAAAAACCAAGTCCTGTTTTTATGCACTGGTAATTCCGCCCGGAGCCAGATGGCCGAGGCTTTGCTCCGGTTGATCGCCGGTAATTATTTTGAGGCGGCTAGTGCAGGTACGCATCCGGTTGGGATGAATCCGATGACCATTGAGGTCATGAAGGAGCTCGGGATTGATATGACCCATCATCGGTCAAAGCATGTACAGGAATTCGCCGGCCAGGCGTTCGACTATGTCGTCACGGTCTGTGATCGAGCAAAGGAGACCTGTCCGATTTTCCCGACGGCATCCCATGTTCTCCATTGGAGTTTTGATGACCCCGCGGCAGCACCTGAGGCTCAACGTCGTCAGGTGTTCCGGCAGATACGTGATGAAATTTCCGGCAGGATCCGTCACTTCATACAGGAGGAAACATTCTCTTCCCAGCATGCTGAACTGTAATACCTTTCCGACTAACGACCTCCACCCATAAGTACCCGCGCATTCCCCCACCGGCCGGATGCAGGCCGTTGCTGCTAGAACTGTTATCTAAAATGGAAAGACAGAACCCGACGTTACGCGCCCTGACCGGAGCGGAACTGTTCGAAGAGCAATTCCGCTTCCCCGGTGGGATTGGTAATGGGACGGCTGAAGACTTTGTCGGCGATATGGAAGCCGAGCGCCCGATACGATTCGAACTGAGACTCATCGAAAAACTGATCTGCGGTTGGTTCATGCGGGAACTCGTCGTGGCAGCTGGCATACTCGGTGACGTCCGCAGGTTCGTTTCCTGTGAGTGAAGGCTTCAAGTAGATCAACAGCCCTGGTGGCGCCT
>Ga0079221_10000492_pt1 | contig 11123 bp, 10 predicted proteins | sample GAAS200_FD_75069 | JGI IMG/M metagenome (GOLD analysis project Ga0079221, IMG submission 75069) | Agricultural soil microbial communities from Georgia to study Nitrogen management - GA AS200 | ecosystem: Environmental > Terrestrial > Soil > Agricultural land | place: USA: Georgia | collected... | reverse complement strand
TTCGCGCTCAGGAGTGCTCACGCGCGTCCCTCCGCGACAAGCTCGGGCTTCAGCAATTCCTCAGCAGTCGGCTTGCGATACAGAATGCAATCGTTCAGCACGATCGCCTGAAACTTTACCGGCATTTTCGAAAGCGATTCCGAGTGCCCCAGGAAAAGGTACCCGCCTGGCTCGAGAGTCTCGTAGAAACGCTGCACCACGGCGCGGCGGCGCTCCTCGGAAAAATAGATCAGCACGTTCATGCAAAAAATCGCGTCCATGCGTCCGAGATAGACGGGAGACGCCAAATTCATCTGCGCGAACGAAACCATCTTCCGCAGTCTTGGCTTGACCTGTTGTCCGCCTTCGACGGCGGAAAAATGGTTGGCGAGCTGCTTCTCGCTCACGCTGGCGATGCTGCGCCCCGCATAGACGCCGCGCTCCGCGTGCTTCAATGACTGCCGGCCGACGTCAGTCGCCAGAATTTCCACGTTCCAGGAGTCCGCGAACGAAAGGGAATCCGCGATGGTGATAGCGATGGAATAGGGCTCTTCGCCCGTGGAGCAGCCTGCGCTCCAGATACGCAGCGATCTTGGGTTCTTCCAGAACTTCTTGACGTGCAGCTCGGGAAGAACGCGCTTTTCAAAAGCTTCGTACACACCGGGATAGCGGAAGAAACTGGTTTCCTGCGTCAGCAATCTTTCGAGAAGGGCTTCGTACTCCACGTTGGACTTGCGCATGTTCCGCAGCAAATCCGTCCCGCTCCGAAGTCCCTTGGCGCGCAGGTGTTCGCGCACACGCGTGGAGAAGAACCGCTCACGCGATTCATCGAAGCAAATCCCCGTCCGCTCTTCGATTAGCATGCGGATCTCACTCAATTCGTGTTCGCTCAGCCCGTGGCCTGTTCCCTGGCGCTCGCTCATCGTTTTCCCGTCTGCTTTTTAGGCTACGCGCTCACCTGCTTCGCATAGCAGGCAAGGGAGTAGACGACTAACGAACTGCTCCCGCTGGGACGGGCCGATCTGTCGCTGCTGGTTCCGGGGCTATCGGCGAAAGTTTTGACCCCGCACGGAACTGCGCCAACGCTTCGTTCAACTGGTCCGAGAGTTTGACGAGCTGGCTCACCGTGGCCACCGTGCCGCGCGTTCCTTGCGACGTCTGCCTCGTAATGTTCGAAATGATTTGCATTGCGTGCGCCACGCCTTCTGTTCCGCGCACCTGCTGCTTGGAAGCCAGGGAAATTTCCTGGACGAGTTCCGCCGACTGGCGGACGACATTCGAAATGGCGTCGAGCGCGCGTCCCGCCTGATCGGCCAGCGAGGCGCCGCCTTCCACTTCCTTGGTGCCTTCCTCCATGACCACCACAGCCTCGTTCGTTTCGGCCTGAATCGCCTTGATCAGGGCTGCGATGTCTTTTGTGGCGCTGCGGCTGTGTTCCGCCAGCTTGCGGACTTCGTCGGCGACGACCGCGAATCCGCGGCCAGCGTCTCCGGCGCGCGCAGCTTCGATGGCGGCGTTCAACGCCAGCAAGTTGGTCTGCTCCGTGATGTCGTTAATCACGTTGATGATTTCCGAAATTTCCAGCGAACGATCGCCGAGGGACTTGATCTTCTTCGCCGTGGCCTGCACCGAAGCGCGAATGCGCTGCATGCCTTCTAGCGTATCGCGGACGGCGCGGTTGCCTTGTTCGGCGGCGTCAAGAGCCCGGCGCGCCGCTTCGGCGCTGGCTTCCGCGTTGTTGGACACCTGCTTCATCGAGACCGTCAGCTCTTCGACGGCGCTCGAGGTGTTGGTGATTTCCTGGTCTTGCTGGGTCGCGCCGGCTTGCATTTCGTCCGCGGCCACAAGAATGTTGTTCGAGCAGGCGGTGACTTCCATGGCCGCTTTGCGCACGCGCTCAAGAACTTTGGTGAAGTTGTCGAGCATGTAGTTGATGGAGTCGGTGACGTTGCCGAGCTGGTCGTTGGTGACCTTGCCGCGGAGCGTCAAGTCGCCGCGTGCCACCTGGTTGATGACCGTCAGCAAGTCCGTGATGTTCTTTTGCAGCGAGTCGGTAATGTCTTGGTTGCTCGTTGCCTTGGAAACCTTGGCCACCGCGCGATTCAGGTTGTCCGCGATGTAGCCCAGCTCATTCGTGGCATTGACCTCGGCGCGTGCCCGCGGATCGCCCGCGGCCAGTCGCTCGGAGAACTCCGCAAGAGCCTGCACCGGCCCGAGCAGCGCCCCAAAGCGCCATGCCAAGATCACGGACATGATGAGCGCAACCATGAGCGCTCCGACCACGCCGGGAGAGCTAAAATCGAAGCCAGTGGCTTCGCCTGCCTTTTTTCCGGCACTGAACGCCAGTCCCAGAACGACAAAAAACGCCAAGCCGTTCAGGAAGACCAGCGCCCAGATTGTCGAACTCAGTCGCGATTTCATACCACCCTCCAAATCCTTTCAACGGAGTCCGCGCCATCTATCGGCGCCTCTCCAAAAAACTCAAATGCTGGGTCCCGGAAACACCTCAAGCAGCCGGCGCAGGTCGATGACCAGCGCGAGCCGGTCGTCGTGCCGCAGCATACCAATGCAATGCGGCACGTTTTCGGGTGCCTGCTCGAGAAAATCTTCGTTCTTCACGGAATAAGTCCCAATCACTTCGTCCGATGCAATCCCGATGCGCACGTCTTCTTGATGGTTCTCGGTGCGCAAGGAAGCGACCACCACATGTTTCGGAAGCAAGCCGGGCCGGCGGCCTTCTGTAATGGCGATGTCGATCAACGCCACAATCACTCCGCGCAAATTGAAAATTCCGAGCAGGTACGCCGGGCTCATCGGTAGTTTCGTCACCAGCGGCCATTCCAGCACTTCTTCGACGTCCAGCACCGGAAGGCAAAACCGTTCGCGCCCGCTGCGGAATACGCAAAACTGCGATTCCGGAGGCCGGTCTTCGATCGGTCCAAGCGCTTCCAACAGTTCGCCGGTATCAGCGTCTGCCGGAAGAGGCTCAAGATGAAAATCGTCGCTCATTGCCTGCTCATTCTCCGAAAGCCATTAAACGAACCGCCGAACTGCGCGAAGCAGCTCGTCGCGGGTAAACGGCTTGGTTACATAGCCGTCCGCGCCTTGCTGTTCTCCCCAAAACTTGTCACTCGCCGAAGATTTGGAAGTCACCATAATCACCGGTATAGAATTGAACTCCGCGCTCCCTTTCAGGTCCCGACAAACCTGGTATCCATTGCGATCCGGCATCACGATATCCAGCAAGATCACGCTGGGCCGCTCGTGTGCAATAGCTTCCTCCACGCGCTTGGGGTCGTTCAGCCCCACGGGCCAATAGCCCTCTTTTTCCAAAAGGCTTTGCATCAGCTTGATTTCGGCCGGCGAGTCATCAACGATTAAGACCTTTTTTTGCACAGCCGTAGTCTCCCCATACTTCTCCACAGCGAAGAGGTGCACGTCAGCAGCCAGCTTCGGGGTTCTCTGTTGGATTGTGTCGTGTGATGCTAAGTCTTTATTTCTGAACGGGTTTCAGCGAGAAACTGAGGATTCAGTGGCGCTGCGAGATCGGCGAATCTGTCTCCTCCGTCTCAGCTTGAGAAGCATTCTCAGCCTCTTGCATCTCCGAAGCCAGCGATGAGAAACGCTGCATGACTTCGTTGATCCGCAAAGCCATGCTGTGAATGGTCTTGATCTGCGCCAGCGATTGCGACGAGAGTTGCCCCGGTTCCAGCAAAAGCAGTTCTGCGTTCCCCAGCATGGAGGTAAGCGCATTATTGACGCTGTGCTTCATCTCCAGCATGTAGCGGCCTAGTGTGGCGTGATTTTCGTTCTTGGCAGCGGCGCGCTCAGCTTGCCGAGCCAGCCGCGCCGCTTCGACGCGGCGCAACGATTCACCCGCCACCAGCAGAAGGGTTTGCGCCCAATCTTCGCGCAGCGGCACGTGGACCAGCCTCGGGTATTTGGTTCGCAACTGCCCAAATTCCTTGGAATCCGCGGGAGCGCACAAGATGACCGCTGTGGCGGGATCGAGTGACCGGAGCACGCTTGAGAGTTTCCCGTCACGCACCGGGCCTACCACCACCAAGTCACGTGCCGGCGTTTGTTGTTCGCTCCACAAATCGCTAGTCAGGACCGTAACTACGGGGGCCTGACGCTCCGCTTGCCAGCAAGCCGTCAACAACCGGGCAAATTCGGTTTCGTCAGTGAGTATGACTACGTTGGCGTGTCGCAAAGAGAGCCCGCTCCAGGGTTTTTTTGTCAAAGCAAAATCAGACTGCTACAGCCGTTACAGCTTGTCCGCTTCGTCCAACGTCGAGAGCAAACGCTTGGTGCTGATGCCGAGATTTACCGCTGCTTCCGTATCCTTTGCCTGCTTGGCCACGTCCACTCGCTCTTGTAACCGGGTTACTTCCACGCGCGCCATATTCATAGCCCGGTCGAGGGAAGTGGCGTTTCCCGTTTCCTTGGCGGATTCCATCGCCGCGGCTACCAGCACTCGGGCAACAACGGCGCGCCGCACATCTTCAGCCGATGGCCCGTCTTCACTCACGAACGCCGTCACTTCCCAGGACGACATCAGAATGCGGGCGCCACCGACCTTTACCGTGGTCATGGACCGACCGCGGGAAGGAGGCGTGGCGATCAGCTGCTCCCAGATTTGCTCCATGCAGGTTTCAAAATCGAGCGCCGCTCCCGGTTCAACCTCCGCAGTGCCCGCGGCCTTCGACACACCTTTCCCTTTGCCTTTGGGACTTGAATCTTTGGGTGCCAGCGCAGTCTTCTTTGCAGTCAAACTCGGCTTCAAAGCCTCGACCGGCGCTTTTTTGGAGCCGTTCTGTGCGGAGCTTGCCGCTTTTGCAAGGGCTTGTTCCACGTCATCCCGCAATCCCAGCAGGTTTTCGAAGGCCTGGTTGACGGTTCTTTCGGTGTACTCTTGCTGGAAAGGCTGTTTCCACTCGTCCGCAATCTTCCGGATCTTGTTTAGTGGCTCGCCTCCCACCAATCCCGCATGGTGACATTCGATGGTTCGAACGCCCGCGGCCTGTAGCTGGTCCACGGCCGCGCGGATGGAGATCAAGTCCGCATGCATCAATTCGATTAGCGTCCTGCGCAGAAGAAAATTAAACCGGATAAACGCAAGCAGGGCTGCCGGGTCATAAAACATTCCGCCGGCCGATTCTTTTACTTTCCGGCCTTCCACGATGAAGGTGGTCTTCAGGATCTCCCTCAAGCTACGGAAGCCGCGCAGTGCTGTAATCATTTTTTCGAGCGGGGCGCACCAATCCAGCGGCGTGGGATCCACCTCACCAAGCACCGGCTGCATCACCTGGGCCACGTCGCCAAGCTCAATCTGCTTGTGGTAGATCTTCGGAGGCACTTCCAACGCAAAGTATTGCGCCAACATGAAATCAATCTTGTCGCGGTCCACGTTGCTTTTCTTGGTCTTCCGCAGATGCCTCGCAATCAGCGCGCGCAGCCCGCTCTCGCTATCGTTCAGCGTGGTCATCTGCAGGAGGTGGCGAAGGTGGTGAACCATCACTTGCTGGTCCATGCCGTCCAGCCATTCGTGCGCATCGCTGAAGAGCTCGATGTCCGGCTTTTCGGGCAGATTGCGCTTGGCTAGCGGAGAGGGGATATCGATTTCAAGCTGCTTGGCCAGGGCCAGGTAAATCGGGAATACCTCGCGCGCCTCTTTCCACTGCACCATGCGAGGATTCTCGGGCCGCTTAGGCGCTGGAATATTCAGGGTTGTAGTCGTCTTGTTCACGGTCGTTTCATCACCCAGTCGCAGGGCCCTTGCAAAAACCGTACGGCCACTGCTTTGCGTCCTTCGTGGTACTGCACGGCATCAACGGTGGCCTCCGACTGAAAACCCTGTGGCCTTGCCTCGAGCCGCACCCGGTCGCCGAATTCCAGCGGCAGCGTCGATAGAAAGATAGCGTGGTGCCCGCTGCTGAACTCGACGATCGTCGCCTCCCGCAAATTCGTGCTCCCGCCCCGGGGTGATGTCACTTGTACCGGGACGCGCACGGCGCTGGCCTGCGGGAAGAATCGCGCCAGCTGCTCCGCGCAGCTTCTTTCATTGGCTACCAGTGCCGAACCGCCGGTTCTTCCCACTTCGCCTCACTGCTTTGCGCTTGAATCCACCTGTCGCAACGAGCCCAGAGACACTTCTCGCTTCAACAGGCACAGACTTCCGCTGACAAACGTGCACGCCGCCAGCCAAAGAATTCCAAAGATAATCCTTGGTGAAGGTGCAGAAACAGAAGGACTTAGGATTTCTCAGCAGAGGTGCGACGGTTCAACTGTCTCACCCTGAAACGATGCCGTCTCAGCAGTTAACGGAGACAGCTTTCTCGAACATGTTTCATGAGACGGCTGGGCGGCTACGACGGTTGCGAAGGTTCGGCGTCTCCGCCGCCGTCGCTCCCTTTCAGTGGGATGTTGTAGCGCTTCAATTTGCGATAGAGCGTAGCGCGGCTGATGCCAAGCATTTTTCCCGCTAGCGCTTTGTCGCCATGAGCCTGTTCAAACACGCGAAGAATGGTCACGCGCTCCATCTCCGCAAGGGCTGTCGTGGAAAGGGAGCTTGTTTCTGCTGCGCGGGGTGACCCCGTCTCCGCCTGCTCGCTTCGGATTGCAGGAGGAAGATCGGCCACGTCAATGGTCAATCCGTCGCCGAGCGTCACCGCGCGGGCAATGCAGTTTTCCAGTTCTCGTACGTTGCCGGGCCAATCGTATTGCAGGAGACTCTTCATCGCCGCCGGTGTTACGTGAATCTGCGACCCCTTCGCGTAGCGGTCCAGGAAATGATGCACCAGCACGGGGATATCGGAGCGGCGGTCCCGCAGGGGAGGGATGTGAACGGTCACCACATTCAGCCGGAAATACAAATCCTTTCGAAACGTGCCCGCGCGGTAAGCGGCTTCCAGATCACGATTGGTTGCCGCGATGACCCGCACATCCACGGTTTCCCGCTCGTTGCTGCCCACGGGACGAACTTCCTTCTCTTGCAGCACACGCAACAACTTGGCTTGCATCTCCAACGGAAGCTCGCCGATTTCGTCGAGGAAGATGGTACCCCCGTTGGCCGCCTGAAACAGGCCCGCTTTCGATTTGGTCGCGCCGGTGAATGCACCCTTTTCGTACCCGAAAAGCTCACTTTCCATCAGCGTGGGAGCCAGCGAGCCGCAATCCACGGCCACAAAGGGCGTCTGGGCCATCGAGCCGCGAAAATGAATCGCCCGCGCCACCAGTTCCTTGCCGGTGCCGCTTTCGCCCGAAACTAATACCGGGGTCCGCGTATCTTTGAGCCGCAGAATCATGCGCAAGACGTCCTGAATGTGCGCCGAAGTGCCGATTATGCCGTCGAGCTTGTCTTCCGTGGTCACACGTTCGCGCAGAAACTCGTTTTCCGTGACCAGATGAACCTTCTCCGCCATGCGTTGCAACAGCAAGCGCATTTTCTCCACGCGAAACGGTTTTTCGATGTAGTCGTACGCCCCCAACTTCATCGCATCCACGGCTGACTCAATCGAGCCATGTCCCGTCATGATGGCGATCTCGGTGTGCGGCAGCAGTCTCTTCGTTTGCTTGAGCAGCTCGACGCCGGACATCGCCGGCAGCTTCAAATCCGTGAGAATAAGGTCTGGCGCATCCGATTCCAGCCTTCCGAGCGCGGCTTCAGCGCTTTCCGCTTCCATGCAGACGTAACCCAGCGTATTGCCGATGGTCATGCACAACCGGCGGATGCTCTGCTCGTCATCCACAACCAGTAACCGAGTTTTCATCTCTTCGCTCATGGTTTTCCGAAAGTTTTCTCCACCGTGGCAATCAGTTGCTGCACGCGAAACGGTTTCTCAATGCAAGGCGTGCCACTTTGTGCCAGAAAGGTCTGGGTTTCGCTGTTTGCCGTGTCCCCGCTAATCAAAATGATCCGCGATTTCAGTTCCGGCCGGTTCTTCTGAATCCACTCGTGCACGTCAGCTCCGTTTACTGCACCCGGCATTCGAATGTCGGAAATTACGCCCGCATACTTCCCGCTTGAAAGCTGCTTCAATCCCTCTTCACCGGAAGAAGCATCCACCACCGTGTAGCCGCGCCGCTGCAGCGCCGCCCGCAAAAACGCAATTACCGAAGGTTCATCTTCAATCAATAAAATCGGCGGTTTGGCGGAAACTGCCGGCTGCGCGCTCATCGCCCGGCCTCCTTGGCAGCCGCTGCGGCCAGTGCGCTCTCCGTTGCCACTGGAATCCGCACCACGAACGTGCTTCCCATGCCGTCTTCATTGTTCCAGCACTGAATCTCTCCGCCATGCGCGCGTACAATCCCGTAGCAGATACTCAGCCCAAGCCCAGTGCCTTTGCCCGCCTGCTTCGTCGTGTAGAACGGATCGAAAATCCGCTGCGTGTCCGTGATTCCGGTGCCGTTGTCACTGATCGCCACTTCAATCATTTCGCCCAGCCGCCGCGTCTGAATCTTGATACTCCCGCGCCGCCCAGCCTCCTGCACCGCGTCGTAAGCGTTGTTCAGAATGTTCAGGAACACTTGCTGCATTTGCTGCACGTCGCCCAAAGCGGGCGGAAGCGACTCTTCAAATTCCTCCGTCACTTCCACGCCATGGCTTGCGAAATCATAACTCCGCAGCTTAATGGTTTGCCGCAAAACGGTGTGGACTTGCACCAACTCACGCTGCACCGGCCTCTGCCGCGCAAAGCTCAGCAAATCCTGCACAATATCCTTCGTCCGCTGCGTTTCCTGCAGAATGATTTTCAGATCTTCTTGCGCGGACGCCGGCACGTCCGGATTCTCCAAAAGCAAATCGGTAAACCCAAGAATCGCGGCCAGTGGATTGTTCACCTCATGCGCCACTCCGGAAACCAGTCTCCCGATCGTAGCCATTTTTTCGCTGTGCGCCAGTTTTGCCTGTAGCAGCACGGCGTCAGTAATGTCCGTCATTACCACCACGACGCTGTTCACCGTATTCTGCTCGTCGCGCATCGGGCTCAAGCTAATCGAAAAATGACCCATCGAGCCGTCGCTTCGCTTCGCGCGCAATTCCAGGTTTTCCACTTGATGCCCGTTCGCCGTGGTCTCGAGCGCCGCCTCGAAGTCCGCGCGATGCGAACTTTCAACCCAGTCCACCAGCCGGTGCCCGATTAATTCGCTCTCCTGATAGCCCGCTTCATAGCAGCGCGTGTTCGCGTAGCTGATCAATCCGGCTGTATCGAGCACCAGGATCATGCTCTGCGTGGTATTCAGGATTTTCTGGTTGAAGTCGCGTTCCCGCTGCAACTGCGCCTGGAAGGACTTTTGTTCCGTCACGTCCAGCATAAGCCCGCGGATTTGTACGATGCGCCCTCGTGCGTCGTGCACGGCGGTGATGTTTTGGAGAGTGTGCAGCAGCGTTCCATCCTTCCGCCGCAGTGTTTCCTCGTAATTGCGCAAAACGCCTTTTTCCGCCAGGGCCTTTAGGAATTTCTCGCGTGCTTCCGGCGCCGGATAGAGGTGCGGACTTACGTCCGAGCGAAGCAGTTCTTCCCGCGACGCGTAGCCCAGCATCCGCACCATCGCGTCGTTTACGTCCAAAAAGCGCCCCTCTTGCGTCGCGAAAAACAAGCCTTCCTGAATGCTGTCAAACAGCTCGCGATACCGCCGCTCCGCTTCCCGGCGGTCAGTAATGTCTTTCAGGACGTGAATCGTTCTCGAATCGTCGTCCGTGGCCCCTGGCGTGCGCGAAGTGGAAATCAGGAATACCCGTTCTGCCGAAGCGGCCACATATTCTTCGTGGGTACGCTGCGTATCACGGCAGAAGGGGCAGGGAAGATCGCTTCCTGCCTCGGCGATCTGCCGTAGGCTGCTCATCGCTTCACCCACCAGCGCCACAGGCGGAACTCCCAGGTACGAAGCCAGCGACCGGTTGGTCCTCACAATTCTCCACGAGCGGTTGTGTACCACGATGTAATCGCTGATCGCGTCAATGTCTTCTACCCACTGCTGCTTCGACCTCTCCAGTTGCGAGAACCGTTGGAAATTTTCGAGCGAGAGCGCTGCGTGACTTGCCAGCGCGCGCAGCAGCCGCTTTTCCTCCGCCGCAAGAGCTTTCTTCCCACGGAATAGGCACAGCGTTCCTAGCTTTTCCTTGTTACTAGAGGCAATTCGAACGAAAACGGCGACCTCGGGCTCTTCCGCTTCCTGTAAACTCGCGCCGATCTCCCTTGGCAATGCGCGCGTTTCAATTTCGCTCCGGACTTCCCGCGTATTCAAAAGCACCCATTCGGCCGCGGGCGAAGAAGCCGAGCCTCGTTTTCCTGCCATCTCATGGAATTCGGTGTCCCGGCCCTTGTACACCAGGACCGCGCCCCAACTTGCGTCCAGCATGCGGGTTGCGCGTAACGCAAACTGTTCCAGGAAACTGGAAAGGTGGCGGGATTGCGCCGCCTCTACCGCGAGATCCATCAACTCGTCCGCGTGGCGGGCAGCCGCCGAACGCAAATTCGTCTTTCCAGTAAGAGAAGAAGAAGTGCGTCCTCGTGATCTCGTAGTTTTCTCGCCGTTTAGTGACAAGAGGGAAGTACCTTGCGTCTCATTTTGCGAGTAATTAAAATCCCCGGCTTTCCACCCTAACCGGTAGTCTCATTCTGAGTCAATGATCGCCTCGTACCATGTTGCGAAACTGCTTACAGGTCCAAATCCGAAAAACCTCCCCCGTCTCAGGCTGAGACCTTCCCCCTGCACGCACTGAGTTTCTGAGACAAGATGACCGTTTCTCGCTTCCCAACTTTTTCTTTCTGCTTCGCGCTAACTTTCTATTTTTCTGTCGCTTATGGCCTTTCCCAGACCTTGGACAAGGCCTCTTTTTATTGACGGAGGCATGGCATCCGACGTGCCTTTCTCTTGCCGGGGTATCTCTATCCTCAAAGGGGATGTGTCGATGAGATTCAGAAAGTGGCAGAAGTTTGCTGCGGCCGCAGGTGCGCTGGTCCTTCTCTCGGGCGTTTCGTTTGCTCAATCCGGCTCGACAGACGAATCCAAGCGCAAGGTGAAGACCAAAGTTTCACCGGTCTACCCGGAACTCGCTCGCCGCATGAACGTCGCGGGCAAAGTGAAGATCGAGGTGGTCATCAGTCCGGATGGCAATGTGAAAACAACGCGCGTGGTTG